>Ga0247758_1000023_pt1 | contig 99408 bp, 97 predicted proteins | sample UWRJL156409C4_FD_180950 | JGI IMG/M metagenome (GOLD analysis project Ga0247758, IMG submission 180950) | Plant litter microbial communities from Arlington Agricultural Research Station in Wisconsin, United States - UWRJ-L156-409C-4 | ecosystem: Environmental > Terrestrial > Plant litter >... | reverse complement strand
GACCCCCCCCCCCCCCGTCTCCCCCAGTACCAGGTGATACTATGCTAAAATAAAGCCGAACGCCATCCATGCAGTGCCATGCCCTAGGTGCCATATGCTTTCATAATCTCTCCCCTTTTCCCAATAGCAAACAAGGAAGTGGTGGGCTTGCACGTCGTTCTTTTGCAAGGAGACTGAGCTGCTCACATAACCGCGCACTCCCGATCAGGGACGTTTGTTTTTTCCTCCTTTGGCTGCTTCCCTTTTTCCTTTTTGTCTTCCTTCTCCCGGCTCTTTGACTTAGTCCGCTCTTTTTTGTGGTGAGCATATAAATGATGATGATGCTCCTTCTCTTTACTGCCATCGTCCTCTTCGGCAATAGCCACCTCGTCAACTATTTCGGATCCGGTACCATTGAGCGGTTCCTTGCTCGGACGCGAGAAACCAAGTCTTGATATTGTGAGACTGATCCTACCCTCACCCGCCTGGCTGGTTGGCCGCGATTTGCTACCGGTCTTGGCAAATTTAGCTGCAGCGCGCGAAAGTCTCGCTGCTGTGCTCTCGTCTGGTGGCGTCACGGCTGGGGAAGGGGCACCAGGAATGACAGAATTGACCGCGGCGGGCTCTGAGATTGCTGTGCTGCCCCGCCTTGAGTCGTCAGCTTTTGACTGAATCGAGTACGGATCATCGTCGAAACTAAGCCGTGTAGGCCTTTCAAGCTCAGAACTGAAGCGGATGCTCGGCCCACTATGGACGAGCGTCGTGGAGGAGTCGAAGTAACCGCTAGTTGACCTCGAGATAGCCTCGGTTGCTGCATCACCTGGGGAAAGCCCGCCGGACGGGTTTATGGCGGATTCGATATACGATGGAGGGTCTGTCACGGATCCCTCTGTAGATGCAGTCGTTATATCAACCATTGGGACAATCTGGTAGAATAGAAGATACGGCATTTCCTCTCGAAGTGACTCTTTGATATCATCGACGTAAGTGACCCGCTCGTCGACTGCTAGATCGTCAAACCTCACCCACTGCGCCTCCTCGTAATCCGGAGGTGGGTCGTGGTCGTGTCGTCGGTTATCTGTCAGAAGCTTCGGAGCAACTCGAGAAAAGGCAATGTAATGGCCGCTATGCAGTGAATCGCCTCGGTGGCAAACAACTGACTGGAGAACAAGCTTATACTCCTGGCTCAGTCCGTTTGACTCCTCGTCGGCCTTAAGCTCGTCAACCATCATGAAATGCGGGAGCCGCATCTTGTCAGGGATATCGATTAGGGTGTTCTGTCGTATTGGGACGCCTTGTTCGGTCATGGTATACCTCTTTAGACATATACCGAGAACAGGGCGTTGATTGAAGTGCCTCGCGACTTCCGCATCGCTACTAGGTTCACTACTTGAAGCTGCGTGCCATGCTTGTAGGCAGTTAGCTATGTGTTTTCCCCACAACATCGTAGCACAAACTTACGTATGAGCCTAAAGAACTGCCAAGCAGGGATAGTTACAGCCTTCACCACAGTCGATCCCGTGCGTTTTGCCCTCTGAAGAAACCCTTCACTCGCTGAATCTGATGATTGGGCATCATCATTCACAACGATCCGCTGTATTATGCTGGTAGACCTGTTTCGAGAGGTCGATAGCGACTCGAATGTATTCGAGAAGCTGGAGGTTGGGGTCTCCAGAGGAGTTTGCACGAGCATGTCCTGCGCTGTCCATCTCTTCTGCATGGTCGAGTTCTCAATATGCTCAACTGATTGCAGCTCCTCGCCTTCTGTGACAACGCGGATGGTGGTCTTAGAGACTGTGTTTGACCGGTCGTACGCTTTCTTTTCCTCCAAACTGTCTCGTAGGACGTCAACCTTGTTGTTAAAATACTCCTCGAGGCAATCTTCTAGCTTGAGTCCTTTGCCTTCCGGATCTGGAGGAACCGCAAGATTCAGTAGTCGTTCGTGGACGACTTTATGATCATCCTCATCTCTTTCGCCCTGGTGAAAAAGATCGACCTGCAATGCGAGCAGCGGGAGCTGCAAGGTCTCAGTGATGAAGGCAAATGCCTCGGAGGTGTCTTGCTGTTCAAGCCGCTGTGCGTCTTTCCACCCGCAAGCAGCCAGCGAGTCTTGTATGTGTTGAGTCATGTCTGTATGGATCAACTTGCCACTCCTCAGCATGTTAACCCATAGTCGGAGTAGAGCAGCCAACTTCCTCTTAGCCTCGTCGGCTGAATCGTTCTTTAGCATGCACTCGAACGCTGTGAGATTGGCAAACATCGCAAATAGCAGGGCGTCGAGGTAGCAGGTGACGTTCCCTCGGTTTTCGGCCCCAAGCATTTGAACATTGGGGTTGTACGGCTCTACAATTCCTGCGAAGGCCCTTTGCTGGAGCCGTACAAGCTCCAAAGCTTTTTCGACATCGCCGCCTGCGAATTTGGAGTTCAGCGCATAGCGAATCAGCTCTTCGGAAAGGCCGTTATAGTTCAACTCTACGAGACGCTTGGTGATCTCCTCGACCTATCAAGGATCAGTACGGACTCCGTTGCCCAAGTAGACTCTCTCGCCAACCTTTGAGGCCTCTCTTTCCTCCTCTTCCCTTTCCCTCTGTGCTTGCTTTGCCGACTCGGGCCTGAAGATGGAGATGATGTCGAGAGTTAGAGGCCGGCTCTGTAAACATTGTGGTTTATTGTCAGCTTCTGGGACTTCGAATAATAGCAGGCCGTGTGTAGGTAGAGCCCGGGAAGAGCATTGAAATCCAGACGGACCTTCCCACACGGCTCAGTAGATTTGCTGCGACGGTGGCTACCACTTTTGTCACGTACACTCCGAAACTTTCTGAGCCCAAGGGAGTTGCTCTTCAGCTTCTCCATGGTTCGTGGGACCGCGACGTCCGCGGTCTGTCGAGTGCGGGGCTTGGACGGGGCGTAATGTTCGGAATGCTCATGCGCGGGGTTGCAGTTGCAGTTGAAAGAGGAGCATTGTCCAGAGACGAAGCCGGTGGCAGAATGGTAAAGAAACGAGATTTTCTAGGTATGGTTCTGAGATCGAGAGTGTCGCAAAGTGACAGGGCAAGGCTTAGAGGGGTGTTTTGTGTTCTGTAAAAGGTGGGGGCGGGCGCTCATCGGAACTGTGGCTCTGAGCAAAGGATCGTTTCTAGGTGCCGTCGTGATCGCCTAGCTCCTCAAGTGTACTCGTACCTATGACGAGTGACGACGGAGACCAGAGAGGCGAGTAGTCTGTCAGGTTTCGTGACGAGAGGAAAGATGAGGTGAAGCTGGACACGAGAGGGGAACCTGGAACCTGACGCCTAGAACCCTTGTCAGGCAAATTAGAGCCTCCCGGTATAGTGGATGCAGGGGTGACAACCCGAACCCCTACTTCAATGCGCACGCAGACCTACCAGGCCCAAGCACGATCGGCTTACTATCAACGCACTGCTATAGCGATTTGGGACTCGGCGTCAGTGGTGACTTCACAGCACCTGCAGCTGATCAGAAAACTGCATCCTAACCGGGGACATCTTCCATTCCACGATGATGTTCATGGCGCTACGCGGGTGGAAGGCTTCTGCCAGACTATACGAGGCATTTTCCTCTCTCTTTTCTCTTAGGCTTCCATGTCATTGGATGCCATATCTGCAGGCCACGAAATCCTTGGTGTCCTGTGAAGGGGCCTTTTTCTGCCCTGGATTATCGGACCATGGGTCACCCAACACTTTGACGGCTTCCAGAGACAGCTAGGCTGACTTGCAGCTTCTGGCATGGTTCGTGACCTAACCCATACGCAATCAATTTTAGGCAATAGGGCATCGCGATGAAGCGATGGTAGCCTTTGTCGCATTCGAGGTGCTGGCGGCGGCATTGCACGCGCGGCTGCAATCCCATGAAGATCATTCAGAGGCGGCACGCAGATCTCCGCTTCCTTCTCCATTCGTCTACCTACCCGCGTGTGTTGTAGTGATAAAGGCGGCTGACGTCGCCAATGACGTTGCACTGTAATGAAGGCCATTTGGATCTCGATGCCCGCCTACCATCCTATGAGAGGGGACATCATGCTGCGCAACATACGTACCATGCTGAACCTCCCGGACAGAATATCTGCGGCAACCCAAACATGTTTCTACATTGGTCTGCAAGCACACAGATTGCTAGGTCGGCACGTGGCTAGCTACACTTTCTGGCGCGAGAGGCGGTTGGAAGACCTTTCCATAGGCAGGTTGTGAGTAGTTGAAGAGATTCCCCACCCCGAACATGGAAGAAGGCAACCGGATTCCGTCAATGGCCTTTCGGGAGTTCCGTGTCAGCTCCCTAGCTGTTTTACCTTGGCTTGGCAGGTAAATTCGAGAGAGAAACTTATCGTCCATGCTTTTAGTCTCGGGATAATGAGCCGCATCGCTTGTTATATTTGCTCGCTGCAATTCATCTGGTATCGGAAAGGTCGTCCGGAAGATGGTACCTTTGCAACTTCTGCGCAAGGCCCAAGCTAAAGGCCTTGCTTGAAATACCTACCTGGAAGGTCTGGTTTTTGGAGCTGGCTACGCTCAAGCCACCAACCCCAGATTTGAGCCACAGCTTCTCCGCACGCACGCTAAGTCGCCTGCCCCGCCGGAGAGTGGAGCCGGGACCGGGCAAGTTACCTCGGCACAGCACGGGGTCGCCCCCTGTCGCCCTCAATTGGCGGCAAGCACCCCGTCAGCGACTGACCTTTGGACAAGACACTCCATGAATTCCATCGAACTGTTCCTATTCTTCCCTCTCAACAGGCCTGATTGAAGTTATTTTGTGCCATTACTTGCCATATTTTCCAAACCAGCCGGTTGTTTGCGCGCCCCCTGCCTCCAGAATGTCGGCCCAGATACCCATTGCCGTGAGCATCCGTAGTGAAGCAGCTGTTGGTTCGTCGCTGAGATGTGTAGGTCCGTGACCGTGTCAGCGACCGGGCGAAAAAGACATTGGACATCGTCGCCAAATTTGTGGAGGAAGAATGTATCCCGTAAGCGCACGCTACTACCATATCTCTCGCGCACCGATCTGACCACTGTCTCCAAAGGGCCGATGCCGTTTTCGAAGCCCAGATTGGCAGCGGGGATGCACGATGGGAAAACCACCCACAAATTCTCGAGGATCTGAAAGAGAAGGCTAAGGGCCTGGGGCTTTGGAACATGTTCCTGCCTAAGGGCCACTATAAGGAGTCCCCGGGTTTCACCAATCTCGAGTACGGCCTGATGGCCGAGTGGCTTGGCAAATCACGAGTTGCTTCGGAGGCCGTCAACTGCGCTGCGCCGGACACTGGAAACATGGAGGTATTGGCGAAGTACGGAAACGAGGAGCAGAAGGCTCAGTGGCTCAAGCCCCTGATGGACGGAAAGATTCGCTCCGCCTTTCTCATGACCGAGCCGCAGGTCGCCTCTTCTGATGCCAGGAACATCGAGATGAAGATCGAGAGGGATGGTGACTATTATGTCCTCAACGGCCAGGTATGAAGTTCATACCCCATACCAAGACGATGCTGACGCGATATCTCAGAAATGGTGGTCCAGCGGTGCCGGCGACCCCCGCTGCAAGGTCTACATTGTCATGGGAAAGAGCGATCCTCGCAACAAGGACTCCTACAAGCAGCAGTCGGTCATCTTGGTGCCTTCTGATGCCAGGGGCATCACCATCCATCGTATGCTTACGGTATACGGCTATGACGATGCCCCGCACGGCCATGGACACATCACGTTCCTCAACGTCCGCGTCCCCGCATCCAATTTGGTGCTCGGGGAGGGTCGGGGTTTCGAGATCATCCAGGGAAGGCTAGGCCCCGGCCGCATCCACCACGCGATGCGAACCATTGGTGCCGCGGAACGGGCGCTGGAGTGGATGCTCATGCGGATCAACGACCCGAAGAAGACGCCGTTCGGAAAGCAGCTACGAGAACACGGCGTCATCCTCGAATGGGTTGCCAAGTCCCGAATTGAGATTGATGCGGCCCGTCTTGTGGTCCTCAACGCCTCCATCAAGATAGACGAGCATGGCGCCAAAGGCGCACTGACAGAGATCGCTCAGGCCAAGGTGCTCGTACCACAGACAGTACTAACCGTGATTGATCGGGCAGTTCAGTCTTTTGGCGGTGCAGGTGTGAGCCAGGACACGCCCCTAGCCAACATGTGGGCACAGATCAGGACTCTACGGTTGGCAGACGGGCCGGACGAGGTCCATCTGCAACAAATGGGCCGGAATGAAAACAAGCGTGGGCAGGCGGTGGCGGCCAAGATCAATGGCCAGAGGGAAAAGACGGAGAAGCTGATGGAACAGTACAACGTGAAGAAGCTCGAAATCGGGACTAATATCAAGAGATCCAGGCTCTGAGGATGAAAGCACCATCGGGGATTTTTACATGTATTGTCCATAGTATACTTTTTGTCCAGCGCGACAGACTGGTTTGCAGTATTGTTTGTTTGCGATTACACCCCCCACCCCTTGCATAAGGGTATCATGACGCACACCAGGGTCTGACCATGGAGGAATGTAAGGTGCCCCGTGCGGCGTCGCAGGGAGTGAATGCTCGGTTACCGGGGTGACTTGCCCCAAATAGGAGACATGTCAACAAATTTTTCGTCGCACAGCACACTACGCCAGTCAAATGCAATTTAAATCAAACGACAGACTGAATGAATACTTTCTTGGTGCCCATCTGCAACCAATCTTCATCTTCTGCATTATACACCTGCAGGTAGTCACTTCTTGCTGTCCGCATCGTCTTCTTCGCACCTCCGCATCCATCCGTCTGCAGCCCTGCTCAGCTCCATTACATCGCCATTCACAACATCCGCGCAATCACCCCGCCGCCGTCATGTCAGGATCCAACGTCCTCGCCGCAAAGGACGTCAACACTTCGATGCCTTCCGCCCAGGATGCTCTTGAGTCCAACGGCAAAACAGATGTTAGAAGCATGGAATATCACCGACAAGTCTTGCAGTCCAAGATGGAGCACGAGTATGTTTCTCCCGCCTCTCCTCCCTGCAGCGCGCCCGGGGCAGAACAAGCGACACCTGCTGACCACAATACATTAGGACCAAGCAGTATATTTCCCCCTCGGACAACATCATGAGCCCCTGCACCGCGAAGCTCAGTGCGCTGCGCAACAAGCAGGTCGGAAAGTATATCTACACCCTATCAACATCAATCTCACGGGGATGCCATGCTCTCGCTGCTCAGAAAGCTGACCATCTGTCTGAAATAGAGCGAAGCCAAAGTCGCTGTTTGCCAAGGCCTCGGCTAAGAAACTGGAGGGCGACAACGTGTTTGGTTCCCAGCCGAAGAGTACGACTCCCACCAGCGGGCTCGAGTGAGGAGTTATTGGCGGTTCGGCGAGTGGAGGGGTTGTAAAATCAAGCTAGCCAGGGTACATGCGGTTATTGTTGCTGTGTGGTTGGGCCACGGACACGACCATTTTTTCTTTTTCAGCAACAGGCGTTTATGGGGATTGGTTCTATGCTTCGTCATGCTATTGGGAATTGGTTGGGAATAGGAGGGGGTAACGACTGAAACGACGGACCAAATTTACAGAAAACAAGCTCCGAAAGGACATCATTCTCTGCGCGTTGATGTGATTCTGAAAGCAAATCATATGCTGCCCCAGGTTGCATTGATCTATGCCTTCCACCCTGATACTATGTACACTACATCTTCGTCTGCCACAGGATGGGACAGCCCGACTCTTTGGGGAATATGCCTGGCGCTTGCTCCCCATACCAGTGCGTACTTGAAAGTCTCCTTGAGGGTTCTGTGAATGCGGTCACAGACATCCTCGATAGTGCTATTCGCCCGCACGATCAAAGCCTCGTGAAATACAGGATCGGTGCCCTTCCGCTTCGTGTATATTCGGATGAGGTTCAGCTCCTTCCAGCATCGCTCGATCACGTCCTGAATTCCCAGGTCGAGCTCACAGCTCATCACCACCGTGTGCGGTTCTCGTGCAAGCCTGTCCAGGAAATCAAGCGAGACGCTGTCGATCTTGTTGTAGACATACAGACACTTGATGTACTTTCGGTGGTCCTTCATGATGACGTCGATCAGGTCATCGACAGTGCAGTTCTCATCACGAACTAAGACCTCGCAGTTAAGAATCTTGTAGTCGCGGAGGATGCTCATGATCATCTTCTCATCGAGGCCTTTGGGTGGAGATTGAAAGGTGACTTTCATGCCCCCCGCCTTCTTGGCTTTGAGGTAGATATTCCTGTTGGCGGGCATCAGAGATGTTATTCGGAAAAGTCAAAACAAAAGGGGCACATACGGTGGTTCCCTGTTTAGCCGGATCCCTACCGCTTCCAGTTCAGCCTCCAGCAGCACTCTCTGCTCTAGCTTTTTTGTCGCATCCAGGACCATGAGGATTAGGTCGCTTGTCTTGGCCGCCGAGATAACTTGACGTCCTCTACCCTTGCCTTCAGAAGCGCCTTCGATGATACCGGGAAGATCAAGAAGCTGGATCTCTGCACCGCCATACTCAAGGACTCCGGGAATGGCCGTGAGTGTTGTGAAGGAATATGAAGCAACCTCGGATTTGGTCTTTGTGACTTTGGATAGGAACGTCGACTTGCCAACTGATGGAAAACCGACTAATGCTATTCGTGCATCACCGCTCTTGCTCACATCGAAACCGGAGCCACCTCCGCCGCCGGCGCCCGGCCCTGGCTCTAGCAGCTGTGCACGAAGACGTGCGAGCTTTCTGGATAACAGTTGGTATGGTAGGACTAAGGGGGAAGTCGCATGCTCACTTACCCTTTTAGAAGACCCAAGTGATACTCTATGAGTTCCGTCAGCATGTGCCCATAGCCATCAAGTTCTTTTCCCGGCCGGATCAGCAACTAGGTGCCGTGGCCCGATGGTAGGTCCATTGGCAGCCCGTTTGCCCGTTCTGGGGGGAGGCGCATCGGAGAAAGTGTGAGGTGATCAAACTTACCAGTTGCCTTGTTTTCTACGTAAAGAGTCAGCTAATTTGAGGTTCTATTACCTTTATTTCAAAATGGGGGAAGCGCACTCTGTGTTTTCCTCATCTCATCCTCTATCCTGCGCGTCTGGTTAGCTAGCCCGATCTCTTCACTCACCAAGTCTGAGAAACTTACTCCTTGATCTTCTCCGTGATGTTGACCATCTTGGCAGTCGGCTTACAGCGCCACTTGGCACTGTGTGTATGATAAGGTGGGTATTACGCTCAGTGGGAAGCTGGGTGACAGATTAACAGTGATAGCTCGAGAGTCGCGATGAGCCCAGAGTTTGAAGTACCTGCCATCAAACAGCCACCCCACATTCTTAACCCGGCAGAATTCTGAGAGGCAAGAGGGGCGGAAGGGGTGATCTGGTGCTAACATAAGACGACGGGCTGTGAAGTACCGTCTTTTCAATTAGGTCCAGTAAAATTCCGAAAATTTGATTGAAAAGGTTATCAACACAGAAAGAGCTCCAATACAAGTAATCAGAGGCATAGAAGACTCTTTTGAAGATATCAAGGTCTTCAAAAGTAGACACAGTGCACCCCATTCTGTCTCGCGACTGCAAGGTTCGGACTTTGTTGTACCATGCTAGTTCTCACCGCCTTTGGCAAGATCCACTCGCTGGCCCGCTGTGGGTCCTCGGGGTTTTCAACTCCATCCAAACAAATCCGCCTGGCAGGTAGCCGTCATTAGTTGCCAATCCTCCACTCTTCGATGATCGCGAAGCTGCCCCTAGCGTCACGAACCTGTCGCGCACTCATTCACAATAATCATGGCGGAAGTCGATACGCTCCCAGAGACAATGGGGACACCTGTGGCCGACGAGTCGCAGGAGCTCGCGCTCACCACAACCAACGATGAGGTCGCGGCACCGATGGAAAAGAAGATCAAGAAGATCATCCGCCGAAAGAAGCGACCAGCGCGACCACAGATAGACCCAGCTCTCATCAAATCCGAACCTCCACCTCAGACCGGAACTGTGTTCAACATATGGTAGGCAAACTAGGTCTGGGATGTGTTCGGCCTTTGGACTGACGGGCTTGCAGGTATAACAAATGGAGTGGCGGCGATCGAGAAAGCGCATACCTCTCCCAAACGAAGGCGAAAGGGCGATGTGTTATCGCTCAAGATTCCGGCTACACGCGGGCCGACAACATACCTGGCAGCTACTTCTGCCTCTACTTCGCGCGCGGCATCTGCCCCAAAGGCCAGGACTGCGAATACCTTCACCGTCTCCCCGGGATCCACGATATGTTCAACCCAAGCGTAGATTGCTTCGGCCGGGACAAATTCAGCGACTACCGAGATGATATGGGCGGCGTTGGAACATTCAACCGGCAGAACAGGACCGTCTATGTTGGGAGGATCCACGTAACAGACGACATCGAAGAGATTGTTGCTCGACATTTCGCTGAGTGGGGCCAGGTTGAAAGAATCAGAGTTCTCAATACGCGAGGCGTAGCGTTCATTACCTATTCGACGGAGTGTCAGGCCCAGTTCGCGCGCGAAGCCATGGCCCACCAGAGTTTGGATCACGACGAGGTCTTGAACGTAAGATGGGCCACCGAGGATCCGAATCCTATGGCGCAGAAGCGCGAGGCGAGGCGGATTGAGGAGCAGGCTGCAGAGGCGATTCGACGAGCACTGCCTGCTGAATATGTTGCAGAGATTGAAGGGAGGGACCCGGAGGCGCGAAAACGGCGTAAAATTGAAAGCAGCTATGGGTTGGAGGGGTATGAGGCGCCAGATGAGGTGCATTTTGCGCAGGGGCGGAACGCCGTCAACCCCCTGGGCCGTGAAGGCTACGAGCTAGAGCATGAGCAGCAGCTGATGCTGGAGGCTGGGGAATCCGCAGGTCCTGGAGAGGCATTCTACGCCCAGCAGCAAGAAGCGGCCCAAGAAACTGGGATTCTGTCAAGCAGCACGCTGGCGGCGTTGCAGGCTGCAAGGGTTTCTGTGGCATCAAAACCAAAAGCAGCGGCCCAGTCAGGGCCGCTGGTGGCGTACGATAGCGACGATGATAGCGATTGAGATGAGCGCGGCAACGGGGAAGGCGGCCTAGATTTTAGAGCCTTTTTATATGTACAACACAACTTGATACCAACATATCAACAGAGTCGCACTGACAACAACCGATCCAACCTAGAATCCCCGGTTTGGTTCAACACAGCTGCCGTCAACTATTGAAGATCCTTGAATACAGAACCTCATGCCTCCCAAACCACAAGTCCATAACTGGAACACACTGTCCTGCCCGCTCCACTGGTGTCTCCCATTCCCGCGCCACCGAGGACGTAATTAACCCCTGAACCGCCGGCCCAGCGAGCGTCTTCTGCGCTTGGTACGGCCCAAACACCCCCGCCCTCACCGCCGCCGACACAAGCGCCTTGACATGTCCTAACATAAACACATACGCCGTTTGCTCCAAACTCAGTTCCGCCAGGCGGCCAATGGCCCCAAACAGCGGCGCGAGATGCGCCGACACGGCGGGCGGCTCGTCGTCGTCTTTGGTGCCCGCCCCTGTCGACAGCGACGAGGCAGAAGAAGAAGAAGAGCATTTGAGCAGGGCCGCGAACGGCTTGAGTGCTTCGCTCGCCGGTGCGGGCAGCGCAAAGGCTAGCGACCGCTCCCAGATGGAAAGGAGGGCGCGGCCCTGCGCGACAGATGCGCGACGGCCGACGGTGCAAATGATGGCTGCATCAAGGGCGTCGTCCAGCGCGAGGAGGGTGGAGGTGCAAGGATCGCGGTGCCCTGCGAGGACGAAGGGGAGAGTCGTGGAGGCGTATGAAGAGATGGAGAGGGGGAGGAAGGCGCCGAAAGAGGCGGGGGTTGGTGCGCCGATGTGGCTGCCGGCTTTGTGGTGGGCGAGGTAAGACTCGAGGCCGCTGCTAAAGGCGAAGGAGCCAAGGGGCAGGGCGGAATCTGAGAGGAGGAGGAGAATGTGGTTTGCTGAAGTTGAAATGGGGATAGGGGCTATGAAGGAGTTAGCAGCGGTAAGCTGAGTAAGGTGTAGGGGGCGACAAACAACGGGGTTGAGCGGATTGTTTGGATGACCTTGACCTGAATGCCTTTGACTTGGCTTCCGCTAGGCGGCGCTCCAGATCGGAGATTTCCTTTTCTATTTCATCGTCGCTTGAATTGACTTCATCGACGGCACTGGCGTTCATCATGACCGCTCATCGCAGTGTGGTTGTGTCTTCGCGTTCATTGATAAGATAATGCTGAAGCGCTCAACGTTGCCCTCGGTAAGCGGGGTAGTGGAAACGCAGCTACCAAACGGCAGCCGATCCCGAGTATTCCTCGGTATCAAACGCTACTATTAAGCCAACCATTCCCCAAACAAGCAAATCCTACAGTTGCAATATCCCTACAGCGTGCTATAGTTCCCAACACCGCGCAATGCTCCATGTATCCCCAACCCAACCGGTACTCTCCAAGCACAAACTCGACATAAACCTTCCAAACTACTATGCGTCCATTATACCCCATCGCTCTCAAAAGGGTACATTCTCCTTGTTGCGGTCACCCCTGGCTCTCTCGGCCCTTCTCTGCTGGATTCGCGCAATCGCCGCCGCCTTTCGGTTGGCTGGCAGAGTTGTCCTCGAGGTATTGATATCCCACATGACACTACCATGCACGTCCACCGGCCCCCCGAGTGGAGCAAAGCTGTCTTGTACTAGATCGATATGTGGAGGCTCACCCTCGATAGACAACGAGCGACCCGGGGCCTGCCTGCTAAGCGGTGGCTCGACCGGGGAACGTTTGCGCCGCTCCTGCCCGGCACGGAAGTCGCTAGCGATGTCGTCGAGTGTCTGCTTGGTCTTTGGGGCGGTTGTTGCCGATGTGGTTACCGATCCGGCCGCCCATGATTGCCGCTGAGCCGGACGGCGCGGTTGGGATAAATCTTGCTCCCGCAGATGGGCAGAGCGGCCACTGGATGCCGAACTACGGCTGTCCTGCAGATTCGCGCGGTCGGCGAGCACCCAGGAGTCTCTCTGGCCCATCTCGGCCTCTATCCTCTCCCGCAACGCCCGAGATGACACAAGCGCATCGTCCTCGTAGAAGTCTAGCTTGCGGTCCTCCGTGCCGCTCCTCGTTCTCGGCTTCTTTCCACCAGTTGTCACGGGGGCGAGCAAACCACGCTGAATGCTGACTTTCTTGAGCTCACTCAGCTGCCGCAACAAGAGCGTGCTTTCTTCCTCCGCTGTCTCGAGAAACTTTAAGGCGGATTCTCGGTCCGGTCCCTGTATTTTTTCCGTGCCAGCCTTCAATTTAGTGTCAAGGTTCTTCGCGTGGGTTGTCCACCTCGACCCAATCGCTTCTGCCCTCAGCGAGGCCACCTCGTCCTGGAGTTCTGAGATCTTATCGTTCTTCTTCTGCAGAACTTGGCGGGCCTCTGTATAACGAGCCTTGGCGTCCTCCTTGAGTCTTTCATAATCCCTTTTCAATTTCTGGTGTTCGGTGTCTTTCTGCACAGCTTCTTCCCTCGCTTCCCTTAAGCTCTTTTCGAGGCCCTGGACACTGGATGTGGCCTGTGTCAGATCACCGGCTAGCTTTCGGTTTTCCTCGACCAGTTTTGCCGATCGCTGCTCAGCGAACTTCATCTCCGATCTCAGACGGTCGCATTCCTCCCGGAGCTTATCCAGTTCCCTGGCCTGCGACCTCGCCCGCCTTAGCTCCCGCTGCGTTTCAAGTAACGTTTTCTGCGTCCGGGGCGACGCAATCCTACGATGGCGCGGGAGCTTTTCATCCAGCTCATCGTCTGCATTGTCAAGAAGAAGACTCTCAAGCTCTTCGACCTGCTTCTTGTATTCAAGTGCAAGAGCAGTTTGTTTGGTGAGCTCGTCCATCTGAACAGAGTCGTATTCACCCCCAGTCTTCTTCGCCCTCAGCGCAACCTGGCGTCCCATCTCGGAGACCCTTTTCTCCATCTGCCTTACCTTCTCCTGTTCCTCCTTGAGCTTTTGATTCAGGTCAATGGCTTCCTCATCCTTTTTCTTCGCGTAAGACTTGGCGAGCGACTTGTACTTGACAAGCTTCTCCATCTCGGCCTTCGCATCCGCGTGATAAGTCTCGAATTCTGATTTCCAGTACCGCCCTGAGCGAGAGTGCGGTTCATTGAGATCCACCGTGATATCTGCGTCAACCTCAGATTCCTCGTCAACCTCCTCCCACACGTCTTCCGCCTCCTTTACATCTCCCCCATTGCCCAGAGTGCCGTTCCTCCGCGAGCTCTCCATGGTCTGTGTAAGCCGTGTCTTGGGTCTAGAGATCGAATCTTTCGCGACGTTCTCGGTGTCCTTCCACGGAGTGGGGGGGTTCACGGGACCAGCTTCTGCTGCGCCGTCCTTGACGCCATGGCCAAATGAGACGCGTTTTCGACGCGTCGTACCGGTGCCTGGCGTGAGTAGAATACCAGGGGGCTTAGTTGGTGAGACACCGGCTTGCGCAACCGCGACGTCGTTTGTCTGCAGCGACGCCTTATCCTTCGCCGAAGTCCGTTCGCGAGGTGCTGGCGTGCCAAACAAAGCGGTCTTTAAAGCGCGCACGGCAAATACTGGCGCTGGCGTGTCGGGAAGATCGAGCTGGGTATCATCTAGGAGGGCATGAGTCCTGATGACATCGTGATAATCAGAGAAAAGGATTATTACCAGGTCCAGGCGCGTCTTGCGCGTTGCTCGGCCCGCGCCTCAGCGCCCAGCTAATCATTGCGACCTATGGTGCGCAGCCGCCACCACGATTCAGGCGTGTAATTGGAAATATATCGCGTGTCCCAGTTTTGTTGGGCGTGGCTGTTGATCGCGATGTTGCCGTGTTGTGTTACGCCACTGGGTGAAGAACGTTGTTTACTCTCTTTCCTCAAGCGGATAGCCTGTCAAAGCAAGCTTTGTGGGTTGGCAGGTGAGGCGGGGTTATGGGTGGGTACAGACCAAGCACTGTACCAATAGTGGGGCGCTGCGGCTGTCTTGTAAACGAAGCCGAGTCACACGCCTCTCATCAAGGTTCATCTCAATCTCTCTCACAATAAGAACCTCGATGGTCACCACGCATTTCCAAAAAGCCATCTGCTATATAATTGATTGGCAAATCCCGTAATATGGGCTCATCTGCCTGAAGTCCCCCAGCCAGCCAAACTGTTTGGCTGTGTGGTCTACTTTGGTTTCGACCCGTCTCTCTTTTTGCGACCTGAGGCTCTTGTCTGAATTCGCTAGCGAGCTCACCACCAATCAGTCGGTCGCCATGGCGTGGAAGACACCGGCCGGCCAGAAGAAGCCCTCTCAACCAGCCAAGAAAAAAGAAGATGGAAGCTTTCCGGGGCTCAAGGTTGCGGGAGAGTCGGAGATAAAGACGCCGTACGAGGAGCTGCAGTTGGATGAGGTGACCGCTCTGCAGGCCATCTACGGTGATGATTTCATCGAACATAAGGCTGCAAGTGCTTGGAAGGTATGAGGACTTGGGACGATTTACGCAGTATATGAAATGGCTGACTTGCCCCGAGAAATCCGAACCTTCCTTCGATATCCAGATCAAGGCTTCATCCGATGATGACTTTGCAGTGACCCTGGGCGTTGTTCTTGTAGCAACATACCCCAAATCGCCACCACTCCTGACTGTCAAGCCTGAAGATGGGTTGCGAGAGTCAATACAGTTTAAGATCCAGAAATTTATCGAGACACAGCCCAAAATCTTTGCGGTAGACGAGCAGGCCATGATTGATCGGATTGTCGAAGGCATCCGTGAAATCTTAGATGAAGCTGCCCAGAAGAAGGCCCAGGGCCTGGAGCTTCCCTCTCTCGAGGAAGAAAGAGCCGCCCACGCCGCCCAACTCGCAAAACTAGCGCAGGACGAAAAGGAGCTGAGAGAGCTGCAAAAACTGGAAGAGACCAAGGAGGAGGAGAGAGTACTCGGGGATATGCTTCAAGAGGAGCTCAAGCGCCAACGAACTAAGGCAAGGGAGTCGAGAAAGAAAAATAGGAGTCAACACCTGTCGCCAGACCGCTCCGCCGAAGATCTTGTGGAAGCCGATGAGACTCTCCTATTTGACCAGCCGTGCAAACTCATTGACGGATCTGGCAACGCCTTGTACTTCCAAACCGTTGTTGGCAAGACGCTATTTCGTGAGGGCCCTGTCACCAAGGTGTACAGGGTGAAGCCGGTTCTTTCTGCCAGACAAATCCGCCCCAGTCTTGCTCTCAAGCAGGTAGAAGTAAAATCACATGGCAAGGATTCAGCCCAGTTCAAGAAGCAACTCCAGTCTCTAGAGTCGCAGCTGGAGTCCCTCAAGACGCTTCATCACCCAAGAATTCTTCAACTCCTTGATTTTAGGATCGACCGCGGCATCAGCGACACTGATTCCGCCTCCCCAACCGTCTGGACGATCAACATCCTGATGATTTTGGCTGACAAAGGCCCTCTCGACGAACTTCTCGACTTGGCTGGTAATCTCGATATCAGCAAAGCTAGAATATGGACCTCGGACCTCCTTGAAGCTCTAGGTTTCCTGCACAGCCATGGTATTATTCACCAAAACCTGCATCCTGGGAACATTATGCTCTGCAGAGAACCTGCGGGAGATATCGTCCCAAAGATCACTGATGCTGGCTACCAAAGGGAGCTCCATAGCCTCTGTAGCAAGGTTTCGACCGTGACCTCTACCAGAGCAGCGAAATCTGCATATTGGTTCCCTCCCGAAATTGCTGGTGTTTCGAAGCCCCAGTATACACAGAAGACAGACGTCTGGGACTTTGGTATTGTCTTCTTACAGATGATATTTGGCATTGACGTCCTCCAAAAGTACTACTCCCCGGCATCGCTTGTGGACAACCTTTCCCTCTCTGGCCCGCTAGAGGAGCTTGTGTCCAGATTCTTCAAGCCCGATCCGAAGAAAAGACCACGGGCATTTGAGCTGAGCTCTAGCGAGTTTCTTGCTACAAATGCCGCGGTCTTGGACGAACAAGACACTGCTGTGAGTGGCTCACTGGTGTCGTTTTCTCAATCCCTTCCCCGCAGGCTGCGCCATGACTCGATGAATCGCACGGCAGCGACTTCTTCGAGGTACCAGGAAGACTACGTGGAGGAAGCCCAGTTGGGGAAGGGGGGCTTCGGCGAGGTGGTTAGGGCTCGCAAAATGATCGACGGGCAACTGTACGCCATCAAGAAGATCACGCAAAGATCAAAAGAAACCTTGTCAGAGATTTTGAAGGAAGTCAGGCTACTTTCCCAAATGAATCACCCCGCCGTTGTACGGTATTACAACACGTGGTTAGAGGCAGTCCCGGGGTTCTCAGACGGCGATGACACTTCTACTGAGGGAATGACTACTGAAGATTCAAGAGGCACGTTTTCGGCAGGAATCAACATCGAGTTTGCCGAGAGCAAAAGCAGAGGTCTAGATTTTATGTCTTCCAGCGGTCATCCGCTTCTCGAATTCGAAGAATCTAGCGGGGACGAGGAAGAAGACGGGAATATTGAAGATGACGACTCAGAGTCGGATGATGACTCAACCTCGGTTGGCGATAATCCGAATCCGAAAGACCAACTTGCTGCACCAGCTCTACGTAACCGGAGAGGCAGCAGCCGCCCATTCCGAACAGTCATGTACATTTCGATGGAGTATTGCGAAAAGCGGGTAAGGCGGATCACTTCAGCGATATTCCCCGAGACTTCACCGTGCTGACCAACACAGACTTTGCGTGACTTGATAGCCAGGGGCCTTTACAAAGAGACGCAAGAGATATGGCGACTGTTTCGTCAGATTCTCGAAGGTCTGGTACACATCCATGGCCTCAACATCGTGCACCGAGACCTGAAGCCTGAGAATATTTTCATGACCGCAGGTCCGGACGGCGTTGAGAATGTCAAGATTGGTGACTTCGGGCTAGCCACGAGCGAGCAGTCAGTGGTTGACAAAGGCACAGCCAATATGGACTCTGGTGACTTGACCAGAAGTATTGGTACGACAGCTTATGTTGCTCCCGAAGTGAGGACAGGGGGCAGCGGTTCATACACCGCTAAAGTGGATGTGAGTTTCCCGACCGGAAGAAGGCGAGGCCACCCACTAACGTTGCTAGATGTTTTCCCTGGGTGTCATCTTCTTCGAGATGTCTTCCCCGCCGATGAGTGGAATGGAACGCGCTCTTGCGCTCGAGGGACTGCGGAAATCACCCCCTGCTTTTCCAGACGATTTCAAGCCGTCAGATAAAAACCAGTTGGAAGTCATGGTTTCGCTGCTCACCCGCAGCCCTAAAGACCGACCATCAAGCGCAGAGCTTCTGAAGAGCGGGAAGCTGCCAGTTCAGATGGAAAGCGAGACAATCAGGCGTGCAATAGCAGGGCTGGCCGATCCAAGTTCGCCGTACTTCCAGAAGATGCTGTCGGCGCTATTCGCCCGCCAGATCGAGCAAGCCAAAGACTACGCATGGGACATGTCCTCGTCTAGTCCTGGCCCAAGCCCTGCAGATCTCATGCGTCAACATGTAGTGAAAGATACCCTGGTATCAATCTTCCGTCGACACGGCGCCGTCGAGACACCAACTTCATGTCTCTATCCTCGTTCATCATACTATGGACAAAACGCTGTCCAGTTGCTCGACCAAAACGGCACAGTCCTTCAGCTACCGTTCGATCTCATGATGGGCCACGCTCGATCGCTTGCCCGAGTCACAAGCGGCCCCATAGTCCAGCGCTCATTTTCTTTCGGAAGCATCTTTCGGGACAGGCATGACGGGGGACATCCGGACATGTATGGGGAAGTTGACTTCGATATTGTTACCACCGATACATTAGATCTTGCCTTGAAAGAGGCGGAGGTTATTAAGGTGCTTGACGAGATAGTTACCTCATTCCCCACAATGTCCTCCACACCGACCTGCTTCCAGCTCGGTCACTCTGATCTATTGAATCTCATTTTCGAATTTTGTGGCATCCAGGCTGGGGCCCGAAGGGCTGCTGCAGAGGTTCTCAGCAAGCTCAATATCCGCAACTTCACCTGGCAAAAAGTCCGTGGCGAGTTGAGATCTCCAGTGGTAGGGATATCGGCTACCAACATTGATGAACTGCAGAGGTTCGACTTTAGGGGTACGTGATTGATGGAGGGTTCACGCGCTGAAAGTAGCTTACAACTTTGCAGACTCCCCGAGCAAAGCCATCTCCAAACTCAAAACGCTGCTGGAGGGCACTGAGTTCCTCCAAAAAGCAACACCCACTCTCGCTCATCTCAGAGAGGTCTACGAGTATGCAAAGAGGTTTGGTGTGACAAGCAAGATCTATATCTGCCCGCTAAGTAGCATCAACGAAGCGTTCTTCCGGGGAGGCATACTCTTCTCTTGTCTGTATGACAAGAAGGTGAAGGATGTCTTTGCAGCGGGAGGTCGTTATGACAGTTTAGTCAAGGAGCATCGCCCCAAAATTGGCAACCGATTTGAAGAACGCCACGCTGTAGGTTTTAGCTTGAACTGGGAGAAGCAGCTCGCCAAGCAGGTGCCCAAAACCACTGGGAAAGCCTTCCTGAAGAAGGCGGCCGAAGAGGAGGCGCAGGGCATCTTCAGCGTCAAACGGGTATGTTACTTCCACTCCTCTCGACGGTGTCGACATGTTTAACTAATCAAATCATGCAGTGTGACGTTCTCGTTGCCAGCTTCGATCCATCGGTCCTCCGTTCTTCAGGCATCGAGCTGTTGCAAACCCTCTGGGCGCACGGCATCAGTGCGGAGCTCGCCCGTGACTCTCGTTCACCTGAAGATCTTCTCTCCAAATACCGGGATGAGTCTTACAGTTGGATCGTAATCATTAAGCAGGATAATGTGCTCAAGATCAAGACGATGGGTCGAAAAGACGCCCCAGACGCCGACATAGCCGCGAAGGAACTGCTTAGTTGGCTCAAATCTGAGATTCGCGAGCGAGACTCGCGGTCCATCATGAAATACCGCAGCGCAACGGGCAATCTGCCGCAGTCGGAGTCGACTAACGCTGTGGAGGCTGGGCAGGAGCAGGACGTGCATGTCTTGGTAGCACAGACGAAGAGCAAGAAGTTCAACAGGCGAGCCGTTGTGGAACAGGCCCAGACAAGTGCGGCAAAGCTGGTGCAGAGCTTTTTGGACGGTCCCATCGCAGCCATCGAAACGTCAGACAACGTGATGGACATGATCCGGGCTACAAGCTTGTCGGATCCTGAGAGCTGGAGAAAGGTCGAGCACACGGTTGGCACGTCGGAGAAGAAGTACGTCAGGGAGATCCACGATATGCTGAAAGGGTGGCGGTGGGAGTGGGAGTCCAAGAAGGGCTCTGAACATGCGTTTGTCTACAACTTCAGGACTGGGAAGTGTGTTTACTACGATCTGGGGGCTTGACTGGTATCTGAAGGAATATTCCTAGGGAAGAGGGCACGGATGTACATGAAGGATAATGTCGAGATTAGGCCATCGACTTCAGATGGTATAGTTCGTGTCTGTTGTTTGATGAAGGAGTAGGAGATCGCTTGATACCCCTGACAAGCCTCGTGAGCTTAGCTTCAAAATTTGAATTTTGAAGGCTGGTTGGCTTGCTTCGATACGCGGGGTTGAGGGCATGATCGAGTCTGGTGAATGGATATATGCTATTTAAGCCACGTGCCACTTCAACCATTCCTCCCATCACTAAGCCGCATGAATAAGTACGAAAAAAACAAGGGTGGCGATATCTTATGTGGTTGTCAAACCTTTATCTTGCCACCGCAGAGTTAAAGAAGCCGACCTAGTAACGCGAAATATTGGATCAAGTGGTGTCAAGGCAAGAAGGGATGGATATCGCTTTGCCGTCGCGCCCATGAAGTTTCAGCGTGAACCTGGAAAGACAGCCATCAGGCAGGCTGTGACTTGTTGCAGTAAAAGTGATAGCATTCCCGTGACTCCTTTTCCAGGTTTCATGCTCCAAAGCCGCGGTGGTGGCGGGTAACCCAAGGAAGGAATCGGCTGTGGTTGGAATGCTTGCAGGGGTTTACTGGCACGATTGGACCCCGCGGCCGCGACCCCTGCGGTCCGGGCGTCCCCGATTTCAGGAACCCCCAGCCAGCCCAATGAATCCTTGAATACTGTTAGCACAAGACATTGAAGATCCCATCGGATGAAAGCATATTGCCCATAATACCCATAAAAACCGGGACAGTTCAAGAATAGATCAGCTACGGGCAATATTTTCCGTCGTTAGAAGAAATACAGTTTATAATATCCAAACTTGGGCCAAATTTACTGGGGGGAAATTCTCAGGTCGAAGGCTTCTGCTAACAGTATTTTATAGTGGCTATTTTCGCTCCTGCCTTATGTTCGGCGTTGCTGCACAGTCACGCACTGGCATCACACCCACCCACCTGTCCAAGGCAGCCTCAGCGCCAAAGTCCTGCCCAACACTCACTTTCTCTACCTTTGGCAGACATCCAAGAATTTTACCTCGTCTTTAAATTTTATCTGCTTTCCTCTGCTCCCGTCCTCCTTTCACACCCACTTACCATTCTACAGGGTGGTCTACAGTCCTTTGAGCACCCCTCTCAAACTTTCTGGTTGACCCAACCGACTTCCTCCGACACCGCCGAACAACACACACCACTCTCAGCAATTCTATCGGTCGTGAAGGCTCTTGGCCACACGTCATAGCCAAAAAACACTGTCCTCAACTTTCTAATCGCCATGTCTCGATCGGCGGCGCCGACTGGCGCGAAGACAAGGCTCATGAGTGAAATGAAGACGCTCCGCAAAGAGAAATGGATCAACTTCGAAGATGTAAGGCTTCCCTGGGCCACAAACCCACACTGTCACTACTGTAGAAGCCTCATTAACGCTGCCCTCTTGCCTTGAAATACAGGACGACTCAGCCAATCTGCTTAAATGGCGATTCGCACTCATGGTCATCAATTCCGACAGCGCGTTCAACGGTGGCTACTTCCGAGCCGAGATGTCCTTCACGGAAGAGTACCCGTACCAGCCGCCGAAGTTCCGCTTCCTGATTCCCATCACACACCCGAATATCTACCCTGACGGGCAGCTGTGCATTTCGATCCTCCATAGGCCAGGGGAGGACCAGCTGTCTGGCGAAGACGCGAGCGAGCGCTGGTCGCCGCTGCAGGGAGCCGAGAGCGTGCTCCGGTCCGTGCTGCTTCTCCTCGACGACCCTGAGATCAACTCACCTGCCAACGTCGATGCGGGTGTCATGTACCGCGACCGGCGAATCGAGTACAATGAGAAGGCACGGGCTACGGTGGAGCGGGCCAAGAAAGACATTCCGCAGGGCTTCGAAATGCCGAAGAGCTTTGAGGCTGCCCCTCCGCCGAAAAACGACGATGACGCCGACTTCTGGGCCGAAAGCGACGAAGAATTCGATTTTGGCGGCAGCGACACCGGTGACGACGACCAGGAAATGGGCGACTTTGAGGAGGGCAACGAGGAGGAAGAGCAGGATGCCAGCGAGGAGGAGGATGATGATGATGATAAATGACGAGCATTACGAGCCACCAATATTATTGGTCGTTGATTTTCTTCATTTGGTCTCCTTTCTATAACTATGCATAGCGTCGGTGACCACACCACGGTTGGGCGTTTAGAGGTCTTGAGTGCCAAAGGCGGGGCGGGAGGAGTTGCGATTTTCGCAAGGTTGTTATCCGAATTCTATGGGGCCTACGCGGGCCGTTGGATGCTCTCTTTCAGGCGTGTTTTGAGGGGCTGGCGTCACGGAAGATGGGTGATGGGTGCATCTAAGAGCAGCCTAGAAGCTCATAATGTCAGCCAGGAGCTAATTTCAACAACAGGGGTTTGCTGCTTTCAGTTATTGGGCAGTTAAGTTCCCCACGGGGTGATAGATAGTCTCTTCAAACGTACATTACAACATGGCCAGATTCTCGTGCTTCGTGATGGTCTACTGGTTTGCAAAGCTGTTTATAGGGGTGACAACAAAGGGTGTCAAAACAACTTGAGCCTTGGCCCCTTTTCGGATCTTGATTCATAGGCGATTTCTACCAAGGTCTTTGGGGTCATATCTCATCTTCCTCGTCGTCAAAATCGTCTTCTCTCCCCATGTCGTACAGAATCCTGCCCCCCTCGCCGGCTCCTATATCTGTCTGGGCATCGAAATATGGCAGAACGATCCCTTCTCTATCCTTCCTCTGCTTCTCCGTAAGCCCGAGACTGAAAGTCGTCTCGCTTTCCTCCCCTCCTCCTTCACCCCCTCTCCCATCTGCACCCACATCCGCCCCAGCCGGCGAAAACAACGGATGATCCGACAAGAGCATGAAGTTTGCACCTGTTTTAGACTCAGGGGCCGCGGGAACGAGGATGAACCGTTCTGCTACTGCCCGTCCGCTTCGCCGCCGCATTTCCATATCAATTACCACACCTGCTTCCCGCTTCATGAGGCCGACGAGAACCCCCTCGCGGTTTTCGTTCAGACCCCATCCTGGCACTGGGAGACTACGACTCCGCACGCGCTGGGCCTCAACGGCCTGTGCGAGGCTGGAGACGTGGAATACGGTGGTGGCAAGGTGGGTAAGTAGCGTCAGGGGGTGAGGGGCGTACTCCGAGGCTTGTGGGAGAGGTACAGGGACATCGGTGTGGTAAACCGCGACGAGGGAGATGGTCGGGGCGGGGAGGATGGAGGTGAAGAAGGCGGGGAGGAGGGGTGAATGTGACGGCGTAGTGAGAGGGTTGAGGGTGTCGAAGATGAGTAGGTATTCTTGATGATTTGTTAAAAACATATATGTAAGCCGTGAGAAAATGGGCCTTCTTACTTTGAGGTGGGGCTGAGGTGTCCTTGGAGGGTGGGCTGAAATGTGAGACTATCTCCGAGGCAAGAGCCTTGAGGGACTTGCCTCGGGCCTTGATGAAGACGTCGGCATTCTGAGGCTTCTTCACTGTAGCGAGTGAGACAAATATGACTTTGGAGCGTGCAATCTGGAGGAATTAGCGACTGGTGTGCAAAGGGGTCTCGCATCGTTGAGAGTGGAATGGATAAGTTCGGTGCCAAGACACGGCGAGCCCATCGTGAAGGTGTAGACCACTAACCTTGGCTCGGCTGATAACCTCGCGTACGAGCGGCCCGGAAGTCTGCTCAATGGTGTCACAAATGAGAGTGAGGGGGCTGGCGCTGTCGCGCAGGTTGAGCAGCTTCTGGAGGAGCAGCAAACTGTAGGAGCGATGATGAGCCTGAGCTGAAGGCGCCATGACGAGCGGGTCGAGCCTAAGCGGACAGGCACCGAAAATAGATTGCCACACAGATGCGAATCACAAATGTACCGTCGGGTTTTTCTGGGTTCTCCAGGTCTTGGGGTTGTGAGCGCTGATCTGCTTTGCTAAGTTTATACAGTGGGGGGTTTGTTTCCAGGAAGGCGGATTCGGTGTTACTGTATTTTGCCGCTCGCTTCGTTTATTCGCAGCTTTCCACCTTCCCACTTCCGCCAATGTTTTCCAATTACATGACACTCAATCGTACAACTATATCAGTTGCCTTCCTTATAACGCACGCTAATATCCCGTGGCCTCACTTGTCAACCCCCAACCTTATTTGCCGGACAGGCCGTTTGCGCCGTCGTGACCTCGACCTTTTCCAAGTGCAGTCCTCGCTGTCCGCTGCCCCCCGCTCAACAGCCACACGATATTGGGGCAATCTATTGCAACGCTGTTTCCACTGCCATGGATGAAGTCACCTTGGCGCTTCCGGGACTTCGGTTTCGCGAACTCCGTGAGCATTGAGATATGTACATGTCCACACAGAGCTACGGTGGAAAAGGGGCAGGTCTTGGCAGGCTCTGAGGTGGTGTCCTCGTCGCCAACTTCTCCGGGTTCTTGTTTACCCTGACCTATCTTGGCACGTAGATATCGTCACTACTTGTAGAGCCGTTCCCTTCGCTCGCATACTTTCGGGCTTAGCGCCGACTCGGTACCGTTGTCCGACAGAACACCTCGGGAAACAAACAGGTCTTTTTTTTCTTGTCCATATATAAGCAATGTCGCCCGAGGGCCAAGGGCGGACAGCAATCTCTCGCAAGCTCTGTGAACCGGGAATTCCTTTTGTGGCGAAGCCGTCCGGGCAACTTGGCGCCCACGATCACGCTGGTCTCCAGTGAGCCCCATATCTCTCCCGACATGGCCAAGGGTCTCGCTGGCGCTGTGGCAGCCAGTCTGCTGCTCAACTTCGCTTCATCCAGGCCTCATATCGATCAGAACTTCGCCGATATTCCAGACACTGTACATGTAGCTCAGCTCACCAGACGTGTCGCCTCAGAAGGCAATGCTTTCCACAAGAACCGCCTGCAAAGGTTGGCGGGTCGGCTTGCCGCTCCGATAGGAACAGCAAAAGCACTACCAGTATACCATCCAGCTGAGTATTTGGCAGAGGTCAAGGCCGGCGGCTACAGGTATGCTCTTCAAATAGATACCGGGTCGAGCGATACATGGTTTGTGAAAGACGGCTTCCAGTGTCTCTTGTACCCTCACTGCAACCTGGGCCCAGTGTTCAGGGGCGATTTCCCTGGAGGCCAGATCGAGGTTGAGCACCTGAATATTAGCTACGGAGGTGACTTGGGTGCGTTTTTAAATGGCCAGATGGGATATTCAGAGTAAAGCCCCCCTGATTTCGTGACTCTAGCAAGCATTGGTCTAACCATCAGTTAAAGCCTAACAGTAGCGGGCGTTACAATTCCAAAACAACAAATAGCGCTTGCCACGCTTGGCGCGTGGACTGGAGATGGAATCTCGAGTGGTATTCTGGGGCTCGGTCTGCCAGGTCTGACTGGATCGTTCAAGGGCAAGAGCCCGGTCGAAGATGGTCTCCAAAACCTTGTTAACTACAGCCCAGTCGTTACGACTGTCACCAACCAGATTGGGAAACACATATTCAGTTTAGGACTGTCTAGGAACGAGTCTGAGTCGTTTTTGGCACTTGGTGGTGTCCCACAACATGTCAAAGTTGGGAACTACACTCGAGTTCCCATCCAAAAGGTATCAATCAACATCTATTACTTCCGTCTCCTCACACAAACCACAGCGAACACTGGATACTGACTAAGGTATCAACAGATGGCTAAAAGTTTCGGTGGCTCTGACTACTTCTACTATGCTCTGACACCGGACAGCATGGTCTGGGAGAATTCCACGGCTCGCGTTGAGCAAAACACCGTTCCGCAACTCATCGTCGATAGCGGGACAACACTCAACGTTTTCCCTTACGAGATCGCAAAGTCAATCAATCAGCACTTTCAGCCACCTGCTACGTACATCAAGTCACAGGGAGGATGGTTTGTGCCCTGTACTGCCCAGTCACCTAAATTGGGAATTCAAATTGGAGGCCAGATGTTCTGGACGGACAATTCTAGTATGATCCTCCCGCAGGTGACAGATCCCGACACGGGGTTTTGTGCGACGGGGATCGGGGCAATGGATGGCCCGATATTTATTCTTGGTGATGTCTTCCTGCAGGGCCTTGTCGCTGTATTCAATATCGGCGCTAAGATGGAGATGAGGTTTGCAAAGAGGTTGAAGTAGAAGGTGTTGACGAGTTTGTGTTTGGTACATCATACATCATACATCATACATCGAGAATTCGTTGATGACACATCAGATGAAGGATACTAGAGGCCATGTTTATAACACGACAGCCGCAGCGCTAGTTATTATATTAACAAAGTACAATTCATCACCTGGTCGGCGGAAGAAACAACCCGCGCTCGCTGGATGGGGTATCGAAATAATAAACACCGTGATAGAAACGAGAGCTCCAATATGGCCGACCACTTGGCCCACTCGTCCTTGCCCAGCCCTGATCTCCTACAACCCAGGTCCTTTGTAGGTCGTGGAGGCGAGTCTCCATGGAGGTTGACATAATAACGTCCATGAGCGGTTACCCTTGAGCCCGAAAAGCTCTCAAGCTGCTGGGGTTGAGCGTCAGTAAGTTTTCTCGTAGGCAAGACTTGACGGGGGTGGGAATACCTTGGTCATTTGAGAATAAGAGGGCAGCGATCACGCTGGCGATCCACGCGCAATATCCGCGAGAAACCCCCTTCGTATCCAACGGCATCAAGCCCCCCGTCAAGAGTCAGTTGAAGAAGCGTCTCAAGATGATCGTTTGTAGGTGATGGTCCGGCCACTATTTTCGCACAGATGTCGCGTTTCTAACGCTGACTTCCATAGTCTCGCCCTTGGTGCCCTCAACCGGCTTTTCCGGTAAATCGGCCGATGTCTCTACGCCGGACGAGACTAGATTACCGGCAGTCAAGGCAGATCCGGGAGAGTTGGCGATGCTTCTGCGCTGCACCTTTGTGGCAGTAGGGGACTCTGCTGGAGCCGAGCCAGTCCCGCTGCTCTCATCGCTCTTCTCAACATCGCTGTGCCTTCGCTTCAGGAAAGTGGCTGAGGGAGATTCAATCGATACGGACTCTGGGGACGGTGTTTTCTTCAGAGACAGTCTTTTGGAAAGTTCGGCTTTCTCGGGCGTGGCGGGTTCGCCCTCTGCTTTGGTCTGAGTAAATGTGATAGAGCCGGCCGGGGAGGAGTCCTCTGGTTCCGCACTCCTGCGGGCGCGTTTATTGACAGGTTTGTCATCCTCCAACTCGGCAGGTTCAGCAGGAGGCTTTCCGATGGAGGGCTTGACACCCCATTCATCCTCAAACTCCTCAGCAAGATACTGGTCGAAGTGGCCGTGACGGTGCTTCTCGTGGGCAACCCACGCCTGGTGGAGCCACTCATCTTCATGGCGACCGTACGAAATGTTCTCAGTATAGCGTATGCAATCGCTCCTGAAATTGACATTGTTCCCCAACAAATAAAGGTTGGGGCGAGCATCTGCACTTCCTGCGTCGAGGATGCAGCTCTCGTCCGGGAACAGAGCGAGTATCCCCTTCTGCTCATCTTCTGTCAGAACACTCCAGGCGCCCGGGAGCATGAGCATATTCTGCGAGGTTGATTAGCCATGTACATGCAAGCGATAGGAGCTATACGGACCCGAAGATCGTTTCGAATTCGGGTTTTGACCAATGGAGACTTCGGGTCGGTCATGACAAAGGGCGCATCCCATTTCTTTTGCTGGGCAGTTCTTTTCTTTCCGGACGATATAATCATGCGTGGCGTCTTGGATGTAGCCTCGCCCTGGGTTAAGGCCTTCCGCTTGTGGGAGACTTGCTCGCCAGCCTCATTGCCAGACTTCTCAGCCGTGATCGAATCTTGGTCTCCATCACCTTGGTGAGATTTGCTGGACCTTTCCGATGTTACACTAAGCGGGGGTTCTCCTTCATCGCCAAACTCTTGAGCCGTGATGGAGTCCTGAATTTCATCGCTTTTGCGCGCCTTGGTCTCTTTTGACTTGCCTCTGGCCGCTCGCCTGGCCTTCCTACCGCCTCTCAGCTGAGGGGCAGACAACGGGGACTCGGTATCAGACCCAGAGCCCTCAATTGAGTCGTCATTAAAGCCAACATCAGAGCCCTTGGCGCCAGTATCACTGTCTGGCGGCGACGAAAGGCTCGAAGTTGAGACCGTGTCAGGCATTTTGAGTCGGTGATGTGAGCAGCTCAAGTGTGCGGGTGTTGCGATTGTGTTGATCAATTTTTGTTCCGCGTGGAGATACCTATGGAATGGAAGATGCTGTTGTAAACAAAGCTCTTGTAACACACTGTTGTGGTGTGGTCCATGAGTTGTGAGCGGAGACCCGTGAGCTTCACTTCACCTGGACTTCGGCCAATAACGGGGCCAGTTTAATCGAGAAAATCCGTCGAGCTCCGGCCTCAACGAGAATTATGTTGAGAAAATATTTGATCCCATGCGTAAACAAACTTGGCGGCAGAACTCGTCCACCTGGTCAACGCGAGTGAGTGGAATTTGGAGGAGACCTGGAGCTAAACATGGAACCTGAGCGACTGGGGAAGCGATAGATGCAGGAGGAGCCGCTCTTATTGAATACTACAGGGGACAGAGCTGCACAACTACAAGGCTGAGCAAAGAGTCTTTCAACTATTGGACAGTCTTGCAGCCGTTGGAAACCCCTGTTAGCGCGCCTGTCACAGGGGACGGAGCCAAGGAAAGCTCCAATCCCGGCCAAAGGGGCACCGGGCAAACCTCTCTCCAAGACAGCTTGCATCATTGATCCCAAAACTTGCATTGCCAACCTAGTTGGCCACCCGCCGTGTACTCGAAATCTAGGCAGAATCTGAGGGCATCGTGCAAACCTTGACACGTCCCGTAACCTTGGTGACGACGTTCTTGACAAGAAGCCACGTATTGCACAACTCCAATAACGTCTTGGTCAACATTCTCCACCGCAATTGGAAATAGCCTCCAACTTTCCACACCGACGACCAGCAAATCCAATCCCCCTTCCACACGCCCGCCATGATTCGCACAACACAAATTGCCAGGCTAGATGGTACGTATATACTCAGGTACCCCATGTCACCCGACTCCCCGGCTAACAGATAACTCCCTGGCAGGCCTCATGCTATGCGCGTCGGTCGACGACGAGCAAAGCGAGTCGGCCCTCTCCGAAGTCAAGTCGCAAGTCAAGCTCGTGCTCCGCCGACTAAACCGTAACTCGGAGCCGCAGGCGAGCATCGAGTCGGGGGCCTACACACTGCACTACCTCATCTCGCAAGACATCGTCTACGTCGCCATAACCGATCGAACATACCCGCGCAAGCTCGCCTTCACATACCTCTCCGACCTGTCGGCCGAGTTCTCGAACACGTACCCGGCGCAACAACTGCTGAGCCCCGTGCTACGGCCGTACGCATTTATGGAGTTCGACACCTTCATCAGCAAAACCAAGACGACATACAGCGACGCGCGGGCGACGCAGAACCTGGACAGGGTCAACGATGAGCTGCGCGACGTCACCAAGGTCATGACCAAGAATATCGAAGATCTGCTCTACCGCGGTGACAGCCTCGAGCGTATGGGCGAGCTGAGTAGCCGCCTGCGCGATGATAGCAAGAAGTACAAGCGCGCCGCCGTTAAGATCAACTGGGACCTGATGCTCAAGCAATACGGGCCGTTCGCAGGCCTCGGGTTCATCATACTGGTATTTACGTGGTGGAGGTTCTTTTAAATTTTCTTCCAACCTTTCCATCTTGGAGATGCGGAAAATCGCATCCCACTGGGGGGTGAACTAGTTGTGCATTCGCGGCTCGGGGCAGCATGGAGTTTTTTTTTTTAGCGGAAAAGGGAGGGATAGGGGGTTTCATGTGAATATTTGGGTTGACTCCTTTTTTTCGGTTGGCAATGTGTCTATGTGGTATTAGAATATTACATACATCCTGGTTGGTTGGCCGTAATTCCTGATATATGTTTATCTTTGCCCTGTACTGTAATTGATCTCTCCGAGACGCCACCGTGAATATGTCTTCCAGCCGTTATCATAAAACCCACTACTCCTGGGAGGGCTCCGTCTTCGTTCCGTCACCTCTGCCCTGCCCCGAACTCCTGAGATTACCGCCCCTAAAACAAGGATGCCAGTTCGTGCATACGATACTCCGAATTTGGCTCTTCCTCAAACAAAAGTAACTCCAGAAACGCCGTTACATGATCCTGCACCCCGAAGCCGATGTCGGCAGCGATATTGGCGGTACTGGTAGTGCCGTGTGATACCACTCCAAATGCTCACGGAATGCTTCGACGTCCGGGAACCCATTTTCGTCCTGATTATACTTCACATCATCCCCGCCACCTTCGCCGCCCTGGTCCACGTACGTGTACTCATCACAGTACGGACACAGGATCCTCGCGCGCCAGTCGTTTCTCTCAGGCGGCAGGTGGTTCGCTATTGCAAGCGGCGGGTATACAACCTGCTTCTCTCTCCCTACAGTGTCGCTGTCACCGGCGCCGCCACTGCCGCCTATCTCAGGGTCCGCATCCGAAACTACGTAACCCCCTGCCCTCTCCCCTTTTTCGTCCTCTGCCAACCCGCTGGTCACCCCTGTGGCCTGCCAGTTTGGGTACGCCGACCCGGGCGGCAGCGGTGTTCGAGTAGCGGGGATCCGCAGTAAATCAGGCCAGACGAGGAAGCCGTCGCAAAAGTCACAAACGAAGGCAGCGCCAGACCCAAGGCGCTCAAAGTGCCCCACCGCGTTGCAAACCGGCACGAGCTCCTCGAGGCTGGTGCGTCTAGTTGGGTCGTTGCCCTGCTGCCGCGCCTCTTCATTCTCGACGGCGCGCTCGTGCTGCTTCTGCCATGGCGGAAGAGAGTCGTGTTCAGCCTGCCGCCGTGTCCGTTCCCCCTCGATGCGCCGTTGCCGCCGGTATACCTGGAAGGCACCTAGACATCGAGGCTCTTCCTGTTCGGCCGCAAAGATGCGCCTTGCTGCACGGCATTGCGCGCGATGGAGCTCGCGCTTCAACGAGCCCGTCTCGCGCGCCCATACTGGGTTGATCGGGCCACCTTGGCGTGCCCAATCTTTGAAGTTCTGGGCGTGCGCTGTGAGCTTGGCGCGGAGCTGTCGCAGTTCGATGATAGACTCGACTGTGGACGGGAGCAAGGTAAGTTAGCATGATTATGCTCACCGCGACGGCTACTTCATATGTTTTGTGAAGAGGGAGATGGAGGGGGCTTCACCTGTCCGGTCGTTTTGATAGTAGAACTGGCCGTGCACCAGCGGCGCCATCTCTTGGAAGTCCTTCTTGGCGTCGTCGAGGGCCTCCTCGAGGGCTCGGACCTGTTCGAACTCGTCGGGCCCCCATTGGCGCTTGTCGGCGAACATGAGAATGCGCAGCGACTCGGTCAGGGACGTCGCGATGCCGGCCAGCAGAGATCCGACCGTTTCGGCGTCCCCGCCGCCAACGCCGCTCATCCTCTCGCTTGATTCCCACCTCGCGCGCAATTTGCGTTTTGTTGAAGATTTCCCTCCCAATTTGTGTTCCTCGTCCCTGCCCTCTCCTTTCTCCTCCGTCTAGGAGGTCGTGCTTTCTTACTTCGCGGGGCTGGTGTGCCCTATCGTCGTTTTCGTCTTTTTACGACCAGCTACCTGTCGTTAATTGCAGCACGCTTAAACAACAAGAATTCGTCGTCGCTGCCGCCTGTGACAGGCGGTTTCCTGTCGCCGAGAATGGGCGGCGCTTTCGTGGTGCCGTCCGCCCTCGATCTGCGGATGTTAGAACTAGGACTGGGGGGACGCCGAGCTTCAGCGGGTGTTGGGGTCCTTCTATGTCTAAATCGGGCCCTTTCATGGGTGGTTACAGGGGGTCGATGACAAGGCACTTGACTCGAGACAGCAAAGCTGCCGCCGATTGAGATAAGCGATAAGTACCACCAGGCCAAAAAAAGCCGAATGACAAACCTCCTCCCTATTCAATGCGGCCTGTGTATAGTGCGCGGGCGGTGGAATAGTATCGAAGGAAAATACGGCCTCCTTCGAGCAGGCAGCGATCTCGACCCGGAAGGTGGGGATTCGACCGGATGAAAGCAATATGTCGGCTCGAATACAGCACATGCATGTCCAACGACATCATTGTCAGATGGAATGCGGGGAGGGGGTAGGGGTAAACGAGAGAAGCACTCCGTACTGACAGCGGAACCCAGTAGAAACCTCATTTGTGGGCATTGGCCTACGATTCGGTTCTCCTGTCTGTTGGAACACCGTTACATACCCGATCGGCACATTACGCGGTGTTTCGAGTCAATCAGTCAGACATTGTTGGATCGGGTATGGAGGAAGCTTTGGAGCTCGAAAGATATCGCCCAATTGGTGTGGGTACGGGTTACTGCCCAATGGCGGGAGCGTGATTGGGCCGCTCAGCCGCTCAGCCCTACTGGAAGCTGGTTGTTTCAGGCCGTTGGGTCGATCGCATGCAGCATCCAGAGCGACAGGTCACAGAGACTGGCACGACAGGCTGATCAGTGGGTTTGCTATAATTATTTACACGTGCCTCACCCCGTTCATCCTTGGTGTCAATGGTCAAGAACTGGGGTCTCTCAAATGTCTTTGCGGACGATATATCCGGTTTCCAATGTTTTTTACTCCAGTTTATGCCCCATTGCTGGTTTATTTCCTCTTTGTCGCCTTACCTGTGTCTACACCACTGGCTTTGGCCTCCTTGACAGCGACTGGCACAGGCGGAAGCGCCTCAGCTTCCTTCTTCGTCTGCTCCGGCTCATCATCGCCGCCCTGACCAAACTCGTTGACGCGAGTGTGATCGACTTTGTATGCCCATCGCTGGTAAATGTAAACAAAAAATATTACGTCGTCGCGGAGGGTCGCTAGGCGGTGGAGCAACGGCATCTTGATGGTGAATGCAAAAAGATCATCGATGAAGGTGTTGAGGAACTTGTACATCATCGCTTTGCCCGGCCTGGTGATAATGTCAGTTGCAAATTGAAATCAGCAGTGGTAACTAGACGTACATATGAGCGACGCTCTTGAGGCGGTAGTTGATATAGAGCGATGGAACCATCAACAGGAACCCGTATGCGTAGACAGACCCGACAAGTGTGGTAATGACGAATGAATACCACTGGCGAGAAATGTCAGTTAAACATACCTGTGGCAGACACGCAGGGCAGCCATGAAAGGTCAAAGGGGGGTTTTGAGGTGGTGATTCAACATACCGACTTATGTGTGTCGTACATGAGCGAGTAGATGGCGTAGGCAATGAGGAGAGGGACGCCAGCAATGTACATATACTTGAAGGCCGTCTCATCATACTCCTTGGTCTTTTCCTCTGTGTCGCTGAGCTTGTGCTTGTCTTCAAATAAAATACGGTAGGGGAGGAGCGACCCAGGCGCGGCTGGACGCAACCTAACATCAACCACGGTCGTGACCTTCCACAGCTCAATGAGAATGCCAACTCCCTGTGTCCCGAGAATCATCCAGCTGGTGTTCTGGGATTGGTCGATGAGATACAGGAAGATAATAAGTTGCATGAAGACGTTGGCGAGAATTGATCGCACCGAGATGCCAATGTTGTCCTTCTTCTTACGGTAGTGCGCAATATCGGAGCCAAATGCCAACGTCTCCAGTATCATATGTGCGATGCTGACGACAATGGTGATTCCAAGGAGGATGGGATTAGTATCAATGAATATCTCCTTGATCATTTCAATCTCGCTCCCATCACTCCCGCCGGTAATTGGGGTACCGTCAGCAGCTTTGCGCGCGGCCTCCTTAGCACTCAGGTCAATGGAAGCCATCGTCTTGAACTTCCAATCACCTAGATTATTGAGGTCGATGCGGATGGGTACAGTTTTGACTGTTTCGTTGAGTATCGTCATGTGGGATTTCAGCTGCCAGAACGTATTGACATAGAGGATAGGGTAGTACCAAGAGTTCTGGCCGCTACCGTCGCGCGCCCCTGTTGCCTCGAGTCGGAGAAACTGGCGGACAGCGGGATGTGACTGTGGGAATGAGAACACACCCGAGTTTGGGATGAAGGAAAGCGAGATATTGGGGTGGTAGTAGCTGGCGATGAGGGGCCCGGATTGCGTCTCCTGCTCCACTGGTTCCTCAACCCCTGTCTCGTTCTTCGCGGCGAGCAGGTTTCTTGTCTTGACCTCCTTCTTCTTGGGGATATACTGGGTGAGGGGAAATATGAAATGATATGCGAGACTCGGGTCATATCCTTTTTCCGTAGGGTCGAGCGGCGCCCCTGAATCTGAAAGCCCGATATAAAAATGTCCCCATAACGTGTCATTCTGCTGAACCGGTCTGGGGACGTCAATGATCCGACTGCCCGATGTGCGGGTATCGCTGTAATTCCCTATCCGGAATCGGTTCTCCTCCAGCACAATATTGTCTTTCTTCGTATCCTTCAGGGGTGTGGGAATCAAGGAGGGTGATACCGTCACGACAATATCAACCACGCTATTTTCGGGCCAGATTGGGGCGACAAGTTGCGGAAGCGGGTTGTATACGGCACCATCTTCAAGATATTTGGGGCGATCTGCGAACGGCGGGATCTTTCCCGTGTTCACAACCTGCACCGGATTCCCGTCGGCATCATGAACTGTCGTAGTGGTAGTTTTCTGGCTGCCGCCGGCAAACTGTTTCATAACAAACTGCATTGCCATCCACATCGCTATCGCCTGGAAGACCTTGGAGAAGACGGAAGACTGGCGGTTCGTTAGTGATGCAGACCTGGGTTAGATGCGACGCGACGTACACCTTGTTGCTCCCGCTCAGTGGCGGGAGGCCCGGCCGTGGTGGCTTCAGGCATGTTGTTGACGTAATGTCAATCAGAGCGATGGACGCTCGCTGTAACTTCTTTTGTCGCTCAGCTGCTGTGCGGTTGGTCAATCTCGAGAAGTCGACGCCTATTTTCAGGTTTGCGCAGATGGGCAAAGTTGGGGATGGTGTTGCATGGTGGTCCCAAGGATCTGGATTTCAATGGCGAATTGGAGCTGCGGGTCGCGCCACGTACTGTACGCTTGCCTACATTGGTGTTTAGCGGCGATTGGCTACTAAGCACGGGGCCAAAAGTTATTACCCTCCCCGGCTCGCCAAGCTTTTGGCGTACAGTGTTGTTAAGTTTTCGATCACGATACACTCGCTCCTCCACTGAAAGGGTTGAGCTCCAGCACACCACTCACTATATCCCAGCGGGCTTATCGCTAAGGTATAGCGGCCGTCCACTGAAACTGATTATCAACTTGGCACTGTACGCACAGACTCAGCCAAACTGGATGGGGCAATTACTTTTGGCCCTAGGGTCCGTATAGCCCCCCACTCAGCTAAAGCCACCTCACTGGGGTCTTTGGGGGTTCCAGACAGGTGACCAGACACATTCCATCAAAGGCGCTGACCTAGGTATGTTGGGAGGTAAGCAACCTTTCGTCTCCTAAGCTCCGCTTCTACGGGCTCCCCCTCTTCCGGTTCGTGATTCCACATTGAGGTCTCGTTGCATATCCGATGAAGCACTGCGCGTAGCCGTACCCGCCACGTCGTCAAGTGCTCACCAAGTGCCATTTGTCGACCGTCGTTTGGAGGATTTTGGACCCGCTGGAGAGGTGTTGCAGAAGTCCGACAACAACCCCCTCTCTTCGCTCTCTATGTCTATTCCTCCATGCGGGACCTCTCCTGGCTGGAACTTGACGTTTATCATTTCAGAAACTCGACGGCAACTTGGTTTCGCATATCTCACCATCTCACCCCTTTTCCCGGCAGCAAGGTTAGACATTGAGATATAAGTATTTGTGTGTTCTACATACCTTCACAGCCATTGAACCGTCTACTCTGTAACTCACTCTCTGTTCATTCAAACCTCCACACCTCCACACCTCATTCACCGGATAGAGCTATCTCCACCTCCAGCCAGGAACCCGTCACTAGCCGTGACAGCGTTCCGTCTGACATCTCCCAAAACAATACGCCGAGTGACTCAGGGCTGCATCTTGCTTCCCACATCCACGCTTCCACCTACCCACTCGCCGCTCACATAACCCACCAAACCCTGAACACCATAACCAGCAATCTCCGTTCTCACCACCACCACCACCACCAATTCAAGATGGAGTCCGGCGGAGCTTCCCCCTACCCTTCGATTCCCGCCTCGCGCACATCCACCCCCTCCAGGCTCAACCCCGATGCACCCCGGCAGACCAAGATCTGTGTCTACTGCGGCGCCCACCCTGGCAGGAAATCCGAGCACCTTGAAGCCGCCCGGGCGCTCGCGCAAGCCATGGCCGCGAACAACATCGGTCTCGGTAAGAACCCACCTTCGTCTTTCCCTCTAGATCAATGTCTCTAACCCTCCTATTCAGTCTACGGAGGAGGTACGGCTGGAATTATGGGCGAGATCGCCCGGACGCTAGTGGCGCTTTCCGGACCAGACGCTGTGCACGGCATCATCCCGGAGGCACTTGTCCGGTATGAACGGGGAAATACGTACGGGGCAGCCGAAGGCTCGGAGAAGAAGGACAGCAACGGCCTACCAGATGAGGAGACCTGGGGGCGAACGACGATAGTCAAGGACATGCACACACGTAAGGCACTGATGGCACAAGAGGTGCTTGCCGGCGGACCGGGCAGTGGCTTCATTGCGCTCAGCGGGGGTTATGGCACAGTCGAGGAACTGTTCGAGACGGCGACCTGGAACCAACTCGGGATCCATTCCCGGGGTGTATGTATCCTCAACATCAACGGCTTTTACGACGGCATTCTGGCGTGGATCAGGAAGAGCGTGGATGAGGGCTTCATTCACGGTGGGAACGCAAACATTCTTGTCGAGGCCAAGACCGCCGAGGAGGCGATCAAGGCTTTACGGGAGTATAAGGTTTCGGAATCTGTCATGAAGCTTTCGTGGGGCAGCCAGTAGGCTGTCTAGACAGAAGGACCGGCAAGAGTCAGGCGGGTTTGCCGAGGCAAAATAGAGGCAAAGATCTATTTAGAACTAATTGCCTTCGCAATAAATATATCGAGGCTGCTAGGTCGGCTCCTACTGTCTTTCGGTCTTTGGGGGAAAAGTCTTTATTTTTTGTTGTACAGTGCACCTCACGAAACATCCTGTCCCTGGTTCTGATCCGCCCCATTGGACGGCGCGCCGGTCGCGTTTCTTCCAGGGAAGAATTTCGCAAGGTTTATGGGAGACGGGGATCGCGGAGGCGTGTCATCGTCGTAGTCCTCCTATGCGTCGACGTCCATACCCTCAGTGCCCTCTCCCGCTGCCGCTGCCGCTGCCTCCTTCTCTTCGGCAACGCTCTGTATCCACGTGTTCACATCCTGCCCGTCATACACCTTGAAGGACTCCGGCTTGGAGCTTCCGTCTTTCACCTTGGCGCCCGCAATGGCGATGCTCGTGTTCTCAACCGTTAGCTCTTTATCCTGCACCAAGCTCTCCTTGAGCGCCTTGAGACCGTGCGCGATGAGTTCCTCGCGACCGCAGCTGGCGAAGGCATCGAGATTCTTCTCCAGGTACGTGCGGGCCATCTGGCTACGGGCGCCAATGGCAAAGGCGGCCATCTCCTCGGTCATACCACTGGGCTGGAACTCAAACAGGTGGGGGCCCGTCTCGTCGACGCCGGCGATGAGCAGGCCGACACCGTAGGGTCGCTTGCCGTAGTGCTGAGTGTTGATTTGCGCCTTGGAACCAATCATGTCCACCAAGCTCCGCACCGGCATGCTGCGACCATACGTTAAACGGTGGCCGAGGCACTGCTGCTTCATGAAGTTGGACAGAACGCGCGCGTCCGATGTGAGGCCAGCAATGGCGATGCCGACATGCTCGTCGATCGGGAAGAGTTTCTTCTGGTACGACGATAGCTCTTCGGCGTTACGCTGTAAAGGAGATAGTTGTTAGATAAGGGCCAAATAGGCTTAGGCGTTGCACCAAAGTCGGTGCGAGGGCATCAGTACCTTGATCGCTACCAAGACGACATGTGTCTTGCTTGCGATTCCCACCACTACCGAACCCTGTTTGACTGCCTCCGCCGCATACTCGACCTGGAATATCCGACCTTGTGGTGAGCTGTAGGTTGACAGGCGGAATTAGCAGATAGCCCTTGGATGGCGCGCAAGTAGCTGGCTCCGGTAGAGCTTGCTTACAATGTGACCGAATCGTTGTCGTAGTTGTTTCTAAACATGTTGGCGGTGCACCCTGCGGGTCAGGTCGATTTGATACAGGCGGTGGAAAATGGCCTCGACCGTAGCTGAAATTCGGGGGTACGTTATTTGGTGATATCGCTCGGTCGGGTTGGATATGGCGGGTTTAAGTTGGGGTAGGAGATGGGGAGCTCTAACTTGGTGGTTTGATGGGCGCGAGGCAGGCAGCTCGCGAGCTTCGTCAGTTCAGCCCAGGCGTGCAGCTCCCCAAGGTACGTACCTCGAGCCTTCCCTGGATGGTCTGAGCTTTCTCTCGCCAAAAAGAAACCCCGGGTCCGCAGCGTTGGCGGCTGGCAATGAGACCCACCTCCGTCCCCAGCGTTTACCTCATCCTTCTTAGCGCAAGGCAGCTCCCTGGTTGAAGCTGGACCCGCTCGCTGACGACGTCGCTGCCACCCAGCGTTCAATTCATCATCGCAACATTGGCAATCGCAATCGCCGGCGCAACCCCATAACGCCCGCGTCTCGACCCTCCCGGCACGACTGACCAGACGCACCATATACATCATTTCTTTCCGACCCTACAGCCTCCGAACATCCGCACAGGCACCTCAAAACCCCCCGCACTTCGGCCAATCGCCGACCCCTTGATCGACGGCGACGACGACAGCCTCCACCTCCATCGAGCCCTTCAACCACGCACAGGCGCAACACCTACCCAACCCAACAGACACCCACCCTTAGGCCGGATCGAGGGGACGTCCCCCACGAAAACACAGCGCAAAGATGCCGCAGGCAGGCCTCAAGACCATCATCGCCCTTTCCTTCGTCCTCGCAGTCGGCTTCCTCCTCGTCATCCTCTCATGCGCGCTATGGCACGCATACTATCCCCTCCTGGTGGTAGCCACCTATGTGATGGCGCCCGTACCCAACTGGATATGCAGCCACTGCGCGAACCCCGATGACTTTGTGGAGAGCTCAGGCGCCGCCGTGCTCGACCTTGGGCGGTTCTGCACGGGTTTCTTGGTTGTTATGGGCTTAGGTACAGTTTCCGGCGGGGCCCGGGGTACGAAATATGGTTAACTAACCTTCGCGCGTAGCACTTCCTATGATACTTGCACACTCCGGCATCATCGAGGTGCCCGCTATGATCATGTCCGTCATCGGCGGGCTTCTGATCTACGGCACAATTATCAGCTTTGCTATGTTCTTCCAGGAGGAGCAAGAGTTCTGAGAGATTGACAAGAGGGCTTTTTGGGGGGGAGGGGTTATTTTCAAGTCAAGCGACTGGGAGCAAGGCATTGGATCGGAAGGCATGTATTTCTTGGAACCTTTCTCATCAGCGGACTGTACAACATAGCGCTTCCAACCAACCACCAGGTATAGGCCAAGAATGGGAGCCGTTCCTCTTCGGCAGAAGGTGTTCTGAGATAAGGGATGGATCAGCAAACATATAATCGATTTTTTTAGGGCATGCATTTCGGTTGAAGATGCATCAAACTAGGTACAGTAATTGTACAAGGGTTAAGCGTTGTAACATCATCGCTTCCGTTGCGTCTAAGCCACCATGAACATGACTCCAAATCCCCCCCATCTCAGTGTCGGATACGTTGAGTGTCCATATGCATTTTACATGCCTCATATGGCTTCTCTCTAGCCCCAGGACATGATACCGAAGGAAAAACAACTCGGAAAGATCAACAAGAATCGGCAAATACGCGCAGCGGCCCAGCAAGTTTGGTAAACATCTCGTCCCTCTCGCCGTCAGGGGTGCTCAAGATGGTAACGGCACCACCAGCACCGATATGCCACACCTCTTGTGGCTCCTCGTCGCCTTCGTCAGCCGTAGCCGGGCGCGCCCGTTCATCATCCCACCGGAACAGGCTGCGGATCGTCACGCTCCAGTCGCCGCGACCGGTGGCACACATGTACCCGACAACGCCCGAGTACAGGCTGCGCTCCCGATGACCCTCGACCTGCTGCAAGATCTCGCAGCTACGCTTCTTGGGTGCACCCGTCATGCTTCCCGGTGGTAGACTGGCGGCCAAGACATCCAACCCCGTATGTCTCTTGTGATTGGCTGTGGTGGTGGCAGGGGGGAGTTGGCCCTCCACAATGGTGATCATCTGAAAAACGCTCTGGTACTCCTCAACGCGGAGGAGGGCCGGTACGGTGACACGGCCCGCGCCGCAGATGGAGTGGAGGTCGTGGCGCACCAGGTCGACGATCATAAGGTTCTCTGCTTCTTCCTTGGGGACGTGCAGGATGCGCTCGGCTTCGGAGAGGGTGGATACTGCGTCCGACTTGCGGACGGTGCCTTTCATGGGACGCATCGAGCAGCGGCCGGACGTGTCGTACTGTAGGAAGCGCTCGGGCGATGCGCTGACGAGGGTAGCGCCGCCGAGCCGGAGATAGGATGCGAATGGGGCCGGCTGGCGTACTCGGAGGGTTTTGAAGAGCTGCCAGGAGCGAGGAAGGGGAGCGGCGAGAGGTGAGGAGCGGCGGCGTTTGCCCGAGAGTGTGGGAGGTGGAGTGGTGGCGGAAAGCGAGTCGCTTCTTGGACGGGTGATGATGGTTTGGTCCGTCAAACAGAGCTCGTAGGAGTCGCCGGCGGCGATGAACTCCTGGCAGAGCTCGACTTTGGCTTCGTACTCCCTCGTCAGGGGGGTATGGACATGCGTGCTTCGGGAAGGGCGGCGTGTCTTCAGGGACTGTTGTTGGGATGTTTCCTTTTTGCCGCTTTGGAAGGTTTGGGACGACAGGAGTCTGGCGACTGTCCTTTCCACCCACGGGCCTGCCCCGGACTCGCGAGGGCACAGATGCTGGACGTGGATGACTCCCAGCAAGTGGTCAATGACGAGGCTCTTTGTGACCCAAGCAAGGCAGATATCTGGGCGGTGATGTCGGCGCAGATGCTCTAGAGCGACGTCAATGTCGCTCAGACCTTGCTCGTAGGTGATGTATCCCATAAAACCGCCAATGAAGGGTGATCCAGAAGACACCTCGGAGACCTCGAGACCCCTTGCCTCGTGGAAACCTGCAATGAGGCCCCAGACGTCACCGTGGTGGGCAAGCGATACCCTTTGCGACATGTTGACAGGAAGCCCCCCGACAGTTCCCAGCTTGACCGTGGCGTAATCATCGCCAGTGTGGTACTCGATCCTCATCGCTTCCTCTATACCGATAGAGATGATGCTGTAGCGGCCCCGAACGTCACCCCTTGCCTCGGCCGCAGCGGCGTTCGACGATTCCAGGACGACACGCTCCAGCCCGTCCGGCTCAACCACCTCCACAATGTCGGGCACCTGCACGCCTCGCGGAAGTGGCACCGTTATAGAATGCAACATGACATCCGTGGCCCCGGACTCCCACCACTGCAGGTCCTGCCCATCATCCTCCTGTTGGCCAGCTGCCTGCCTCGATAGCAAGCTGTATTTCGTCGCAGCCCTCGCCAGGACATCCCCATCCGTTACAACGACCCTCCCCTTCTTCTCGTTCCATCTCTTAGCCTCGTGGAACCAGTTCAGAATCACCTGGTTACCTTCCTTTTCGGTGCACACCGACTCAGGGTGATACTGCAGTGCCCAAAATGGCCTGACCCTGTGCCTCGTCGCCATCAAGATCCTCTCCTTACTACCTTCACCCCTTTCCTCCTCAACCCACGCCAGAGGTACCACATCAGGACATTCATCCATTGTCCGCCACCTGGCCTCTCCCCCTTTCCACTCAGCATCATCAACCCCATCCTGCCCAATATCAACACATAGGCTGTGATATAGCGTCGCCTTGAACTCGCCCACGCCCTCAAAGACATCACCCCCCTGGTGGACAATTTCCCTCACCATCCCATGCAACCCCCTCTTCAGCCTCCTCACTTTCCCCCCACAGCTCGCCACCAGGCTCTGAAAGCCCAGACAAATTCCCAGAACAGGAAGCAGATCCTCCTCCGCCAGGTCCCACACATGTCTCATCAACCCAACATCCGCCTCATTGTCGGGCGATCCCGGCCCGGGACCGCACACCACAGCGTCATAGTGTGTGAGTTCCTTTCGCCAGCGGGTCTTGAAGCCCGGATCTGCCGGATTTAGAAGTGGGGAGTCGATAGGAATGACCGCGACATCTGCTTGGAGCAGGGTGCTGAGCAAAGCTGTGATGTTGTTTGAAAAGGAGTCGTATGCGTCCAGGAAGAGGATGCGTGGGCGTGCCATTTCTGTATCACCCCTATTCCTGCGCTGTGTTGCGTTGCGCTCGTGCTGACTGGTTGGTTCTCCGTTCCAAGCTTCAACCTTTCGTTGGTTTTTCTAATCTATATGCAATCCCCTTTTTGAAGAAAATGGGTAAAGAGAAAAGAATTTAAAAAGAAGGCAGTAGAACAAATTTGCCTCAACCAGGAAGTAAAACCGATCTCAATTCCACCGCGGGCATCCAATCCCAAACCCAATTTTTTTTTTCCGACTCGGTCTCCCTTGTGAGCCTTTCTTGTCATACGCTATCGTGAATCGGACCTGATGAATGAGCCATAAAGAAACTTGTTGGTACCTAGCCAATGAGCGGTGGCGAAATCTCAAAGCTCAACACTGACACCGCAACTTCATTTTTTCTCACAGAGGACCCTAACCCTAATACGACAATAAAGATCATGGGATGAACTCTATTACACCCATGTCAAGTTTGCTGGAATGATCATTATGAGGATTTTCTGCGAGAAATACCAAGGGAAGAAGAAAAACGAGAGTAGTTAGTTTAGTCAGGAATTTATCACATTTAAATGGCCCTCCCCATTTGCCCAACGGAACGCGGTGATGTAACATAATTCCTGTTCGCGCGAACTGGGTGATGGGATATCAATTATTGCTCTTAATTGTTCTGCCCAAAAATGCTTCCTCTCTCACTTGCAACAACAACTATTTGATGCAACGCTTGCTTCTATGTAACCTCTTGCCTCCATACAATCCCCACCACTCCACTCCTCATACTTCGCTCTTCAACCCCGACTTGTAACAAGAACCCGACACGGCCTTCTTGAGTGCCAGATCCTGCGCTCCGTCTTACCAAGCACAGAATTCATCATCAGCGTCTCCGTCTCGGACCTCGGTCTTCCCCCAGCCCTCGACGCCCTCTTGCGTTCCTTCTCCTCCTTGCTGGGCACCCACAGTCTAGTCTCCTCCACGCTCGCCGTGATTTCAAACTCGCCTCGACAAAGCGCCGTGATGCCAGTCGTGACCAATGCGCTCTCCTTTCCTGGAAGCAGCGGCAGCACCTGCTGTAGCGTACCGTTCCATCCCAACTTGCGTGTAAAGTCAAGCGCCACGTTCAAAGGACGATGGCACAGCGATGGCATGAGCCTGAGGGATGGGTAGATGGGGGAATCCGTACGGTTGGTAATGCGGACGCGCACTTCAACGAATTCGTCTACGGGCACCACGTTTGTGTCGTCGTTCTTGTGGCCTTCCCTTGCATCTTCCTCGTCTGATGAATCCGTGGCAGTTAGGTCTACTACCTCGATATCGATGCTAATCTCGTCCACTTTGATCGCTTCAATCATACGGGATGACAGCCGCATGGTCCGAAGCTCGATCGCACCACTCCTCCGGGCACCCGACGTGGTGCGCCATGTCCCCTTGAGCGAGTCGAGAATCCTCTCGCGGTACCAGAACGCTTCTCGGTTGGCCCGCTCCACCTCGGGCGAAATCTTGGTGCTGACGACAAACTGCCGCTGTCGCGACGGGTTGAGCGCGGGAATGAATGCGTGGGGGTCTTCGAGGTATATCCTCTTGATAGGGAGTATGACGCGGTTGGTATTTCCAGGCATTATCTGCTCCTCAATGTGCACACCTTCCTCTGAGTCAAGCTCAACGAGCATATTGCTCGGCCAGGCATTGCGAAGGTCTAAAACAAGCAGGCAGTGCTCATCAGCCATCCGCTTGGGAGCTGGCTTTCCTTCATGTCCAGCCCACCTCCAGAGCGGCTCGGGGACGGCCCCGTGGAGAGGGAGCACATCAATTCTAGAGATCTCGACACTCGCATTCACCGTAACTGTGAGCTCTTGGGATACCCGGCGTGTGTAAAACTTCTCTTCGACATCATCCTGCGCGACGCTAAGATGTGCGTAATCCACTTGGATCGTACCATTTGTAAGCCCAGGCTTCCCGAGAACCTCAAAATCAAACGTCGCCGTCTGGCCAGGCGGAATGAACCGCTTGCCATCCCCACGGTTGCGCAATCTGAGGGCCTGCTTCTTCGCTAGGATCAGCTCGTACTCATAGAGCTCCGCCGCAGTCGCTTCACGGTCGCTCAAGGCCCTCTGCAAAGGCTCCTGCGTTGAGTCTTGGAAGGAAAAAAGCAAAAAGTCAACCGGTGTCGTGGTTGACAAGTTGTGCAGCGTGATGGAAAATGACTGGCGTTCCCCCTCCAGGACCATAACCGAAGACTGGGGGAGCGTCGAAGACTTGACCACCACGACAGGTTGTGGGGCAATGACGGTGAGTTCAATGCTTTCTGGTTTCAATTGTTGAGTAGCGAAAGATGGTGCTGCAGCGTGCAGCTCCAAGGCACCAGTGCCGATCGCTTTGATCTTTGTTTCGTCCTGGGGGGCCCAGGGAGCCTGGAAAAGGGGAAATCTCCTTTCCCGACAACCCCTGACTTTCATTATCGCCCCCGTGATTTTTAGTGCTCCAGCAGTCTTTGGAGTTCCCGATATACGTAGGACCTGTGTTCTGTAAGGCCCAATGAGGGTAGCCCCCACGGTTGATTCAAACTCAGTGCCCTCAGTCTCGAGTCGGATGCTCTCCACATCGACTTCGATTTCGTAGGGATTTTGAAGCGTAATCCGGAAACTGGATGACTCACCAGCTATCAAGACTCGCTCGACAGCTGCTGTATCTGGCTCCTTCAGGAAAGGGTTATAAATAAAAGGATTAACATCCTGCGATGCTCTCGCTGTCGTGGCGTCGGAGAGTGTACTTCTGGCGTGCGGAACCGGTGTGCGTGTAGTAGGAAGTGGCTCTAGTTTGATGCCTCGGAGGAGGAACTCGTCCCAGTACTCAGCAGCCAAATCGGCAATGCCTAACCGCTTCGACAGGTTACTCGTTTTCGATATGGTGGACACCAGTCTAACCTGCTCCTCTTTGGATATCGCGGGGTACGTCTCGCTACGTCGCGCCCCATGGGCGACACCCCTCCCCGCCGTCCGCAAGAGATCGCTGGAGTATTTCAATACCCCGGCAAAATCAGGCAGTGCCTCAGAGAAATTGATGCAGGAGCGAAGGATGTTGAGCTTGACGTTTTGCATACCGAAGAACCTTGCCGCTGATTGCCTCTGGATCCTCTCGAGCACCCCTGAATCGGAATGATCCAGTTCCTTGATGACATCCTCGCCGACTATGCCGTACGTCTTGAGAAGCAGCGAAAGGAAGGAGTCGATTCCGTACTCGATGTCGCCCTCCCCCAAGTCCAAGCCAGCAGCTCCAGATACCCCATTACTTTGGGCATTCAACGCATTCAAAGCGATCAGTCCGGCGGCCGGATGGATCCCGACATCCGCGGCTCCTCTAGTTCGCGCCTCGACCAAACCACCGATCAAGACCGATACAAGCTCACGGACGACCATCGCTTTCTTCCTCTGCAAACCCAGGACTCCCAACACGGACGTAATGCCGCTAAGGATCACAACCCGATCAGTAGTGGTCAGGAGCTCCGAGGCAGACGCCGGGAATGCTCGAAAGAGCGAAGCGACGACTTGCGTGCGAGGCGGGATAATGTTGAACCTTGGCGACGTTGTCAGCGCCTTTTCTGGAGCCTTGCCAAGAACTATCATATCTAGTGCTTGCTGTCCAAGCTCTCCATCTGCGACATGCAGCGCGGCAAGCACCTTACAGAAACGGATGAGTGCTTCGGAAAGGGGGAGTGGCGGCAAGTGCTCAGACGAGACCTTAGAGTACAGGACAATGATGCGCTCGAGGAGTTCGGGCATGTAGACCTGCAGATGTCGCAGCCAGCGAGGCTGCTTCGGGTTTCTAGCCTCTGCTTCCTGTAATTGCGTAAGGAGGCCATTGCCCTTTTCCGGGGGCGGTAACGAAGCATTCGGGATTTGGAACTCAATGCCTGCCCAGCCGAGTAGCATCAAGCTGATGACTATGAGCTCTAAGGCCTTCCCGTGCCAAATATGGTCATTAATCGATTTGGCCACAGTTGCGGCCTCGCTGAGCTCCTTCACTGCGTTACTCCATCGACCGGCTTGTAAGTAAAGTGAGCCCAACACGATCTGGACCCTACACTTCCCCTTGGTCCTCCATCGATCATTGAGCCCGCCAGGGCCGAATCCCTGAACCGATATCCTGTCTTGACTCTGGGTCCGGAATCCTTCGGCAGTGCCGGGGCGCGCAGGAGCACTTTGTTCGGGGCTGTTAGGTTCCGAACCGTTTGTCGTCCCAGCGATATCGTCAAAAGTAGTGGGTGGGTTTGATAGCCCGCTCCGGCCACCGAGTGGTGTTGACGGCCGGTTGGGAGTGGAGCCACCCGAGCTGAAGGCACCGCTCTTGGAGGGAACCGGGGGCATTGACATGCGCACATGGCCCCTATCGGCAAGGCCGCTCGTGGAGCTCGACCGGGCCCCTGTAGGCAAGGCATACTGCGAGTTCCTCCTTGCCGGGCCCACCGGCTCCTCCCCTGACATAGAAGACCCATTTTGGTGTCCGGAGGAGCTGCCCGGTGAGTCAATAAACGACATGCCCTCGAATGATTTAGCCAGCGTCGTCATCTCGGCCAGGACCAAGGCCGAGATATCGCACATGACAGTTTTCATTGTGGTCCGCTTGTGTTGCTCGGCGGGGGGGATGGTGATGATGCCCTCGGGAATGGGTACCGGCTTTTCCTTAGATGCGACATAGTCGAAAATCAACACCTTGTGGGCTAATATTTTGGGATAGCGGTCCCTGAGCTCCTCCAACTCTTGGTCTAGACACCTTATGTTGTTTTCCTCTACCGTCCTGCCGGTCGACATTCTCTTGCTAAAAACCGTATCGGTCATCTCGGCGCCGTCGGCCACGGCAATAAGGGCAAGCGGCTCCCGGTACAGATCGAAAGGCGACAAGGCGAGGTGTGAAGGCGGGGGCTGGTGTGTTATCAGCTCGTAGAACATTGCGCCGTCGGGGAAGGCCAACGGCGAGAACATGTCTGTTGAGCACCATTGTCAGCAACGGGAGCAAGCCTTAGCCTCCTAGTGGGGGAGGGAAGATGTGTATCCCTACTCCTGTGTGGGCGCCCATCAGGGCTGATGTCGCGTAGATGGACGACATGTTCGGCATGGAGGCGGTCGACAAAAGTTGTGAAGCGCTCCCGCTTGATGCGACCGATGGGCAGGACCAATGCCTTTACCTTCGCCGGCGCGATGGGCAGGAGGGGATCGAGAGACATTATCGCGCCACAGTCATTCCCACACTCAGCTTCAGCAGCAGCACGACAACGAAAGCGACATGTACATGTCGAGATGTGTGGGGACCGTCGTTAGACCAAGCGCATCGAGTTTCGAAGACTATTTGTGCTCGAGCAGCTCGTGACCAAGTCGATCGTCTGCCGTCGCCAATGTTGGGAGTGGTTGCTGGAGTATTCCGTGGTCGTTCGCGGATCAGAAAGTTGCGCGCGATGCGTCTAGAGATCTCTCACGAAATTGTACATGTGGCCAGCAGTACTTTGTAGCTACCTCCTGTTGGGGTTCGTCAGTGGGCGTCAGTTGTGGCAAGGGCACCCCGAACGCCGGGATTATTCAAACGGCACGATGCGTGATTGGCCTGACGCATCCCCACCTGCAGCCCCTGAGATCAGCACGAAAGGAGGCTCCATCAGGTACCTCAACAGACCTCGCTCGATGGATCGTAGCACTCGTACTGCATTTACTTGTTGCATTCCACATTCACCGGAAATCGCTAGCGGGGGTGCGTAAAGCAACATCGCTCATGCTCACCAGGAATTAGTTACAGGTTTGTTTGCAAAACCTGTCAGAATGGAAGCAAACGATGTCTAAAAGTTTACTCCTCCCCCTAAAGGCCATCCAAAAACTGCTCTCAAAACACCCGAGATACTCCGATGCCAAACGTACATCATTCATGTGCCGTAAGTTCCAGTGCTTGTGATATTAACCATGCCCGCTCCTTTTTATGATGACTGCCACCTCTAACACCGAACCATATTTGCAACCAAATACTCGGGACACATTCCTCGGGGTCACTGTATTACCGTAGTGCCGTATCCTGTGCTATACAGAAAGCCCGAGACCAGTATGACCGTAGTCAAAACAGCGATGCCCGCAATCAAAGCCCTGCGAAAGCCTGACGGCAGTCGTGTCTCGGATCCCTGCGGTAGAAATATTACCTTCAGCCAGGACGTGAAGCCAGCGGCGACACTGGTGATCTGCTCCCATCCGAGCGAGTAGTACGTCAAGCCACCAAGGGCAATTCCGTAGCCGACGAATTGCAACGCCGAAATGGACGTGTTCCAAATCAGGACAGATACAATGACCAGTAGGATGCTCTTGAATATTCCCGTGAGTGTCATGACAAGGCCTGAGGTTTTTCCAATCTTTACGGAAGTAAGCATCTGATCAAGGGCAAATAGTCAGGAAGAGCCGCAGCTTACCAAGAAAACGCTGCTAACATTGAGCAGGAAGGCGATTGCCGCGTTCAGAAGCAACAAGCCGTATCCGGCCTTGGCAACATCGGCAAAGTTGAAGTTGGGCGCTTCGGCGAACCCAGCGATGAAGACATTCATCAGAGCGCAGACTGGTGCATAGTAGTAAAGGCTGACGAGTGGGTCCATCTTCTGGCCCTCGTCAGAGAGCAGGATCTGGATCATGATGAGGCGCATGGCCTCGAATGTCGTGCCGCTGAGCTGGAAAAGGAACCCGATCAAGCTGAAGTTGATTTCCCCGACACTTGCGAGTGCTACACCAGCGACAATGATAGAGACGTTGAGAAACCGTCTCAACGACGGCTGCTCAACTCCGAAAGCCCAGGCGGTGAGCAAGACGATGACGGGGGAGGCGGACTTCAGCATCTGGATAAAGGCCACGCTCAGGTAAAGATACACCATGTTGCTACACACCAGGCTGGCACTATAGAGCAGGCCGATGGGTACGATGGCACGGAGGTAGACCCTCCCCGTCATCTTGACGGTCTTGCGTCCATCAAGAAGGCTGGTCGTCCGCGCCAAGATTTGCGTTGCGATGGTCGCAAAGACGAGGTGCCAACATGTTAGAATTGCAGCTGTTACTTATCAGTACCTCGATCAGCTCCCCCTATGAATAACGCGCCCAGGATACGTACGGTATTCTGATTGCGCGAGTCAGCAAGATGAACAAATTAGAGGGGCAACGGCCATGGAAGATATCAGAAACTCACTGAACCCTCTGTTATCAATCAACCACTTGTTGAACAAAATTGTCGTGTTGGAGAAAAATATCCAACTCCTGTGAGGTTATGCACCCGTCAGTCCCAGCACCGACACACACCAGCCTCCGCGAATCCAATCCCAAATGCGGCAGACTTACGCGATGTAAAAGATTGGGTGTATCGATGTCGCAGGCTGTTGCGTCAGCTCATGTGCTTTCGATTGCCCCAAGGGCTTCTCGTCGTCGGCCGTGAGCCCTTGTTCAGCATCTCGTTCCCCCCTTTCTGCTGCCATTTAGTTGCCGGCGCGTGTGTGGAGGTGCTCTACAGCATCCCTCTCCCGCCGATTTAAGGGACACGGCTGCTTCTGGCGAGATGTCGTTCACTCAAATCGATCATCCAGGGCGATTTGGTGGCTTGAATGAGAGGTAGATGGAGGCGTCCTGGCGCGCCTTTGCGTGTCAAGCCAGCGCGGGCAGCAGCAAGCCACTCTGGGTTAGGGTACTAATCCAACTAAATCCTAATGCTGAGCAGGATTGGATTGGTAGAGAAAAAGAACGATAGCTGATTACGCCGCGTCTCCACGGATTCAAAGAGGAAGATGAATGCTTGTAATTAAATGGAAAGGAATCGGTGAAACTATGGATACGAAGACGGCAAACCAAGAGTACACCGGACGCGACGACTCTCGGGTTTGGCTGTCTCAAAGGCCACAAGCTAAGGCAGGCAGCCACCTCATGATTTGACTGTGCCTTGTTCAACGTGGCTAGGCCCCCCCTGCCACGTTAATTCGCAGTGCCCATCGCTGTTATCCTGAGTCCCCATCAGCTGTTCGTCTGGCCGGATCAACGCTTGAGACATGATGCACACGATAAAGTAAGGACTTAGTATCCCGCATACACGGAATCCGCTGGGATGGCGTCGACCGGACTGATTTTACTTGGTTTCGAAGTCGCATTCTTCGCATGATGCGAACTTGCACCCCTGTCCTGTGTCATATTCGTAGTCTGATAACGGGCTGCAAACGGTGGGCTGCAAACACCCGGCCGATGCCCCCCCTTTCCGCGGCGTATCCAGTGCCACCTCACCAGGTTCCACAAACTCAATAAATATGAACCATCCGATCCAAGCATGATGCCCCAGCAATGGTATCCCGCAAGAATGTATCTCCTTACTACTACCCAGAAACAATGCTTCAGCTGAAAAGCATCCACGAAAACTCGAGACAAACATCAGGAGGTTCTGTCTTTGGTATCCCAAAACGCCGTCGCCATGCCACAACCCCAAGAAGTACACAAAAAGGAGTATTGATACAAATGCAGCCAGCCTCAGAGCCCATCATCATCATTATCCGGAAGCGGCACTGATACCGCCTCAGAGAGGATATCTTGCCGAAACGCCGTCGCCGCTGCAACCTCAACGCTGTTCGCAAAGTCGTCTTCACTTGCGTTTATCTCCGCCGATATCAGCATCTGTTGCTCTTGGTTATTACTACACTCGGATGGCCCGCTCCTGGCGTCGACGAAGCTATCGACATCAGACACCAAGACGGAATTCGGGTCGACGCAATCATAGAACAGCATGAAGACGCCGCCTTGATCCAGGACCGTCAACTCGTCCTCTTTTGTCACATCGTGGTCGCTCAAGCGGTACCATGAGAAGTCATTCTCGAACTCTGGCTCTTCCGCCCTGCTCCCGACATCTGCAGTTTCGTCGTCGTCGACTGATGCCTTGTCTAAAACCGACTCGACCTCGTCTGTTACAGAGACTGCGTCACTGTGTCCTCCGGAGAGAAGGTGGGAAGGGTTCCCGTCGTCTTCTACCTCTCCTGCCCGAATAGGTGTCCGGTGCCTCCTATAACAAACATAATGTCCGTTTTCATGTTGTCCGTAGTGTGTCACCACAGCGCGTAACTCGTAGATTGGACCCGTGATTTTCGAAGGTCGCCGATCTCCAGCCACCATTGATGAAAGTGGTTCCAGCAGCCACTGCTCCTCATCTCGAGCCTCGCCAATTGTCCTCTCGTCGCTCCCGTTTGCGGTGAACTCGTCGGCACTGCCGAGGCACCAGGGCCCCAAATCAAGAGTCCTTGGGAACTTGACCGCCGCCAGATTCTTGAACATCCGACCGGTGTTCTCGTCGAATACGGAGCGGTTCATGTGTATCGCAAGACTCTGCGGGGGGCGTGCGATGACGACCTGCTTGGTCTTGGTTGAAGTAACTCTCTTCTGGGGCAAGATTTTGCATTTGTCTTCCAGTGTTTTGTCGTCAAACGATTCCACCTCAAGCGCCTCTTCTATAGCGGCCAGCCTGCTCCGCAAGTCGGGGTATCCATCTGAGCGTTTCTCCAGAATCTGCTTGATCAGGTTCTGATATGCCAGAAGCGAGCATTTCGGGCATTCAACACCACTGATAGCCTCTACCTTCGTGTAATTATCCAGCCGCTCGTACAGATCGTGCTCGGCCCTGTTACCGAGATTCAGTGTCAGGCAGTTGAATTGAATCATAGACAGTCCTTCGCAGTAGCCACATGCAACACAAGCCACCCGCTGCGCAACCAGGCCCTCGAGTGGGTTACGGTTTACCCGAGGCTCCAGCGAGGACTTTGAGGAACTCGAGAGACTCTGATACCCGCTGTCATCGCTGTGTTGACTGGCTGATGTATCGTCAGTTGGAGAATCAATCTCGAAGCTCGGTGGTCGTCGCAGGCGCTTCGTTGACACAATAATTTCTTTGTCGATTTCCTCCAGTAGCTTCGAAAAGTATTCCTGTGCGTCCTGTTGTTGCCATGTACTCATGTTCTTTAGTACTGAGGGCGTCCATAGCGTCTTCCCGTTGTTGGAAGGGTCGTTTAGGTCGTGTATTAACGTCCGCAGCGCGTCGGCTGTTCGTATGGCCGGTCGGTTTTCAGGCGGTTCCGGGATCCCGGCTAGATAGCCTGGAAAGGTGTCAAGAGCTGCCAGGCTTTGGAGAATGCTATTCTGGTAGCAGGAATTGTCGTAATTCCCCAGGCCAGGCGGCTGGTCGGCCACAGCTTTGACGCCCAGGGCAACGCTGGAGAGACCATTGAGACCCCGCCGACCAGCTTGTGACACAGACATCATGAGCCCTCCAGGCTTGTCGAGGCGCAATATCCGTCGAAGGGTCTCACTCTTAGCTGCATGGCTCCGGGCTTGCGATTGCAGCATGGGGACGGGGAAGAGCGGCGGATCGAGCCGGCGCTCTATGGCGTAGAGCAGGTTTGCTGGAATGGCAGATACAACCCAGTCCCATAAAATGAAGCGCACCGAGAGGAGTCGGCCCTGTTGAAATACGGTCTGATAAAGGATCGTAAGGACGAGGACAAGGACGGGAATGAACGCGACAGGGTTGCTGAGGCGATCCCAAAGCCCGCGCGGCGAGTAGTAGGACTGGTAGAAGTCCGGGGAATGGTAAGCGTCGTAATGACTGAGGACGCGTCTGGCGTCGGAGTTCATCGTGGTGCTGTCGCTGCCGACGTGCTCTTGTGGTGGGGAAGCGACAAAGGTTGTTGAATCACCTAGGCAGCGAACAATCGAGAATATGCAACGTCCAACCCAAACGCTTCCATGACCGACCAGGAAATCAGGCTCAAGTTATACGAAGGAAGTTGGAGTTGGGCGAGGCGAGTGAATGGCTCTTGAAGGAACCAGGTGGCAGACAGCGAATGAGGGCAGAATTGAAAGCAAGACGCAGAAGGTGCCAGCCAAGGTGTTCCGCGGTGCAGGGCCGAAGGCTTGGCACAAACGCACTTGACACTGGCGTTGACCATTGGTTCGCCGCCAGAAACAGGGCGTTCATAGACCCACAGACCCTGGTCGGTACCTTGGTACTGAGCTACTCTTGCCAAGACCACACTTCGTCAGTGGCGGGGCAGAGAAGAAAAATGTCACTGCCAAAAGAACCCCACGCCCAACAAAGTCTAGATCTGGAACACGATGGCAAAAGGTACCATCGCAAAGCCCAAGAAGGGTAGGTAGCACATATTCTCAGCCAGATCCCTTTTCTTGACTGACATAATGCGCGCCCAGGAGCCTCCTTACATTCCCGTGCTGCAAGGCGCGCAACATCGCCGGGAATTGACACCGACAAGTCGCTGAAAAATGTCAAGCCGCCTGAGGAGTCGGCAACCAGCCGGCCAAACGTTCTCGCCGCACAACATTGGGGCGGCGTAATCAAGAAGAAACGCAAGGTAGTCATGAGTACCAGGGCTCGGAAGCGACACGAGAAGAGCATGGACCGCGCCGAAGCAGTTATGGACAGGACCGAGACCAAGGTGCAGAAGAGCAAGGGGCATTTCAAGATCATTCAATCGAGAGCCCGGGCGTGGGATGAGATCAACAAAGAGATGGCCGGTGCGGAGATTCTCCCCAAGAAGAAGGCGGCAAAGGACACATCGGGGGATGCTGCCGTGGCCGCATTCTACGCCGACGACGATGAGGAGATGGATGAGGTGGTACAGGACGACGTGGTTGTGCCAGTAGAATCAAAGTCAATATCCGTCCCTGCGAAGGATGGCGATGAGGAAGTTCTATAAAATCTTTCGGGCTGTGGTCTTTGGGGGGATAAAACTGGGGGGGTGGCGTTTGGGCACATGATATCCCACGACATGAAAATTCTACAGCTAACGACCGAGGGGCCTGAGTTGCAGTAACAAGGCCGCCGTAGCTTCATGGAATAAATATATAGGGTCTTTTGGTGACGAGGGAGGCCATAATACATTGGATCCCATTTCCGAAAGACATATTCCTCGACCAACATGAAGGCTCAAGACTCCCAGCACTTGAGACATCTCGGATATACATAGTCGCTATGGGACGTCAAAGTAACCGTGATTCACATATTCAAAACCACACTACCAACGAAAACTCACAGACCAGACCGCCATCACTCTGCTTGAGAGCGCATCACTGAAAAGCCCAATCCCTGTTCACGTTCTATCTTGGTGATGAAGACTCTGGACAGATCGGTAAATCGTCAACTTAAGTACGGTCACAACCCACATCACCCTGTGTCCGATGGAAGCCAAACGTTTTAGCTCTGATAGAAAAGAACTGCAACTGTTGACACTCGAGCATAAGTTAGATGTTTTGGTGTTGAAAAGATCGGCGGCTGCCAACTGGCACCTCAATAACGATATAGATTGTACTCAACTCATGTTCTGGACACAGGAGGCGATATTACCAACATGAAGCCGGCCCATCCGTCGGCTTCCAACGACCATCAACAACCCCTATTAGCTGCCTCCAAACCACATTCCCTCTCGCGCTATTTACCATCGACGTGCTTGCCCTACAAAAATAATTGTCTGCCAGACGCGATTTATTTTTGTTGAAAACAAACAGCCTCCGCACATTTGTGGCAGATCCCTCAACGTATCATGTCATGTGTAATTGTCACCGCAGCCATGGCCTAAAGCGCACGGTGGGTTGCCAGATTGGCTTGCCCGACATATTTAACCCCCCGACTTGGAACACTAAGTCCAAGCACCTTCGTACCAATACACCACATAATGTCTTCATATGGGTTGGGTGCGAGTAGAAAACCAGTCTTGGAGGTGGACGGTGCGCGACGCGGTTCGCTCCCTCAGTCGTCTGACACGCATCATGTCGATTGTTCCGAACTGAACATGTTATCTGGCATGTGGTTGAAATTCATATCCGGTTCTCTCTTAGGATGAGGAGAGTTGAGAGGGAAGGCGGTATCAGTGGGCGATGTATACAGCGACGACCCTGAGAGCGTGAGCCTGGACACTACACGAACTGAGGAAGAAGCTCACCATGGGAATAGGATATGCTTCCTTGCCTCTCACTCGGCCCTACTGGATCAAACTGCACTCCCTGCAGCGCTTGGTACGCCGAAGCGATGCTTGGGTTGCGGCTGCTGGGTGAATCCGCCGATCCGCTACCCGCACCGGGTCCACCAAACTGGCCAAATGGGAATACCTCATTCTGGACAAACCGTGTGGCTTCGTTGTTGAGCCAGCGGTCTATATTCGGGTCGTTGCACTTGGCGTGGGTCATTAAGTGATGCTTCAGACCGCTGACCTCTCCAAGCAGCCCGTTAAACTCCATTTGCAGATGAGCGTGTTGTGTTTCCAACCCAATCTTGGTCTCTTCCAGATCCGACACATACTGCTTCTTCTTCTCGCGGCACTTGCTAGCAGCAATTCGATTTCGCTCTAAGAACTTGCTCCGCTTGTGTTCTTCTACCCCTGTCTCGGGATCTCTCTTCGCTTTCCTAGACTTCCGTTTCTTGGGCGGTTCTTGATCGGGTGGCGTGATATCCGTGGATGCACTTTCAGACTTTGTCGTCCTGTGTGACACCGACTTGCTGCTCGAAGCCCTTCGAGTGGACGGCCGGGACATCTCCATCGACAGGACTTGGATCTGCGCCTTGATCTCGTCGTTCTCGCTCTCTCCGTCGTAGAGGCCGGGGTCGACAAAGAGTGGTTTCTGATCCGGCACCATAGAGTCGAACTGTTCCGGGAAGCCGCCCCAGATCTCCATCCTGGGTCTTAGTCGTCCATCCAAAGATGAAGCTGTTCCTTCGAGCGCCAATTTGTCGTCGTTGTACTGGTGAAGGGGGAACATAGCACCGCTAGCGTCGCCTGCATCTTGCTCGGGACTCTGGTATGGATTGGGATCCCCAAAATCCATACAGTCGTTGAAGAAATGAGATGGCGTGTCCATTTCGCCTTCGGCCCTTTTCCTTCCTTCAGGGGGCTGAGGGCGTTCCAGCCGAAGTGATGCTAACGACAGGGTTGGTAACAACGAAACAGGGCTCCGCTGGTAAGGCCAGTGAATATGAGATGTTTGTTGATACAGGAGTTACAATGGACGAACCGGAGCAAAGCTCCAGACCGTCCCAGCCAACGAGAGTCCCGGAGGGGCGTGATTGCCTTGGGGACCTCAAAACTCGCCCTGAGATTCCCACAGCTTAGCCAAGGTATGTAGGTGCAGGTTTTGGGTGCGAAGAGTCTGAGTCTACCAAGAATGCGACCGAGGATAGACGGGGTGGAAGCTGCTGCTCAGAGCCGGACGCACTTTGACCGACCTATATCGGACCACTGGGCAAACAAGCAGTGCTATGGCCGCTGGTGGTGTGATCGTACGCGCCCGCTTTCGCCGCCTCGATTGCCCCTTCTGTTGGGTGGTCTTGCCGCCGGGAATGCTTGATACCGCACCTATCCGCTCAGGCTCGCAAGAGGGGGGCAGCGCATTCCTTTGTTGCGTGTCTGGGCAGGAACGTACCGGGATGGCGAAGAGAGGTTGTCAGGGATGGATGCCAGCAATCGAGAGTCTGGCGGCAACTGAAGGCCGAACAGGAGAAGTCTGGAAGTTGGCTAGGAAATTCGAATGCAGTGTCCAACCAAAACTCGCACTCAGTAGGGGAAGGACAGGAGACGAAGAGGGGGACGAGGAGAAGAACCAAGTAGGGCAAACGGAAAAACAGGAAGGCCACGGCCCGTTGCTGCCAGGACAAAGACCTACCTATGCTTGCGGATGAGCTACATAGATGCGGCTTGGGAGCTGTGAGCTTGGGGCTAGACAGGCAAGGTAGCTAGCCTAAGGAAGCAGGGAAGCAGCTACCTGGGTAGCCGTTGGCAAGCTCATGAAGTTTCCTGCAGCTACTGCCGCAAAGAATCTCTCCCCCTTAGGCAAGATCCGCCGACTCGATTTCCTCCTCATATGTTGCGGATCTTCAATGCAGGAGCTTTGTGGGCTCTACCTGCCCGGCTTCGGAAACCCCAAGGAGGGTTGCCTTCATCGGACAACACTGTCCCAATCCCGTTTCCATCCCTGGTGCCTATTGCCCTTCCCGCCCCTGATAACTAGGTCGTTCGTTGCACAGGGAGGCGATGAGGCAGCCCGCCGTCCGCTGAGGAGTTGCACGGTCTGCTCTCGGGTACCTTGGCGTCAAGGAAGCTGGCAAACGGCGAATCTGTACCTCGACGGGACCTGGATATCTGCGGCCGTATAGGGTTTTTGCGGTCTGCCACTTCAGTCGCCCAGCAAGGTTTGACTAGGAAAGAGCGCGGACCCGTCAGCCCCGTCAACCCCGCCTTCCGCCACTGCTTCCCCATGGTCTGCTCCCTGTGCGCACTGCGCAGTGCGATGGCATTGCGGAGAGGCGGGGTCGGGTATTGGATCTGGGCGAGAAGACCGCAGCTGCATTTCTGCGCCGACTCGAGCTTATTCGGCCATGCCAGGAAATTGAAACCTCGAATCAGGATATTTCCTGCAAGATCGAGAGAACCCCACTCCCACCCCACGAAGATCGAATTGGCGTCAAGGTGGCAGGGATGCCAACGTGGTAAGCGGGCGCTAGGACAGGAAGGGGTTTCTATGTCGCGGGGATCACTCCACCCGCGATGTCGCCCCACTCGTCAAATGTATCGCCAATCAGCAGGCCTGCCACTTCTCAGATTGAGCGCTGCCACGGCGAGGCTTGGTGCGGAGCAAACAACACGCTCAATGCACCTTGGAACACTTAGGATACTCGTGCACAGTGGAGGTCAGCAACGAAGCTTCGGCCTTTGAAATCTGACAAAGCCTATCGCTTCAATCCCAATTCAAGCTCAGAGAATCGTACGATTCAAGGTCCGCTCGCTACAGCTGAGCGACGCCCAGACAGGCCGCCTCAGCTTTCAGGTTCCGACCCAATGCTTCTTCCTCTGCACTCCACCTCTCACGTAGCATCGCTGTTCAAGCACTCCTAAGTAAACAGTCAGAAATCACCTCACAGACGACTCAAGGTAATTATTGATGGATTCCAAGTCCTTTAGCTTTGGGATACCCAGTTGCTACTCAAAACAAGGCGCTTCTCGCATTGACGACTTGGCCAATGATTCGCCTGTCGCATACCCGAAAGCACCTTGCAAACTACCATGCCAAAGTCAGGGTGCCCGGACCACAGTTCCTCACGGGAGCTGCCATGAGATCAGGCGCGAAGGCTCCGGCCACAAAAAGAAAAAGGTCCACGCTGCTCCACGCGGTTGAGGGTCGGGGCAAAGAGTAAATCCTAGCTCGGCTTCCCACGGCGTCTCCTTGGTAGCACGCCTCATTATCAGAGCCTTCAAATAGTGCAAAAAACCCGACCGTAGAACATTAATGTCAAGCAATCAAGCAGATAGATATATGCGAAATGGAGTGGGGATCGTAATATCGTCCCAAAGCCTTCGACGAACATAAGCCGATAGGAAGAAACGGAACCATCGGCTTTGAACATTGACTTATCACCTGCCCGGTTTGTCAATCCTCAGCCTCGACTCCGGAGCTGGTCTCCATCGTGGGTAGGTCGTGCGGCGTGTTCCGGCGGGGCTGAAAAAAAGCTTGACCAGGATCGACTGACGTAACCCCAAGTTACCCCACAGCGGGACGGGATCTCCATCAGCTCCAAAAAACACGCCTCGCGAATCTAAACCGCGTCTTGCCATTGTCCCAGTCCATACCCATCGAGCCATTCCATATCCTAGCAGCACGTCAAAACCTTATCTCGCTCTCTTTGCGTGCCACTGTCTCCGTACAAGCAGCCCGTATAGCTTGCGATACCCAAGTGTCATTCGCTACAAGGCAAACCAAGCAACACAATGGAGGCAACAGCTACCCCGCGCGTAACCAGCTCGTACCTCAACTCGTACGTGGGCAAGAATGTCATCGTCGTCGGCAAGGTCGTCCAGTTGCGCGGGGACGAAGCCACGCTCGATGCCGACGGCAACATCGCGGCGCACCTGAATCGCGTGAGTGCTCCCTGTTGCTATCCCACCTCCACCACAGCCGTTGGTCGTGCCGCAATTCTAACTCAAGCCTCCCTCCGGAATACCAGGATGCACACCTCTCGGCAGGAAACGGCGTGCAGATTATCGGAAAAGTGAACCCAGACCTGTCGATCAAGGTGCTCACCTCCCTTGACCTGGGCACTGGCGTTGGTGCGTCTCAAGCTTTTCTCTCCCCTCCCCAAGGAGGTTCTCCCTCCGGACAAACATACCTAGGGGGCATGAGCACCACCGTATGAGCACCAGGCTTACCATCCTCCCTCCCCAGATTACACACTCGCCAACACGGTCGTCGAGATATCTCACCAGAACAGGCCTCTATTCTTCTACGAGTGAGACAGCTGTGTCGTTTTCGAGAGGGTGGGAACGTGACCACTCATGGATCTTGACGACCCAACCCCCGATTGTCGAGCTCCTAAATCACATATTCATATTCACAACGCATATAGATGCTCACGGGAGACGAGTCTCAAGCAGATGGATTCAGCTGATCTGGTGAAACACAGTTGATTTCCACCCAATAAATGCAATCCCTGGTGGTTCAGACGTGCATGTTAGCGTAGTGGAAACTCTACCTACCTACTCAAACACGCAATGGCAGTGGTCATCATGACAACACAATAAACCACGAAGCTCAAAACGCTTCTTCTGCCCTCATTTGCTAAGTCTAGGCTGCCTGGTCTCAACGAGCCAGCACCTTGCCTCCTTGGTATCCCATCACACCTTACACCGCGCCTGTAGTCCATATGATGTTTCAAACCAGCGCATCCAGCTAGCTAAGTAACCTCCCAAAACAAATAAGATCGTATCCATCATGTGTGACGATGGGGATATTGGTGCCAGCAATGGAACCATCCCGCCTGGCGAAGAAAAGCAAAAAGACCCCCGCAATGCTCTTGCAATACAAATCAAGACGCACAAAATCGGTCTCACCAGAGACCCCCGAGAGAAACCATCAGTTTGGTTCGGACATTTCAACGCCCTCCATTTCGCTAAGCCCACTCTTCTCCAACTGCGCCCAAATGTCCCCTGCACTCAGTGATGCTGCAAAGTTCAAACTTCCTCCATGGTGGTTGCGGAGCAGCGGGGGCGAGCTGGGCATGATCAGGTCCGTGCTGAGGAAGTTTCCAAAGTCAATGGCGTTCGCACTCGTCAGGTGCTGAGTGTCTAAATCACTCGGCAGGTTCGGTAAGCCGCTGAGATCGAGGTCCACTAGCCCATGCGAAGGTGAACCCGAGGTGAAGTCGTTGGCCTCACTCAGAAGCTGGTTCAGCGTTGCAGTGAAGGGCGAATCAAAGTGCATGTCGTCCAGGGAGAAGTGTGCATGCAGGTGTGCATTGCGAGGGCTCCGCCGCTTGCCTGTGCTGAGTGCGATGGCGGTTGATGCCGAGGAGCGTGGTGTTTTTGACGGTGTTCTCAACAGCTGACCAAAAACGTTACCGGGTGACTTTGCAATCGACCGTACGGTACGGATTGACCGCGAGATGCTCCGCGTTATGGGGCGATGGCTCGGGGTTGGCCGCGTTGGCGTCTTGAATACTCCAGACAACTCAGATCTTCCAAGAGGTGTGGTTGGCCGGTCAGGAGGTGTACCAAAAAGTTCTTGGTCCAGGTCGTCGTGGTCGCCATGGGCAGGCGTGCCAGGTCGTATTTGGCTAGACTTTGCATTCTCCTTCCCTGTGGCTGCGGACTTGACCTCTTGGGGATTCATGTTCATCTGAGCGTGATTCGGTGTGAGCTCCCCAAGAACCTTAGGCAATCCATCTTTTCTTGGTGACGGAAAGAGTAGCCTTCTCGTGGTGCCAAGGTCATCCTCAATTGCGATGGGGCTGTCCGCTGTCCCACTGCCCCTCGAATGAGTCGATCCCGGCCCGCCGTGTTTTGGGGAGCTCCGCAAGTTTAAATCCTTCGACGAATATTGATCTCCTGTCTCGCTGTCTTGCATTTTGTCGTTACCCGAAAAACTCTCCATCCCATAGGGCTTTTCCTTGGGCGAATCGAGATCTGCTGGTCCGAGCGGGTCTGTCGTGAAGTAGGCTTCGGAGGTTGGGTTTAGCTGAGCATCACTCTTACTGCGAGGCTTCTTTCCCTTTCCGTTGCCGTTCTTGTTGTCGCGCTTTCTTCGCGGCTGACCAAGACGCGCAGCGTCCTTATCCCATCGTTCAGGCGGTCTCTGGCCTTTGAACTTGGCGAGCCATATGCCACATGCTGCATCTGGTCAGAATTCGTTCCAGTCTGTTCAGGGGAAGGGGGGCGGGGGGGGGTTGTTTGGTGGTGCAGCTTACGATTGCAAAGGAGGGATTCGGTCCAGCATTTCCTATCCTCCGTTGGGCCCAGATGCTTTTTGACCAGACGGTGTGCCAAAATTTGCCCATCTGGGTCTTGTTCAAGCACATCCACCGCCGTCACCGAACCAGGCTTATCAGAAAATTGATGCTTTCCTGGTTCTCCTAGTTGCTCCTGCGTCCAGATCTTGCGCCAGGTCGGCGTCTCGATAGCACCACAATTCGCGCAGAAAGGGGGAGATTCCCCTTTCTGAATTGCCGTTTCTAGTCGCTCTTTGATCGACTGCTTCTTCACTTGGTTCTTGCTATATCGCGGTGTGTCGTCGTCAAGAGGGAACGGGGCCTCCGACATAAACGGGTGCGGCATGGTCAGGACAGACTCTGCAACGGGGTCGCTCGCCGGAACAGTGGGTACTGAAGGTCCTCGCGACGCAGGTCGCGAAACTAAACGGGATGCGGGCCTCGAGGTAGACTTTGTAGGCAAGGTCAGGGGAAGCTCTGTTGGCTCGGGGCGCTCTGGAATTGGCATCATATCGGCCATAGGAGCACTGGGTTCTGGACGCATAGGGCGGACGCCATTAGCATCGCTTCCCACTTCATTGCTAAGCGCTTGATGAAGGACTGCCTCAAGATTTGAAGGAGAAGCCTCTCGATGCTGGTCTAGCTGCGCAGGGAACCCCTGTGATTGGTGGTCATAAGGGCCAGGGGACGGCTCTACAGCTTGCTGACTGGCTGGTTCCTCTTGTGGTATCGGGGCGGGCTCAGTAACAGCGCTCGGTGCTGTGTTGGACCGTTTTAGTGAAGGGGCTGTTGGCTTCTTTGGGGCTACCGTAACTGGAGGTCTGTTGAGTGATTTTACTTTTCCAACGGGGTTGAAAATGCTTGTCGTCGGCAATAATTCGGGGGGACCCGGCTGGACCTCGTGGAATGGAAAGTTTGGTAGTTGGCGTTCCTGGGAATGACAAGCTTTCCCGTTGTTTAGCCTGCTCAACACAGGCGGAGGAAGAGCTTGCACCGGTCGATCTTGACTTTCTCGAGGCATCGCCTCTGACTTGGCCAGAGGGAGCTCTTGAAGGTCGTCTTCGTCAAAAAGGTCGTCAATGCCACCGCTCATAAACCCCGAATCAACCTGCCGCATTCTCATGGCAGGAAGAATTGGGCTCGAAGCCATCGGGCTAGTGGGAATGTAGGCTGTTGTTCTGGGAACGGGGGGTGACGAGCCCAAATCGGCAGGGCTGTCCTCGGGCGAGTATGTCTGATCTGGCGACAGGGCTGTCGAATCTGGTGAGCGGACATCCTGGCTGGATCCCGCGTGTATCTCTTGTTGGCTCAGTCTTCGCTGATATCCTGCTGCAGCCTCCGGCTCCCCAAGGGGTTCAAGTTTTGCCTTGCTCTCAAGCACCCTCATTCGCAGCTGCTGCTTGTGCATGAGTGGGACGTCAGGAACCGGCGTTGGCGCACGAGGGACGTCCTGAAGGTGATTTGCAACCGCAGTGTCCCCTAATCCAACCGGCCTCATGCTGCGCAGTGAGCCTGATATGCTTGCTGTCACTCTGAGGGATTCTGGACCGGAGCCAAAAGGCGCGATCATGTTGTATTCGGTCTTGGTCACCTTCGCTCTCTTCTTCTGCGGTCCTTCATCGCCATCGGTTGCCTCCTCTGCTGCCGAGGTATTCCCTGTCTCTTGAGGCTTCTTGCGAGGCCTACCTCGTGGCCTCCCAGTTGGCTGCCTGCTCCTTGACTTCGATGCCCTTGAAGTGGGCCTTGACGATGGGCGTGTTGGTGGTAGCTCCACGACGCCAGGAGGTCGAGGAGCCAGTGCCGGGGAGGCCACTCTCTGAAGACTCGCTGGCGAAGGGGCGATATTGGCGAGTGGCACGGAAGGCTGGCGTGTGACATTCTGAGGGGGGATGCTAGCTGGCCGAGGAGGCTGAGGTGGAGCGCTCTCGTGTCTCGATTCAAGAAACCTCCGTTCGTCCGCGTTATGATGACCGTTTGGTTGGCTCAGCTGCGTTGAGGGAAGTGCAGGCGAGGGCATCGATGCCACGTTTGCTGAGTGGCCTAGGAGGGGGTTCGACTGGATGAAGGAGTTCCATTCCGAGTTCGTGTCGGTAGGAGTGGGTGCGAATTTGGACATGTCCAGGGAGTCCATGCTGGGAAAATCCGAGCGTGGATGCATTTTTGGGACGGCCGTCAACTTCAGCTTCACCTCCAGGGTGTCACGACTCCCGTTACCGAGAATGGCCATGATATTTCTCGTCACGCGCCCTGTAACCAACTGCTCCTGTTGCTGCTGGCTACCGTTCTGGTCCAACCCCCACGACAGCATGCCTTGTCCAACCAGGGGCCAGTTCATTTCGGAATAATCGGTGGCATAGATGCTATAATCGGTGTCGTGCTGGTCCACGATCTCGGGGCTGCATTGGGCAACGGCCTGAAGACACGTCCGGAGGTCCACCACACCAATTGTTGTCCTCTCGTCGAGCGGCATCGTCTGAACCTGCAGGATATGGGGCCACCGTGCCAGGCAGTGGATCTGGTTTTCTCGATCGAAGGTGTAATGTACCTTTACTGCAGAGGAAGCCAGAGTTAGAAGAAATGACGCAATTCATGCTTCAGCTTCACTTACATCCCATCGGCCTTGCCTGCAGGCCATAGTCTTCTCCTCCAGCTGGCTGGGCAGAGGCCTGAGGAGAGGGCGCCGACCAGGCATTGTTGTTTGGGGTCGCCATCCTCGATCCTATGTGTCCGCGATGCGGATGCAAGCAATTGAGGACGACGCGGTGATAGGGAGCGAATGTAAAAGATTGTAGAGCGTGGGCGGATAGTGAGGCAAGTGGTGCCCAGCTGCTGTAGATTTAGGGACTGAGTGGTGGTGGGTGGCAACGTAGTGGTGGTGCGAGACGCCGAATTTGAGAGGCTGGGATCATTGCTCGTGGGCGCGTCCTGGCCCTGGCTCTAGTCGCGTCTGGGCTGGTGGGTCAACCCCAGTGAGAAATTGGCTGCATCAGAGATCCCGAAACCCTCAAAACCGGCTTGGACGAGGGATGCAAACATGCAACCGCCCGGCGCAATTCGAAATCAAAGTGAAAAAGAATCCAGATACTAATTTCCTGGAGTACACCCAGTTCTTGGGCTCCAAGAGAGGGAGCTTCACCTGGCGTCCGGCGTGTTTTGTTTGTTAAAGTGCGTGACGGCACCCAGACACGAGAAACGCGGGGAGTTTGGCGGCCAATCTCTCGGCAGGGGCCACCCCGTCGAAAGGGCCGGGATGCAGGGCGGGTCGGCGAGCTACGGTGAATGACGCGAAAGTGGGGTGGGCCCATGCGATGGCACGAGCGTTTTTTGTGGGGTCGGGAGTTGGCTTGCATGAAGCTGCCGTTTGTCCTGCTTCCTTTTGCCCAGCAAACAGCAACGGTTCGGAGTTTAGCGCATCACAACTCCGGGTGCTCCAAAAGGGGGCGAAAGTTGCCTGTCAGATTCAAGAAAGAAACTGGCATTCGCGGGCGATTTGAGGTTTGGGGTCCGCGGGTCCCTATTTATACGCACGGAAAAACCCCTCCACTTCCCCCGACTTCTAGGCAGCCTCGAGGCAGCTGCCGGCCCGGACGCCCACGTTTATTTAATCCGTAGAATTTCAACATCCGTTGTTACCCCTATTCTCAGTATTCTCAGAAATCGATTGAGTAACATGAAAACAAACGAGAGGCTGGCACCGAGCCAAAAATCATAAGACCTTGAATAGCACGATATCCAGACTTTCGATACGCAATTCGCATTCTAGAAGAGGGACTAGATCGCCGAAAGTGCCATCCCTGAATTGTTTGGATCGAAAAAAGATTGGCGCGACAATCCATTCTTGTCGACCCAGCGACTAGCGGAGCCTCGAGCGCAGCGTCTAAGGGGCATCCTTCCTACCATCCTACTTTAATTACGGGCCTACCTTGAGATCCAAGGTCATTCTCAAGAAAATGGCTAGGCAACTGGGAAAGCATGAGTTATGAAGAATAGGTCGATTAAATTACGAATCAGTATCAACCACTACTTGGAAGTCGCATTGCGCCATCAACACACCATCAAACCGCTCTTAACCCTGATACTCCCCCTCACCACTTTTCCAGTGTGGCCGTTCGCAAGCCATCTGTGAAAGGCTGCGCCATGGGGGTCCCTAAGTGCCGAGATTTAAACCACCAAATAAGCAGGCTGAAGGGTTTCCACGTTCCCATTTGTCCTGTGCCCCGAGATTTCCCAAGACTCATCCCAAACACGACTTTGGGGTCGATCTTGTAGTCGCCAGGATCGGCCCCTCCGGTGAGAACGGCCTCTAGGACCTTCACCAAATGCTGGAGTTGGAGATCAGCGGTATAGCCTCTCGGCTCCTGCAAGTTTCCGGCATCTCCAACCTGGTGGGTGTCAGCGGACATTCTCCATTTTGTGATATTCTTTGGCGTCTGAGAACGGCGGCTGCCTCAGACAGGAGGGAAATGCTCAAGACGGGGAAAAGTTTCCTCAGATCAGGTACTCACAACATAGATATTCTTATGTCCGTCGACCCTCAGCGAGTTAGTTTGCTTGACAAAGCCAGCGTTGTCGAGCATCTCTTTCGGCAGGAATCCGGTGTTCGGGATCACACCAAAGGCGGGAATGAAGAGGTCCGCGGTCAGCGTCCGTTTCCCGCCGTTCAGCTCGATGATGGTCTTGCCCTTCTTCTGCGTCGCGTCCGAAACCTTGCTGTTGGGTAGAACCTTGACCTTGAGCCTTTCGAGGTCTCTCTTGGCTGTTTCGCCCACTGCACTCATGAGTGGAGGCCCTAACGGCAACTCGCCGGCAACTACGAGGGTCACCTCCTTCAGCCCTCGAGAAGCGCTGTCCATTATCAGTTGACTGGAGTCAGGGGGGTTCGGTAAGAGTGGACAACATACTACTCCTCGCCGAGCTCAGCCGCGAATTCAACACCAGTAGCTCCAGCGCCGGCCACCACGATGCTCTTGGCGGCATCTATTCGCTTCCTCCACTCGTGCAGAGAGGCTTTTGTGTCCTCGGTTGAGTTGGCATCCTTGAAAGGCGGGCCGTCCTTGTAACTGGACCCAGTTGCGATGACGCTTTACAGCCCGTTAGCTACTGCTGCCAACGAGAAACCACCACCCACACTGCAGCTTACAGCTCGTCATATTTTATGCTTTGCTCAGAACCGTCGGTGCTGCGGATATTGACAGAGTTACTGGCTGGGTCAACCCCTTGCGCCTTGCCGAGGACGAAGTTGAATTGCTCGGCTGGGTACTTGGCGAAAGCTGGCGCAATGGGATAGAACAGCTTCTCGTCGGGCAGCTGCCCAGGGAGAATGCCTCGGACACTGGCGTTATGCCAGTAGAAATCGGTGTTGGGAGAGACAAGAACGACCCTGAGATCGCCTTTCACTTTCGCGGCCGTATGTTTGAGCAAATAGTGGGCGATTGGGATGCCTGTATAGGCAGCACCAAGGATTACAACCGTTTTTGCCATTGTTCGGGTGTCGTGTGTGGGGGTTGGGAGAGGGCTGCGTGTTGGATCTAGTGACCACCAACCTCAACAGGGAGGGCTTCTCTCTTATCATATAACCTACAGCCTTTTGATGTGGGCCACGACGTCGGCAGGACAGCCATGCGCCGCCCGGGTTCATCCCATTAAACCAGGGACGGAATGCATTGTAATACGGACAGGTGGATGCCTTCAAGGAGTGCCCACTATTGGAGCCTTGCCTGTCCTGATTCTTCTCATTCGGGCGGCGGAAATCAATGTAAGGCTATTAGCAGTGTGTTGCGCGCGGTGGTTTTCATCTGTTAGGAAGTAGCGTCTAAGACAAAGACCGGGAGTTCGTTGATATGTGGGTCGTATCCCGCGCGCGCGGGAGGGCAACCGCGGGCACGCACCCGCCTCGCAGGTCCAGTTTTGGAAGCCGCGCGGGACGCCCGGCCCTCCTGCAACGACCAGTAAAATGGCACCTTCAGAAGAAAACCGTTCTGAAAGAGCAGGATCTCCCAACCCTCATAATTCACTATGGACGGAATAGCGAGCTAGCGGACTGAATTACGCCTGGTAGGATTCGATTCGGAGACTTTTTTCTCAATTTTTAATCACGGCGGAAAGGTCCGCCGATTCTTGACCTGCTTTGAAATGTTTGTGGAAACCAACACACGATAGCACGGCAGCCCAATGATTTCTTGCATTGGGATCCTGTTACCAGCATCGGCGACCACATGAAGCCCGGGCTGTACAATCTTCCTATGCTGCTTGATGGCCTAGGAAATACCAAGGAAGCATAGGTAGGCTGACGGTTCTAGCATCAGCTGTTAGGCATGCACCTCACAGTCCGTATCTTTGATATAAGATTTCCGTCGCACTTTATCACAACCACCTAGGTGAGCTATGTATACATTGGGCGACACCCCAAAACTGGAAGTTTCCGATGCGATGTTTTCTCTGGCCCCCCAAAGCGAACATCATCTTCACCCTTACCCATTGCCTACCGGAAACAGATCAAAGCGCCAAAAACATCGCACCAGCAATTACAGCAATCAACGATACCGGTGCGAGAGCCCGGCTACCAGCCGCAGCAGGGGTAGGGGTAGCTCCAACACCGCCGCCGCCGCCCGTTCCAGAGCCTCCGGAGGGTGTCGCTGTGGCATTGCCTTGGGTGACCGGGCCCGGGTTTGTGACATTGAAAAAGTTGCCCGCCACGACCTTGTCCTCGAGATCGGCGGCCGTCAAGACCGTGAGGGCATTGAAGCCCCGGATCGTCGCAGCGGCGTTCCGGATCGCGGTGATATCCTCGGCGTCAGAGTCGCTGGTGTCGATCAGGATCTGGGTGTACCGATGGCTTAGAGGTATCCGCGCCGGAGGATTGGGGCCGAAATAGCCGAGGATGGGCGCTGTGTTGGTGCTGTTCTCCAGCAGGAAGACGCTGATCTGGCCGGTCGTTGTGTTCAATCGAGTCGGTGTGTTGGCGGGGGTTAGGCCTGTCTGAGCCCAGTGGAGGAGTGTGTTGGTTGCTGGCGGGGTGTCCGTTGGGATGTCCAGATCGATCATCAAGACCGCGTAACTCCGTCCGGACAGACGACTCAAGGTGCCAATCCTCGGTTGCGGGATGGTCGCTGGGTGGGCTTTCTGTTAGATGGGAAACAGGTGGGGGCATGGTATCCATCTCAACCGTCTGGACTCACTGTTTCGAGGTACCACCGAGCCGCTAATCGCGATGAAGCCATTATATTCCACTATCAGGTCGGTGTTCGTTGTCGGCAGAAACCCAGGTGGTGTCCTTGCGTGCGAAACTGCCGCGGCCGCGACCAGAACGGCCAGAGATCGAAGTCCAACCATTTTCTCTTCTCAAATTCTCAGGACGAAGTAAAGGTATTTCGCAACGCTGTCCAGCAAGCGCAGAAACAAGGTAAATTAAAGGTTGTAGGTGTCAAAGTAGCAGAAACGCAAAACAGCAGTATTGATGAAAAGAGATATCGAGAGAAAAGCAGAGGGAGGCCAGAGGGAGAAGTATGCCTGGTCACAAAACTCATTTATGGTGCGTCGGCAGTCGAGACGACAAGTGACGGCGATCGCACATCTTGATGAGTCCCAAGACACGGAAAATTCTTGGCGATCCCCAAACACTTGAAACATGGCGACTACGGCTCTTCGGCAGACTCTGAAGCACGGGTGCATTGACCGCCAGAATGCGATCATACAAAATTATCCGAAAGTTGGTGGATCAATTGGTACCTGAGTTATAAGCTGGAATCGATGCTAGAAAGAACAGTTTTGTTGAGGGTGCGAAATCAGATATAACTCCAAGGGTTTGAGATGGGGTCTGCAAACAGGTACACTGCCCGTGTTGTGACCCAGACGCCCGGGTCAACTTGACTGGCCAACGACCTTGGCGCATAATCCTCCACTTCAGTGTACAATACGACGGCCCCTTCCGCGTGCCGAGACGCATCTGTGATCTAGGGGCAAAATAGCCGGGTAGGCTTCCAGGTTCGCGTCATAATGTACATGCTCACAAATGGTGCCAAAATGAATCAGTAAACTGAAACAACCAAAAACCAGGAAAGCTCAACCTTCTCTCTTTCTGCCAAACAAGCCCCCCCAAAAGCCCTTTTCTCTACTGGCCTCCACCTTGTACGGCCGTAAAGGGTACAGCGGAGGAACGTTGTACTCATCCGATCCGGGAGTGGCCGGAGTGTAATACCGTGACCGTGGCTTTCGGTCTGGAATCTCTCCAAGTTTTGTACTGTCACTGGCAAATGAAGCGATTGATATTCGGTTCTCCCTTGCCGCCGCGATTCGCTGTGCAATGCCCACAGGGCGACTCTGGGGTTTGGCCTCTGCTTTCGGCGGCGGTGATGTTGGGGTTTCGAACTCCACAGTTGGCCTCTGCCTGGCTGTTGCTGGTCTCTCCTGTTTGGTCTCCACCGGGACTTCACTCTTTGGCTTCGTGGGCTTGTCTTCCTTCAGCCCTGTTGAAGATTCTTCCTTGATCCTCGAGGATTCTTCTTTAATTCTCGGAGACTTTTCTTCTTTTACCTTGGATGACGACTTCTTCTTTTTTGGTGAGCTTGGTGTGGCAGTGCCCTTGATCTTGGACGCCGGAGTTGAGCTGTGAGAAGATATGTGGGAAGAGCGATGCGATGGATGTCCCTTATGGCGAGCTGTTGAGTTTGTCGGCCTGGGGGCTGATGTGGGAGGAGGACTAGACGTAGACGTCGAAGTGGACGTATATGTCATAGACGCCCGGGACGAGTTATTGCTCCCAAGCCGGCGCGAGAGGTGATTAATCGTCCTAATCGCCTCAATCCGGGAGGTGTTTGATAGAGACATGAGAGAGTCATAGTCTAGCACAGGCTTTTGCTCCTTTCCCGAGAGACGGAGCAAGTTTGTGACTGTTGCTCGTATCTTCTTCAGTATACGTTCCAGAGAAGATATGGCGCGAGCTTGGAGTGTCAGTAAGCGCTTCACTCAGGTATGGCGAAAGGGTCATATTCACCGTCGCCCTTTTTGAGGCGTCCCCCTGACTGAGACAAACTAGATGAGTACGCACGCTCAACCAAGATGCGATCTTTCTTCAGGGACTTCAACAAAGTCACCTGCTGTCGATCTGGTGTTGCCCCATCGTTGCCACCTTTTGGGTGCCTTAACGACTTGAGCAATGATAGGCAGTTGGTATACGTCTCGAGGAGCGCCGCCACGCTCTCGTCAAAGCCCATCTTCAATACATGGAGGCATAAATTCCGGTCGCATGCGTGGATGTGCGGAAGACAGGCTCGTCGCAGTAGAGAGGGTGGTTTTCCACACGTTTTTGTGACGATGAGGTGCCTGATCCTACTTGTATTTCCAGGCGGACGAAATCAGGGCGACATGCGTGTGAAGATGTGGGGCTGAACGAAGACGTCTCGCAATGGTCCTGTAACCGCCAGCTGCATCCCGTGAAGAGCGCTGGGAGCCAATCGCGCCCTCAGGTTGCCACTCGATTGGTGACACGCCTGATGGGCTCTAGAATGCGAGGGGGATGTGCAGGAACACGCCATCAAACTTCATTTCGAAAGCACTGGAATGTGTAACAACGTCGACCCAGAACAAGAGTTGACGGAGTTATTGAAGACTGAACAATAACACCAGAGATAGTTCCATTCTGAGAAAAAGAATACGTACCCTAGGTCGGCTGCAGGAAACAACCGGCCCCTGTGGCCTCTGACCTGCGTGGAAGGTGCGTGGGGGCTGAGTTTGGCTGCTTGAAATCCCTTTCGCAAGCTTCCATCCTATTCCAGGTTGAGGCGAGATGTAAGTCTTGGTGCAAAGATTGGATTTTCCAATATTCTGCTTCAGTGTGTTCAGGCCTGCCACGATGTACTCAGGTAGGTAAAAACTGGAATTCCTGTGTCGCGGTTGGGGCTGCCGTTTTGACTGGTCGGCTATGCCGAATTTAATTGGCTGCTAATCTACGATTGCTAATCTACACTTGAGCCCAGACATCTTCCGCGTACTTCTCCAGTTCTTGAACGCCGAAAACCAAATCCCCCTCACTAGGGCCCGGATCTCTGAGGAAGAGAAGCCTGAATGAAAGTACTAATGCACCCCTAGTGACATTGTACGATATCGGATTAGTAGTGGCGTTCTGGGTAATCGTGATGCTTTGTCTAAGCGCAGGCGTTGGGTGTTGAAGAGAGTGCCGCGTTGTGGTAGCTCCAGGGCGAACTGCCATCTCTTCCTCCCACCTCTCTAAAAGGATTGTAGTACCGTCAAACTTGGAAAGAAGAACAATCTTAACCTCGTGGTTTGACATAGAAAACCACCGCTTCATAGTTAAATGTAATTGCCCTAACGTCTGAGAGAATCCCGCCTCGATAACAAGTGTTGGCCAGGCACCTTTACCAGCTCGTTGAGGCTTTGGGCCACCAGCTGAATCACCCTCTTTACCGCTTTGTCCTTGTTGTCCTGGAAGTGTAGCACTGCCAATGTTTTTCCAACTGTCCTTTAAACCCATATCGCGAATTTGCCCGAGAAATTCGTCATATGGCCGTTTGTGAAGTTGCTCATGAAGGTCAGTTGTAATCGTGATAATAAGGATCTGAGAATTGCTGTCGTAATCGCGAAAGCGGTACCTGCGGCCTTGGTTTTCTCGCTTCTCTCGCTCACGTTGGATTTTGGTGAAATGACTAGGAGAGACATCTAAACAATTAGTATACCATATAGAAATAAAAGGGTAATACCATACTTATGACAGTGAGGGAATCTCCACTAGTGTGATCAATTCTGTTAAAAAGATCTTGCACTTTGGTGAATCGTATGGTCTTGGAATCGTCGGTCTGGGGATCGCTATCTTTCGTTGAGTTTACTGAAGTAAGTATGGTAGACGTCGACAGAACTGCCGATGAAGCCGACACCGACGGAGATGTCGTCGACCTTGATGTGATTGACGCCATGACGAAGCGTTGAAGTTGGGATCCGTGAGATACGTGGGGGAAGCCATTGGAGGGGTACAGGCTGCTGAAGCTTGTGAAAATGGTGGGGTCTGCACTAGCCAGTGGCCCGAGCTCTGCCAAAAACGGCATCCCAAACCGCGACACAGACACTCAAGCTGGAATGCACCTTATTAGGGGGTGCCACTGACCACACCCTTGAAGCTTCCCGCAACAGCTGGCCACAGCTGCTGGCAGTGGGGGCCTGTCTTGGCAACCCGTTTTGCAGGGGTTAACGTTAGAGGCTGGGCAAACTCCCCGCATCGACGGGAGGCCTGTGGCGACCGACAATGAAGCAACCAACCTCGACACACGAATCTGCGGCCAGGAATCAACTAACGCTCTCGGCTTGTGCGTGTCAATGTCGAAACGGTCCGGAGACTGAGACGCGAAGATGAAATTATCCGCAAGACACCTGATCGCGCTGCCCGTCCTCCTCGCCTTCGTTCCGACGCTCACGACGGTCTTTGCGGCCGGAATCCAGCCCGCGTGGCACAACCGGGAGCCGCACCACCACCAAGGAGATGGATATGTCCTCCCCTTCTTGAAGCGCCTACGCGACAGCGCAATAGAGCTCATACTCGGACCCCCGTCCTCCACACGCGCAAAAGCCGTGTGGACCGACTTCGCGACAGTACACTCCCGCTATCAAAACGATGTCGTGATACGATTCAACGTCACCAATCCAGAGGAGGAAGCGTCGCTTTCGGCCGCCGCATTTCAGATGCTGTTGGATGTGTGGGCATTCACACCTGAATATGTCGATATCAGGATCAACAAGAAATACCTACCTTCGCTCCTCAAGCTGCTCCCAAGTTCCTTACAGCCAGCATTTTTAATATCGGATGTGGTCGAGGCCGCATGGGCGACGTACCCTTCGAAAACCCTTCCGCTTTCTAGCTTTGACCACAGCACGGGCGGCCCAGCTAAGATGAACATGTTGATAGACGGGACAGACAATATCTTTTTTAGCGACTACCAGCCCCTGATAGTCAGTCTCTCCCCATGCTTGCCAGGCCTCAGGCTCACACTAACCCCGCGTAGGTCATTACAAACTGGATGCGCCTGCTCCAGGCTCTCTTCCCTTCTTTCACCAATGTTACCAGCATCGGAAAGTCCTACGAGGGCAGAGACATCTGGGCATTCCGCGTGGGAGAACCAAACGCTGAGGAAAAGGGGCCAAGGAAGACGATACTCATCACCGGCGGCTTACATGGGCGGGAGTGGATTTCGACGAGCACGGTAAATTACCTGCTATGGTCTATGGTTACGTCATTCGGAACGGACCAGATGGTCACCAAGCTCCTTCAGCGCTTTGATATCGTCTTCGTTCCAGTTCTCAATCCCGATGGGTATGAGTACACCTGGCAAGAGGACCGCCTTTGGCGGAAATCGAGACAACAGACGAAGATGCGCTATTGTCAGGGCTTGGATCTTGACCACGCATTTGGCTATGAGTGGGAGTCCACCCAGCACCAGACTGACCCTTGCTCTGAGAGCTATGGGGGTGACCAACCGTTCCAGGCTATCGAAGCATCAGGTATCGCCAACTGGGCAAAAAACCAGACAGAGAATGGCGTTAAGTTCGTTGGGTTTCTCGACCTTCATTCCTACTCGCAGCAGATTCTGTTCCCATACTCATACAGCTGCTCGGTCGACCCGCCGAATCGCGAGAATCTCGAGGAGCTTGCGGTTGGCCTGGCGAAAGCGATACGACTTTCCAGTGGTGAATCTTACACTGTTGCGTCGGCTTGCGAAGGGGCTCTGGCCCGGGTATACAGTGCGAGCGACTCGTATCCTCGCGTTGAGTCAGGCGGTGGCTCGGCGATAGACTGGTTTTACCGTATGAATTCTTCTGACATTGCACCTATCCAGACACGTACTGATTCATTCTCTAGATGAACTGAAGGCTCGGTACAGTTATCAGGTGAAGCTCAGGGACACCGGGAGTTACGGGTTCCTCCTTCCAAAGGAGAACATCGTGCCGACTGGCGAGGAGATGCTGAGTGCTCTAAAGTATTTCGGAGATTATCTTCTCGGGAATAATGGGATTGAAAACTTTCCCGTTGAGAAGGCTCATGGGCCGGACCTTGAATGGAGTGATCTGAAGAGGCGAAGGCGGTAGGCAAGTGCCTACCGAATCAAGTAAACAGGGGCATGAGCGGGATTGTATGATTGCTTGTATAAAGGGGCAACCGGCGTTGTAGCTTTTTGGATATAAATATGGGCACTTGCTCGTTACTTCAGGTATCTAGCCGGGTATTCTAGGTATGATTTGTGGCTTCGACGGTCGTCTGAGCAATGGATATGAAAGTGTGCACTTCAAATTTACGGGGCTCCTAAGAAGTCGCAATCGTTTTAGAAGAACTAAAACGCTGCATCTTGCAGGCAGCGAATTTGGAGGAGATTTTCTCAGAACGCATCCCTCCCCCTATCTAAATGAAGTCGTCGACCCGATTTTACTTCAGGTAATGATAATGACGCGGCGGGGATTGACCGTCTCATCGTGAACTCTTTGGTTGCGCGAGCCTCTCAATGAAGTGCAGCTGGTCTCGATTCGCGCAGCGTGGGCTTGGCAGCTGGATCCGTACTAGTGAATTTGCCAAGTTGATTTTCAGCTGGGAAGGAGAAAGTTACGGGAACACCCAACAGACCCACCCAGGGGGCCAGCCGAGCCAGAACATTGTTCCCGGCCAGGGTCAGTGGTCTGTCAGACGCCATTTCCCAAGCTGCGAGGGTCCAACTCTCTCGACGAGCACGAATTCCCTACGAATTGCGTGTCCGACTCCAGGCCATCTCGACGACAGTCTCCGCCACCCGCGCTACCTCACTCGTTCCTTTGATTTGCAACCGATCCGCCGATTGACGAGTCCGGTGTCGACTCGCTCTTGGAGGAATTCCGGGCGAAGAAAAGCGGTCGTCGTCAATGCGTCCCAATGGATTATGACGATCGCATTCAGCTATAGACAATGCCGTTCCTACGACGCCGCGGCAACATGGCCAGCGAGACCGACATCCGGCGACACACCTTGCTGGACAATCTTGCTGTGCCGAAACTCCCGGCTCCTCGCTCCGAATCAACGACCGATCTGCCCGCTGTAGCAGAAGATCTCCCCGCATCAAGCACTCCCACCTCCCCATCGGAATGTCCAGTCGACCGCCTGTCGTCCTCGTCGAGCTACGTCGCCACACCCTCAATCGATGGCTCCGAGCGTCCGCCGTCTCCCATTCAACAGGAAACCAACAAGCACCGCCGCTTTTCCATGCTGAGGTTCCGTAATGCATCCGACTCTCAGCTGGCAGCAAAGGCGAAGCTTCATGCCGCAGCACAGACGGCCCCGCCGGTTCCGCGTCGTATGTTCTCATCAGTCGGCTTGCGCACACGTAATGCCAGGCCGTCTATTCTTCAGCAACCACTTACCCATGCATCCGCAGCCCCCGAGATCATCACCACAGCACCGACTTTTAACGACCAAGCTCCACGAAAGCAGCCTTCGCGATTGAACTTCGCAGCCCGAATTCGCAAGTCTGGCGAGATTTTGAGGACAGAGCCGGTCAACGAGTCTGACGATAGGGCGCTTGTGAGGGGGAACACAATGGAGCGGGTTCCGGAGGAGGGCTCTTCTGGGAAGCATAACGTGACGTTTGACGAGTCGAGGCGGCCAGCCTCGTCGTCCCACCCGCCCCCAGCTTATGGAGAAGACCACTCGTCGACACTTGCACTGCCCGTCAACCGGCTCTCGGAGTCGTCGAGATCGGATGCGAGTTCGGGAGACAGGGTGTATGGGACCACCACAACAACGACTCACACTGTCCACACGACAACGACGTTCTTTAAGCTGCCGCGTAGGAAGCGCAAGCAGCCCGAGCCATTATTTCCTATTGCGCATCTCCAAACCAAAGGAAAAGCCTCATCTACTGATGTCTCTAACTCGTCCCTCCATGCGCCCGTGCCAGGGTCGTCTGGCAGATCTCCATCCCCCTCTCGATCACGGTCGGATTCTCAGCTCACACCAACACCCTCGCGGCCGTCGTCGAGGAATGGGGTCTCGACCCCACCTATGTCAAGTCTGAGTTTGTTTTCTAAGTCCAATGCATCCCCTGCGTCTGCGTTCTTCCGACCGAGCTCGAGACACTCTGGGCATTCATCGCCAACGCGAGCATACCGGCACAAGAGAGGCAGGTCTTCAACAATGAGTTCTTTCGGGATAGACTCGCCAAGGGAATCGGTCGATGAGCATCTTGCGCCGCCCGCAACTAGGACATCGTCCTCCACGGGACGGAAGAGCTTTGGTGATCTTTTGGGCCTAAGTCGATTACGTCAAAACTCGGAGCCTAACGGCCGACATGGGACGTTGACACCTGCGACACCAGGTTCGAGCACCTCCAAGAACAACTCGTTGCAGTTGCCAAGAGATTCTATCATTCTGCCGGAACGCCGGGACGACGATACACCCTCAAGGTACCTAGAGCGCCTTCTGGAGGTTGTTAGCCGTAGTGTCATAGGGGCGGCGGTTTCCAAAGGTACCGACGCATTCTCGCAATCCGTGCTGCGGAGCTATATGCGAAGTTTCAGGTTCTTCGAGGACCCGATGGATATGGCCATTCGGAAGCTCCTAATGGAAGCGGAGCTACCGAAAGAGACACAACAGATTGACCGGTGCCTACAGGCATTCGCCAACCGGTATCATGAGTGCAACCCTGGCATCTATGCGAACCCAGATCAAGCCTACTTCATCGCCTTCTCCCTACTGATTCTCCATACCGACGTATTCAACAAGAACAACAAGCACAAGATGCAAAAGGCCGACTACCTCAAGAACACCAAGGGGGAAGGCATCTTTGATGAAATCCTCGAGGTCTTCTATGACAATATCACCTACACCCCATTTATCCACGTTGAGGATGACTTTGACATCAATGGCGAACGAATTATCGCACACAAAGCCAAGAAGAAGTCGTTATTCCCCAACGGCGCGCCAGACCCAGCAAAGAGAGTGTCGAAAGAGCCTATCGACCCCTATACGCTGATCATTGACAACAGGCTGGACATTCTACGCCCAAATTTGAAGGACGTGATGTACCTTGACGATCCGTACGGCTATCTTGGAACTGCCAAGTCTCTCAATTTGAAAGAACTCCAGAAGACGTTCTTCAAAACGGGAGTCTTGCAGATCATTTCTGCAAGATCCCGACCCGATGCCTTTATGTCCGACAAGACTGTCACCAACCCCGAAGATGCCCACCCCGGAATCGTTGACATCAAGATTACTAAGGTCGGTATACTTTGGCGCAAAGATGCTAAGAAGAAGAAGACGCGATCGCCATGGCAAGAATGGGGAGCGATCCTTACCGGTGCCCAGCTATACTTCTTCCGCAACGTGGCTTGGATAAAGAACCTGATGAGCCAGTATGACGAGCACATCAAAAGGGGTCACGATGCCGACCCTTGTATTTTTAAACCCCCTCTCGACCAGTTCAAACCTGACGCTCTGATGTCGACAGACGGAGCCGTGGCCTTGATGGACTCGTCATATAAGAAGCACAAACATGCGTTTGTGTACGTGAGGCACGGTGGGTTCGAGGAGGTCCTACTCGCCGAAGATGACGAAGAGATGAACGACTGGCTGGCCAAACTCAACTACGCAGCTGCATTCAGGACCTCGGGTGTGCGGATGCGCGGTGTTGTAGGGGGTGGCTACGATGGACAGGGTCGGCGAGCGCTCAGAAGACTAGATACGGACCAGGCCCAGTCAATCCAGACGCCCACAGGAGAGGTCACAATAGCGCGCAGCCGGATAGACCACAAAATGGCGCAAGATATCCTGGCGGCTCGGCGGGCCATCATGCTCCAGAAAATTGCGGATGCCAACGAAAAGCTAGAGGAAGCCGAGAAGACACTGGATTCTCAGCTCCGTAACTCTAGGCACCTACAGCTTCTCGCACCCATACAACCGAAGACACGGGAGCAGATGCTTCTCTCAGCAGCACGGATGGCAGCCCAGCTCAAGTGGACTCGGATGGAGATATGGAAGCTCAAATGTCATAGAGATATCCTGGTATTCGATCTCGAGGAAGAGCGTCAGATGCTCGGCTTGCCAGGCGATGATCTGTGTGGCTCACCTGTTTCCGAGAAAGGTGCGGTGAAGGATGACTTGAGGACAGGAAGTGACTCGGCTTCTCAGAAGAGCCCCCAATCCCCGACTCAGTACTCAGCGACAAGAACATCTCTAACTTGCAGGTCCGATGACGATTCTTCGCCTCGAACCGAGGTATTCCAAACGCCGCCGACAAGCGCCACTGGCTCTAGCTTTCACAGGCCGCAGAATTCGTGGGAGTTGCCTGGTCTGACATTCGACCACGTGGACTTGCGAAAGGCCTCAGTCTCGAGTGCGGTCTCATCCAACCCATCCATTGCAGCATCGCCGTCGCGGAACAAGGCGAACTCGGTTTTGCCCCCCTCTGCCAAAGAGAAGCCCAAATCTGGCCAATCACACGAGGTGGATGCCGGTGAGACAGACCTGCTAGAGCAGGCCGGGCTCATTGGAATCGAAGGATCCCGGAATCCGCCTAATGCTGGACCAGATGTAGGGGAGAGCTCCGAACGACACGAACGACACTCCGCCGGCACGTCTGCCGACCGACACGATCGAAATAAGATTCGCCGCAGTCTTCAGCGCACACTTAGAGAGGGCGCAGGTCATATTTCTCACCACCGTGGCCGAAAGGGGCGGGATTCGGCATCGAGCGGCGCTATGTCTGACGACACAGCCCGCGACGGCCCAGATATCTTGTCCCGTGGCACTGGCTCCTTCGTGGTCCATGGGAAGAAAGCTTCAGTAATCACGTTCGGCAACGAGCTGCAGATGCAAAGTCTGTCGCCAAACGAGCGCATCCAGCAGTGGAAGGTGCGAGAAGATCCTGTAGCATCTCCAGCCACCAACGGCACCAACAATCGGGGCATCGCTGCGGATGTTGCCGACTTCCGCTCCGTCCTCACTGCACGGTCTACCTCGGAAGCAGCTCGTGAGCACCGAGGCTCTACCGCGAGTGCAAGCACTGCTACTGCCCGAAGTTTCAGAGAGCTGCACAGAAAATACTCATCTGCACAGGCTGCCAAGGACCGGTTGGTCTCTGGAAGTCTTGCCCTCCCCTCCGACGAAGACAGTGACGCAGCTATTAGCTTTTCCGAAGGACGGCGCACGCCACTACCTCCCATCGAGGGCGAACCCGAGCCTAGCGAGTTTGAGGATGAACAAGCAAACGAGCCTGATGGCGATGTTAACCCCCCACCCAGTCGTGATAATCGTCAGACTGTGTTCTTCTCGCCGGAGCCAGCACCCGTCACGGAACGTTTGTCTGAAAATAACGTCGATCAAGGGTCCACAAAGGACACCAATGAACGGCCCGAAGGCTCGCCATTGCAAATCATTGACATTTAAGGAGTGTGGAATGATTCTTGTCCAGCGCTGGCGTTATGTTTGAGTTGCCCTTTTTGGAGCCTCCTGTGCATGTCTTTGGTCAGGTTGGTGGATTTGCATAGCCTCTTCCCCTCCTGAGCGCTGATTGCGGCCAGCAAAGGACCTTTTTTGTTTTGCGTTTTCTCAAAACAGAAGACATACGCGCGAAGTGTCTCCGAGGCACAGCCGCTCTTTTTTGGCTTTCTCTTTTCGGCGAGGCCCTGTGCTACCAGCTATTCTAGTCGTCACGATACCGCTGCATACTGTATAATAAATTCAACACAAAAAGATTCCCGGTCTTTACCTAGCCCTCGACTTACTCCGGATTAGACAGAGAGCTGGTGCTTCTGGTTAACACATCGGAGGTCGGAGGGCTTAGCGGGCAGACCAGCCACGCTTGTGCTTTTCATGTTAATTTTCTTGGGAGGTTTAAGTGACCTGGGCAAGGTGCATTGCGACTAGGAACGAACCTAAAGGGGGGGTCTTTGTACAATGCTTCAATAGTAAGAGCGAAACATAACGGGGCCTGATGAGGCTGGGCGATAGGTGGGCTGGGTGTTGGTTTTGGGCTATAGAACTTGTTTTCCTGTACTGGAGGAGCGACAAAAAAAGAGTAGTATTCAACAAGTACCTTGCCTACATTACCTAGAATCATGCTTCTTCGGCTGCTACCGATTGTTCGGTTCGGGTTGTTGATTTGCATTTTCATTACCCCTAGTTTGTATCTGTTTATCAATCAGAGTTGTGAGGATGTGGATAAAGGAGACAGCTGGCCATGCTGGATATTCGAGGTTATTTTCAAAGAGCACCCTATGTAGATCGTATTTCTCAACATGTTGTAGTAATGCTATGCTACCCGGCCTACTTGACATATGGCATTTATTTCTTTCCCTTCTTCTTCTTCTTAGCCCCTCCACCTCCACCGCCCACGGGCGCCTTCTCCACCTTGACTGAACCGGCGCCTCCAGCCAGCTCCAGCGTCTCTTCCTCGCGCACGGGGCCGCCCTGTGTTGCCTCAGCCGCACGCTTCTTCCCCTTCTTTCCCTTGGGGCGGTAGCTGCTGCGATCGCGCAGGGGCAGCCACCGTTCCGGGTCAGGCTTCTTGTTCGGGTCGTAAGATTGAGGGAGCTTCCTCTTGCGAGGCTTCTTGGAAGGTTGTTGCGTCTTGACCGCTCCGGTCTCGTCCAGAGATCGCTTCTTGCTAGCGGGCTGAGTAGCAGTGGGCAGCACGGCGACGCCTGCGTCGATCAGAGCATCAACGTCCACGCCGCTGATGACCTTTTCGACCGCGGGAAGGGAGTCGAGATGCGGCTGTACCCTTGACAAATTGCTTGTAGCGAAGCTTGCAACCAAACCGGCGGTGGCCGTGCGGTCGCCTGGTTGGGTTGATACGAGGTGGGAGAAGGCCTCCCCGGCCGCTGCTAGGTCTGAGGGGTGGGCGGAGCGCAAGAGCTCGATGCCCGCCTCGCGGATTAGAGAATTCCCCCCCGCTGCGGCAGAGTAGGAAGAGCCTTTGCTTTGCCAATGTGCGGCGGCCTTGGCGAGTTCTTTTCGGATTGCCGAGTGCTGACCTTGTTGCCGGTACAGCGCTACTGCGAGAGCGATGAGGCCCGGCGCGAATCGCACGTCGGCATGATCAGATGTTGTGCCCGCTTCGAGCCTCTTGAAAAAGGCCTCGAGAAGGTTGAGGGCAGGGCCTGGGCTGCGAAGCTGGATATACAATTGGATGATGGTGAGGAGAAGTCCTAGATCGTCGGGATGACTTGCTAGTAGGGGGAGCACGCGATGCAGGGCCTCTTTCCCGGTTTGTAGCTGGCAAACGGCGGCAGCGTTGAGGACTCCGAGATCAACTTTTCCAGCGGCAACGGCAGAATCGGCCTCCCCGTCCAGAATACTGGTAGTGGCCTTGTGAACCCCCGAGTACTTCTGCGCCTTGAGGTCGATGACGTACTTATTGTGTCGTAAAGCGAAGGATTGGTACCCAAAGAGTTTGTCGTTCCCTGATGCTACTGGCAGAGCCTCGAACACCCTCTGTGTCAGGAACGGGTTTTCTACGGCCTGTAGAATCAGAGCATTGGCTTTAGCGATGACCTTGGTTGACTCGTCTGAGACACTAAAAATAACATTAGCAACAACAAAACCAGGTACAGATTCAGCTGTGTGGTACTCACTCCGAGAGGTCTAGGGACTTGTACAAGCTTGCAGCCTCGTCCAACTTCCCCAACCTCGTGAAAACATAAGCTTGCTGGACGATAATCGGTACCAATTCGGTCTTCTTCTCCTCGTCATCGAGGTCCTCTGTGGCCTCGCAAAGGTCCCTTGAGCGCTTCAGCAGCACCGCGGCCCTAGAAAAATCCCCACGAGATATGCAACCACAGGCAGCGTTGTATGCGGTCTCAAATGCCTCGAGATCTTCTCTGCCAGGCTGCTTCTGAGCCTCCGGCACAACCCCACCCTTGCCCTGCCACTCCAGCTGGGCATTTGTTGCCGACAGATTGATGCGCAGGTCACTCTCCTCACCGTACTGCTTCTCGGCATCCTCGCTGGCCAAATCCTGATATATCGCAGCGGCCTTCTCGAACTTATCACTACGGTAGGCGACCTGGGCGGCGACGTGCTGCATGCCCCGGCCCGCACCGGCGCTTTGCAGGAGTTCTTCGGCGGCATCCAAATCCCCGGTTTTATAGAGGGCGTATGACTTCTCCAAGACACATAGGTCCTGGAGGCCCGTCCCGCCCTCAGCCATGGCGCGCAGCGCATCTTCGAAGCGGTCGAGCTTTAGGAGGGCGACAACGCGCGCGTGCTGAGCGGTGGTCAGGTCGTTGGTATTGCCCTTCGCGGCCTTGATCGCTGCATTGGCAAGCTTGAGGGCCTCAGCGTGGTCCTCGACCGTCGTCCGGCGCAAGAGCGAGTTGAGCGCCGCGATGGCGGGGTCCGCCATAGTGACGGAGGGGGGTTAGTTGGAATCGAGGTTTGTGATGTCTATGCCGAGACGTTCATCCTAGTTTATTTTATCCTCCTCCCGTCAGATTCTGGTACCTGGAATACCGCGGCCTGGAGTTCGGGCTCGTAGCTTGCGTTCGCGACGTTAGGGGGGGCGGTGGACTGTCACTGGAGCTGTTTGTGGGCTCCAAGCTTCGAGGTCGAATTGCGGGGCATGGGATCCACGAAAAGTACACACTCGGTTCCTGTGTTGGGGTTCAGGCCCCACCCTTGAGTCTCGCCAATCAACTCCCTCCCCTATCTCCCTTCACCTTAAACCTCACGTTCGTCAACATTATCCGCTTCCTACTACAGGGAGAACCTACCTATGTAGTCGGGAGTGTTCCAAACTGCCCCCCGGCACCAGCAATCCTGCACAGCTACATCGACAGATCTGAAAACTCATGATCCAAAACTTCTATCCTCAAACCATGCACCCACCAGCTGTCTCCCAGTAGTATTAGTTGGCGCCGACATCATGACATCCAACCCCCAAACCCATCAGCCCGCTTTTTCATGTGGTTCGCTCCCAGGAAACTAGAGCCGTATTCTCTCATTGTAGCCTTCTCCAATTCGTGGAATATTTCCCATGTCGTCCTTGATTGATGCCAAGCGGTGCGATATCAAGAACTGCTTACTTATTCGCTTCTGCCGCCCCCAGCATTACTTTAACCGCTCCGCTAGCTCCGTTGTTGAGCGAAAAGCGGAATTCTTCCAAATGCATACCAAGTCGGTATTTGGGCTACCTGGATGGGTTCAGGCACGATCGCCCCTTAAGATGACGGGCACGTCCACGTCGTCCATAGACGTCCTCGGGACAGCTCTGTCGCTGTCCCGTTGCGTCAACACACAAATATGGCGCAATTCCCGCAAGTCTTCAGCCTCATTGCCGCCCTGTTCTGTTTGTTTGCATCCTTAGGGGCTGCGTACAAACAGAAGCCGTCAGTCTTCACTTTCACGGTCGAGAGCGGAGGGTTCCAGCTTGGAGGGCCGAATCTCGCCCCTGAAATCAGAGTCTCCTCCAATGATGCGCCTGGCGTCATCCGAGCCGCCAACGATCTAGCTGCGGATTTTGGGAAAGTTCTAGGCGTCAATGGGAGCGTGGTCGTGGCCGACTGGAGCGCCACCATTGCGCAGAAGACGGCCGCACGGCCGACGATCCTGGTTGGGACTATCGGGCAGTCTAGCTTGATCGACGGGCTGGTGGCTTCCAAGAAGTTGGACACCTCAAATATCGCCAAGAAGTGGGAAACGTTCACTTATCAGGTCGTGTCGACGCCATGGGAGGCTCGAGATAATGTCTTTGTGATTGCGGGCTCCGACTCCCGTGGTGTGGTATTTGGCATATATGATGTCGCAGAACGAATTGGGGTGTCCCCACTTCACTACTGGGCGGATGTGCAACCCATCAAGAGACAATACATTGCTGCCAATAGTCTCGTCCACGCCGAGGGCCCGCCCTCAGTCAAGTACAGGGGCATTTTTCTAAACGATGAGGCGCCTGCCTTGACTGGCTGGGGCAAAGCCAACTTCAAGCAAAGCCAATATGGGAGCGCTTTTATCAGCGACTTCTACAAGCACATATTCGATCTGGTACTTCGGCTCAAGGGCAACTACGTCTGGCCAGCCATGTGGTCGAGTATGTTTTACTTGGACGATCCTAAAAACGGGCCCATGGCGACGGAGTACGGCATCTTCATGGGCACGTCACACCACGAGCCCATGGCACGAGCCGACAAAGAGCAGGGAAGGTTCCTAAAGGGTTCATGGGACTGGAAGAGCAACAAGGCAGGCGTCCAGTCCTTCATGCAAGAGGGCGCCACGAGATCCAAGAACTGGACCACCATTTACACCCTTGGTATGCGTGGATCGGGCGATGCCGCATCGGCAACTCTGTCGTCAAGCGCGCTGGAGGAGATCATTGCATGGCAACAACAGACTCTCACGAAAGTGGTTGGAAAGCCCCTTTCCGAGATCCCCCAGGCTTGGGTAATGTACAAAGAAGTACCAGGGTACTGGCAAGCTGGAATGAAAGTTTCAGACGATGTGACGCTTCTTTGGAGTGACGACAATAGGGGCAACATCCGAAGAGTCCCAATTGGCAACGAGGAGAAGCGAAGCGGCGGTTCCGGCATGTATTACCACTTTGACTATGTTGGTGATCCGCGGAATTATAAGTGGATAAATACGATTCAATTGACGAAGACGTGGGAGCAAATGACTCTCACTTACGATAGTGGCATCCGCAACATCTGGATTGCAAATGTGGGAGATCTCAAGGCGCTGGTAAGTCTGCTCGGCGATTCCATTTGTTGATGGGGTGACTGCTAATGTTTGATCACGTACCTAGGAGCTTCCCACAGTTCATTTTATGGCTCTTGCTTGGGATCGGGACGCATTCAGTAGTCCCAATAGTACGACAGAATGGCTGAAGGTCTGGGGCGCTCGCCAGTTCGGAGAAGCGGCGGGCGAGGAAGCAGCAGCCATCATGACGACGTACGGAAAACTGACGGCACGGCATAAATATGAGGATTTGAGCAGAACACCGTTCGCTTTCCATCCCACTAACTACGACGAGGCTGAACTTAATTATCAAGAGTGGACAAACTTGCTAGCCAAAGCCCAGGCTGTATACGACAGCTTACCCAGCGCCGTCCAGGACTCGTTTTTTGAAATTGTGTTGCATCCCGTACTGGCAGGGAAGACAGTATTTGAGATCTACACCAAAGTGGCGCTCAGCAGCCGATACTCGACCGAGAAACGAGTCAGTACAAATCAACTCGGAAAGGACGTCCAGGCGGCCTTCCAGGCAGACCAAGCCATCACGAAGCGGTTTCACAGCCTCCGAGGCGGCAAATGGAACCACTTCATGGATCAAACTCATGTAAGATGGGGAATTATCTTCTACCTTGCGATGACTCAACGGGTTTAGTACTGACAGACAACAGCTCGGTTATTCGAACTGGCAGGAACCAAGCTCTAATACAATCCCTCGCCCTTCAACCCTCGCAGGAGCGGCCAGCAGCGCTCTGCTGGGAGTTTCAGCACAGGGAAACACCGCCGCCTTTCCTGGGACGGCCAAGCTTACGCTCGCTCCAGTAAGTAAGTTCGATCCTCCGAGCGTGGACAGGTACCTCGACGTCTTTGCCCGCGGCGACGGCAAGTTCAACTACGAAATAACAGCCAATGTGTCCTTCGTCAACGTAACAAACAGGAGAGGTTCCCTATCATCTCCCAACGGACCTTCCGATATCCGCTCTATTATTGAAGTCAACTGGGCTTCCGCGCCCGCTGGGGCCAGCACCATCGCCTTGACCATCACCAACGTCAACCAGACAAGCCAAGCTGCAACGGTTCTGGTGCCCCTCGAGAACCCCACAGTTCCCATTGATTTTAATGGCCACGTAGAAGCAGACCGCACAATATCCATGGAGGCGGAGCACTTCTCCGTGGCTTCAGCAAAAGACTACATCGTGGTCCCTGACTACGGCCGGACCTTATCCGGTGTCAGACTTCCGCCTCGAACGCCATCCCAACAACCGGCCAAGGGACCAGCACTTGTTTATCCCTTCTATACATTCACCAACGTAGCGGATGCTTCCGTCACCGTATACCTCTCCCCATCAGAGAATGCTAACCCCAATTCGCCGAATCGATATAGCATCGCCTTGGACGGGGGCTCCGTCACGACAGTGCAGATTGCCCCGCTAACTAACGGCAGTAATCAGCCTGCTGGATGGTCTGATGCCGTTATCAGGGGGGCATATGTCAAGACCAACAAGGTTGGGAAGCTCGCGGCGGGGAAGCACGAGCTGAAGCTGTACTTACTGGAGCCGACTATGGTTGTGACCAAGGTTGTGGTCGATGTTGGTGGGGTAAAGACTAGCCTTCTAGGCCCTCCTGAGAGTAAGATTGTTGGGTAAAAAGGGGGCAGCAAACTCATGGTGACATTTCAGTCGGTCTCGACATTTCAGTCGCTTTTAGGGTACTTCGAGGGTACGCTGTATCTGTTGCAGGGTACACTGGTTTAGCCTATACTTTTAGCGGTGAGCGTGCTGTAGTCTAGTGATTACAGCGCCAAACAAAATCAATCCCCAGACACCCAAATGTCGGCCTATGCACACATGGAAATGGAATACCGCCAAGATGGGCCGTGCACACCACCTACTGCAAAGTTTCAACGTGCATGAGAGCCTGTGCAACCGGCTTCCTTACATCTATCTCACTTACAGCTTTCTGCCCCAGACTCAACTGGTGATATCCAGCGCCAGGAGAATTTAAAAAGAGAGGACACTTCTGGAGGAGGAAAAGAGGAAAACCACCAGAGGCATTCAAAATGATTGCCAAAATAATACCACGGCCCGGGCACTTTTCCCGCCAGATCCGGATCCGCTTCGCTCTGGACCCGAGCAGCAGGAGGCTATTCTCATCCTCCCCGTCGCGATTGCTGCCCACAGTGTCGTTGGTGTATGATCTCCACGAGCCGTCGAAACCCACGGTACCCGATGCCCAGACGTCGCCCATCATCATCATGCACGGTTTGTTCGGGTCGAAAAAGAACAACAGGAGCATAAGTAAGTGAGTGGCCCATCTCTTCCCATAATCTGGTAAGTCAGCTCGGCTCTTAACACACCGAAAGAGTTCTTGCGCGAGACCTGGGACGCCATGTATACGCCGTGGTAAGTTGAAAGCGGTCACCCTCTCCGGGACCTATGACTTGGACTTCGCCTCTAACAACCCCAGGACCTCCGCAACCATGGCGAGTCGCCCCACGATGCCCGCCACGACTACACTGCCATGGCAGCGGATGTGGCCGAATTTGTCAGACAACACGGGCTGAAGCAGCCCACACTGATCGGCCATTCCATGGGTGCCAAAACAGCCATGGCGCTGGCCCTCCACGAGCCGGACCTTATCGCCAACATCGTCGCCGTGGACAACGCCCCCATCGACGCTCGCCTCGAGAGTGATTTCGCGCGCTACATCCAAGGCATGAAGAAGATCGACTCTGCCGACGTGACGCGCCAGGCCGAGGCGGACAAGATCCTCGAGCCATACGAGGAGTCCCTCGCCATCCGTCAGTTCCTCCTCGGAAATCTGCACCGGCCCGAGGGGTCCAAGGCGCAAAAGTTCCGCGTCCCGTTGTCCATCCTGGCCAAGTCACTCGACCACCTCGGGGATTTCCCATTCAAGGACCCCAGTGAGGTACGCTTTTCGAAGCCGGCGCTTTTCATCCGCGGCACACGCAGCAAGTACGTGCCGGACGAGGTGATTCCGATAATCGGCCAGTTTTTCCCACGCTTTCAGCTCGCCGACGTCGATGCTGGCCATTGGCTCATCTCGGAGAATCCCGAGGCTTTCAGGCAAGGTAAGAGGCCGCTCTCCCCTAAAGCTATGCGTTATGACAATTTACTTACACATCGGGGGAAAAGCCGTTGTCAAGTTCCTGGAACAGGAGGAGTAGCGGAGGCTGGTGTGCCGCAATGCAGTGTATTACCCGGCCCTCTAATTCCAGGCACCTAGCGGTCATCTCTCTTCTTCCTTGTTGTATTTATAGACCTGTGTGATAGTAGATATAGAAATTTGTTCATGTAAAGGTAAATACAGACAGACACCAACAATGATGATAACAAGGGTATCAGGATCTCGTCCAACACAGCCAATCGCCGACGCAACGGAGTAGGTTGACGAGGAATGTGTAAAGCGTCCTTGGTATGTAATGCACAACGCCTGAAACAAAGGAAACAAAATCACAGCAGTCTAAAGTGGTGTTGAGTGATCTCAGAAAGTGGGCGTTAGCAGGAACAACTGGAGAGGTAACCACCGTCGCCCCTTCCCACCGCTACCGTCCCTGATGCCCGCCCGTTGACCCCTGATAACAAACCCGGCGATGACACAATCTGGTTGACGATATCGCAAAACGGCTTTCGCACGTTTTCGCGCGTCTTGGCGCTTGCCTCACAAAAGAGTGCTCCATGGGCGTCGGCTAGTGCTTGGCCTTCCTCATATGAGACTTCCCGGCCGTTCTCGGCTTTGTCGAGCTTGGCACCGACCTAGAAATGGCCCCGTAAGTTTAAGATGATGGGAGAAGGAGATGGGCACGAATCCATACCAGATGCAAGGCGACACCCTCGACCGTGTTGGCCTCGGCCTCGTCAAACCACCGCTCCATGGTCAAGAAGCTGGCCCGGCTGGATACGTCATAGACCAGGAGGACGCCGTGGGCACCACGGTAGAAGCTTGTCGAGAGAGTGCGGAACCTCTCTTGGCCGGCCTAGTGAGTGTTATCAGTACATTATATTTCTGTCTTGAGAGTAAAGTCTCGCGGTGATGTGACCAACCGTATCAAATAGTGTTAGACGATAAGCCTTCCCCCGTACACCGAGCTTTTTGATCTGGATGAGGTTCCATATCAATACCGCATCCGCCATCACTCACGGGACCGACGACAGGCACCCCGCCGTCATTAGTCCTTACACCAGAAAGAACGAAAACACACCTTGAAATCGATGCCGATCGTCGCGGTGGATAACTCCGGGTCGAATTCATCATCACAATACCTCGTGAGCACTGTATATGTATCATGTAAGTTAACCGCAGCCTCAGAAAACAACAGCGAGCATCAGCGTCTACACTGACGCAGTGTGCTCGCAACATGAAGAAACTCACGGGCCGACTTCCCGGCTCCAGATGGCCCGATCAGCAGTACCTTGAGCGTCGGCAGCGAATCATCTGACGCCATGAGGAGGTGATGAGAATGGTAACGGCGAGGATATATGAGCAGGAAGCAACGTATAAAAAGCGAATAAATAAGTGAATAAAACAAGTCCGGATGTTTCCAAGCTAGGAGTTTGTTGCTGGTGTATGTAACGCGATCGACGAACGAAGTTGAGCGAGCGAGACGCGGACACCTTGTTAGGTCAGGTGTCTCTGTCGGTACGCTGGGTCTGGTGTGAGTGGTCGAGGTAGGCCGCGGGCAGCAGCAGCCAGGTCACACTGCACTGGAGGGAACAGCCGAGGTGCCCGCGAACGTCATCCACCTCCAAGCGGTTAGGTGGTGGTTCTTGTTTGCTTCCTCGACCCAGCACCTCGCTAAAACCTGAAATGTATGGACTTTATTCAAATAAGGTGTATACCGGTCATGAAGATGGAGAAAACAAATGACAGGAGACCCCAACAGCTTGTTATTTCCTGTCAAGGCTGGACTGCGGAGTGAGCCGTCAGGAAGTGGCGGGTTCAAATCTTGTCTTGTGCTAACCATGTGTCAGCCTACGATGACGTTATGAAACCAAAACCCGACGGCTCCCAAATCTAGTAGCTAATGAAAAAAAGAGAACAATTTTGAAGAAATTAAAAGTGGTTCATCGGGGACACGATTTATGTATGGGAAGTTCAGACGTAAATGCGACTTTTCATTTTCAGCGGTTGATGGTCAGCCGGCACGGATTGCTGCGCAGCGCCAGTCTAACCCGTCTGCATACTGCCGTCTTCTTGATCTTGGTTTGTCTTCAAGTCAATGAGCTCCCCCAACCAAGACAAGACGCCCCAAACGCATAGCGTACCCGGCCGTTGGCTTTTCACCACAGCCCGGTGGGTACAGTAAATCGCACCAAACATACCCCAACACCCACGGCGTGATCAGCAGCTAAAGTGGTATCGGCTGGGAAAGTCACGGTCTTTTATGATCCTTTTTCATTCCATTCCTTCCGTCGTCGGGACGGTAATCGTTACCTTGACTACTGTACCATGATAGCCACGCCAAATGCAACGAAAAGCAAGACCTATGTCCGAGAAAGGTACTGCTGGATAAAAACCGTGCCCCGTGCTTCACCCATCATGACCCACACCTTATACCGACTCAAGAACCGTCTCCTTGAAGTCCCGCTCGACCTTCTGACCTTGGTCGTCAGTGCCAGACTCGCCGTGGAGGGCCATGAGCGAACCGAGGTCGAACTTGGGCGACTTGAGGAGCTTGACCTTGCGGATGTGAACCTGCTGGTTGTTAGCTTCCCCGCCCTAGAATTCATTTTGAGATGCTTGCTAAACTTACGTTCTGGAGAGGGTAGATGCCCTGGGTAGCCTTCTCGATCTCGCGGCCGATGACCTCGGGGATCAGCTTAGAGGTGAGCTGGGTGAGGGTGCAGCTGGAAGCCTCGCGCTGGATGATCTCGGTCATCTTTATGCGGATGGCACGAATCTGTGAGGTGGCGGCATAGGTAGTCTTCTTGATCTGGTTAGGGCGGCGCTTGGTGAAAGCAATGGCGAAAAGACGGAGGAGGTAGTCGTCGGTGGTCTTGACCGTGACGTTGGCCTCGATCAGGGTTTGCCACTTGCGCACAAGCGAGCGGAGCTTGTCCGAGGTGAAGTCCAGACCGTGGAAGTTGGTCAGGCAGTTCTTGCCCTGGACCTCATCGACCCGGAGCTTGATCTTGCGGAAAGCGTGGTCCTCATCCTTCTGGAGATCGGCGAGCGAAACCTCGAAGATGCGACCTTTCAGGGCGTCGTTTGCGTTCTTAAGACCGGTAGTCCGGTTGACGAGGGTCTTGCCAACACTAATCACACGTCAGACCTGCAATACAACTCCCGTAGGTTTTATTCGGGGCGGCCGAGGCTCGGGCGGTGGTGGTCTTACTCGCGAATGTTGAAGGGCGCAGGGGCCTATTGATTGCAGAATTCGTCAGTTCGCTGTTTTGTGAGATTATCGATCTGGGCTATTTGGCTCACCTTGATTCCGTACCAGTCCTTGCGGGCAAAGGGGTCCTGTGCCTTCTTCTTGAGGCCCTTCTTACCCTTAGACAGTCTCTTGTTCCTGGGAACCGATTAGCGACGGATAATCTTCAGTCTTCGCGATCGACTTCGTGATGGTGCCATTCGAGGCGGTCGTGTGCCGCCTGCTGACGGTGAAAAAAAGCTCTGAGGGTGTACATACTTTCCGACAGCCATCTTGACGAGCACCTGTTCCTAGGACGGACAAGAAGTGCTGCTTGTGGTGGTGATGGAGACCGTAGTTCGAGGTCGCGAAATTTGGTTTCTTCCTCCGAATGGAAATTGTGAATTGGTTGTGTGGGCTGCGAGACCGCCTACGGAAAAACTTGGCTGTGGGGCAGAGGGGATGTGGGCATGGATTGGTCGCTCGGCGCTTAGGGCTCATCGATGGGGGCCGTGCGCCGGAGCGCGGTCAACTTCACTAACAGCATAACCGCGATTATTCCGCACCTCGCTGGAATCGCTGGAATCGCTCAACTGGGCTCCAACTCCCGAGACCATATCGCACAGAATCCCGGTCCAGTTCAGCATCTCAACGTCCTGTCCTTCCGGAATATGTCTTTCCTGACAGCAAGCTTCATTTTCTACGGTTTCTTGGAGCAGCCACTTCATCTCATCATACGCGAAGCAGTCCTTCCAAACGTTCATCCCCTTCCAATCGCAGCAGCGCGCTTTTATTTCTTCTCCATTCAAGCAAGCACATAATCATCACCTGGGAACAAGACGAACATGGAGTGGATAGCATTCTGTTATAACGCAATAGCTTATCGAATCACGCTTCCGCTGAGATTCGCATGCGCTCCGCAAAGGCACCGAGCGTCGTTAGTCATTTTTGACCATCGACGTGGCATCGGCGCCATATTATTAAGTACAGGATGTTTTTGAGGGCGGTCAAGCCCAAGTGGGTAATGTGACCTCTGCGCTTTCCATTTGGATGCAGGGTCCCCGGTGTTGAACGCTTCCGACTCCCCTTCGATGCCTTAGTCCAGGACCTGCAGCAAATAAGGAATGTGCACCATTCAAAATAACGCTCTTGCCCTTCCCTCCCTACCGGAGCATGCCACGTCTCAGCGGCGTTCAGAGTTCCGTCCGGGTTGCTGGATGCGCTATCGTCATGTAGCGCAGCGCTGGTGTGCCCGAGTACTGGGTGGAGGGTGGTGTGTGGTGGAGGATTGCTTGCTTGGTTTCCCAAGATTTCTGCGGCTGAGTCTGCTCAGGACGCCGGATTGCGCCTGCAGCCCAGCATCCACAGCGAGATGACTCAGGGGGACTTGAGCTCCGTCTCCTTGTGTTCGTCTTGCTGATCCGCCTCATAGATATCGAAGCTGGGGAAGCTGAAATAACGCCCCGAGCCTGCCAATGTGGTCAGTCAGGGCCGAGATGCAAACGCGTGGAGAGCCTTACAGGAATGATGACGCAGATCGTCAAAACCATCTGAGTGGCTCACGGGAGACGATGACAGTTCCGATTGTCGGTCCACGCTGTCGTACATGGAAGTTCGGGCAGACATGGGAGACGAGGGCGTCATGGTGGAATCTGGCGGCGAGCCAGAGATGAAGGCCATCCGACTCAACAGCTCGGTTGCTCTGCGACTCGACTGCGAGCTCGCGAGTGAGTTTCGGCTGGCATTAGACGTCGTGATGGATGGCTCGGTGGCTGAGGCTCGAAGTAGTCTTGGCCTCCTGCTGCTGGTGCTCCGAGTGGACGAATCCCTCCGCGACATAGGGCGCGATTCTGGGGGCGAAGCCATGTCGACTATGGTGGTGCTGGTAAATAACTGGCAGGTTTCGACCTTTGATGCTCACTCAAGGAAGCCTGGATAGCCAACATGGGGGACAGGGCTCGATGTGGTGAGGGAAGAAAAGTAGGGGAGGGGAGGGTTAGTTTCGATATCAGAGGATGATAATGGGGATTTAAGAAGGAAAGCCGCCCACTTGGGCTGAAATGGAAATCCGCTCAATCCCGCGGTGGACTTGCAGGTTTCAATGACGGCACTTCGGGCGACATTGCCACTTGTCACTCAATGGTTTGAGAGGCTAATAAGCATACCCGCCCGCTACCCGTTCGACCAAGGACGGAGCTGAGGCGTGTGAGTGTGACCGTTCCTGCCTGGGCCGGGGTCTGGACGACGCAACAACCTGGCTTGGACTGCCGCGCTCGGAGTGCAGGGCAATGACTGACTCTGAGGCGCTCCAAGTGTTTACCCCTCGCCGTCGCCGGGCTAGGGCGTGGCCCGCGAAAAAGGGGTGGGGTGCCTGGTGGACATTCGTTGTCCCGGATTCGGGCTTTGGGCAGCCAGCCCATCCCAGACGAGGACGAGGGCGCTGGCCAGCCAAGGGGCCGCCCCCCATTCCAGTTGCATGCAGACCGGTCCAACTGTCCCGCAGAGACGACGAGGAGCAAACGGTGGCCACACGTAACCCCCCATTCCCCGCCGTCAACGCCGTCAGGCTTCCAGACGACTTGTAAGTGGGGTACAGCGGCGATCCACAGCCACTCAAGGCGTGACACTTCAGGGAAATGGACGCTGCACGCTGCAAGCCGGTGCATTGGTTTGCGACCGACCTTCCCGGACCAGGCCTGTTTAGATACAGCGCCGTCTCCGAAGGCCGCGGCGCTGTAGGTGTGTAGTAATTGACCCAGCCCAGCAATTACCACAGACAACAGGCACCCAGCCCAGCCCAGGCGGTGCAACCCACCACATTGATTGCCAGGTACATGCCAGCATCAACCCCACCACAACCAACTGTGCGATCTGTCGGTCCACCCTCTTCTTGTTATTGTTGCTGCCGCCCTGCCGTGCTGCCGCAGCCAAGCGGCTGACAGCTGTGACGGTCGTCGGATGCCAGCGTTGTCGGTTGACACTGTCCCTCATCCGCCCAGCGTCTCATCTTCCTTTCTTTGCAGTGTCAAAACGCTCTGCTGCCTCTAGGTCTTCGTTCGTGCACCACACCACACCCACGCAACCTGGAGCTAATGCATCTTGTTACTCGTCGAGCCTCAGTCCAACCAGCCAACAGTCTTATCACGTTCCGTTTTTCTCCATCTCTGACTGTCAACTGATTATAGCACGACTGCGCGTCAGCCTAGCCTGCAGAAGGCAACGACCCGAACACTCCACTGCTTGCTCCTTCCTGCTCCCCGCAGAGTAGTTTCTTTTTTTCCGAGACAGATCTCGATGATTGATGGACAAATTCCCACCCCGCATAAGAACACCCCTAGCACACGCAATCGTGAGTAAGTGCGTCGACATATGATACGCGTGCCGGGAGAGATGGCTGAGCCGGGGCGTTGAGGAACACCGGGCATGTTAGCATACGGCCTTTACAGCCAAAAAAACATCCCGCCTCACTCAGTTCTCTCTGCCTCAAGAACCTTGCTGCCACTGTGGTCCAACGCCTGAAACAAATACGGGCAGATAGGCCTATAGGGAGGGAGGCAATTCGCGTCCTCTTCCTTCGTCCTGCGCGATTTTTCCCACGGGCTTGATGAGAATCTTGGGAAGCTTTGCGCGGGAAATGATGGGGAGATGTCACCATCTCGATGTGATTCGAGACAGGTACACCATGCTAATGCCGCTGCTTCACGATAGCCTCTACTGCTACTGCTGCGCCTCGCAAACCAAAACCGTTCTGTATTCTCCGACCAGAAACAGACAGGCAGATTCTTAGTGTCACCTCATCCCAACTGTTGGGGATTCGGGGCTTCAGTGAGAGGCTTTGTCTTTGCCCGGACAAAAAACTCCTCATGGCTCTCACATTTTACTCGCACACACGCGCAGGCATCGCCATGCAGCTCCCACGCAATTGGGAATTGGGATAGACATCGAGCCACGCGACAAAACGGAAAGCAGCGGGAAGGGAGCAGCAGCAAGATTCGGATTTGCGGGACAGCGGCTCTTCCGCAGCCTCCCTTCCCCTCCTTACATGCTTGTTGGGATGGATGTGGATGCGATGTCAGCCCGGAACAGGACCCAGTAAAAGGAGAGGCACACAACCACCGATGCCATGCCACGCCGTTAGTGAATGTGTGTACACGTTCTTGCCAGCTTCTCCTCAGCTGTTCTTCTTTGCGAAAACGCACGTTAGAATGGAAATTCCGCGGGCTTCGCCTACACGCCCTGATCCTTCCCCCAGCTCAGGTCAGATGCGGGCAAAAGCAACCTGCGCGCTCATATCTCAATGATGTCACTCGTTCCAAGACAATAAGGAGGAACACATCCGGAGGGACAGCCTCAGACTTTTCTTCAAGTTTTTGGTTCCACATGGGGACTGGCAGGGGTCCTGGTTGGTCACGCCAGCACTTACACTTACACACAGATCAGTGCGCGCAAGCCGGGGAGGTATATCCGCAACACCTAGACGTAGCGGACTGAGTCCAGGTCTCGGCCATAATGAAAACCGTAGCAGGTGCTACTTCGCTGGCAGAACGGGGAGGAGTAAAGTGTACGAGTGCTTCAAAGAAGCGCTTTGGAATCACGCATCTATAGAACTCTCAAAGGGTGACAAGTATCAAAGACACACCCCCATCTCCCCCGTGCTGATCGGCGACAGGCACACAACGTGGCACGGATTTCCAAGAGCGCGTGACCTCAAGAGGTTTTAAAACCCCCTTCCTTTTGACTCTTTTCGTCTATGCTGTTTTCCCCCCTATACTCGACAACTACGTAGGCAAATGGCGACCTCCGCCAGCCTTTTTACCCCGTGGGGGGAAGAAAAGGCGGGGGACAGACGCCCCATTCTTGCAGCAAGTCTAAAACTACTTAATGTCAGAGGGGGTACATGAGTCCATATCCAATCTACTATGAGAGAAAAAAATTGCTTTCTGATTTGACCGACCCCGTGGCATGGGAGGATGAGGGTATTGGCCAGCTCAGTGTGTCCCCCAAAACGCCATAGGGGGTGCGCGGCTCGAAGGGCAACACTCAGATGCAAGATGCGGTGTTCAGAAGCCCCGAGCCACTTCAGGAAGCAACCTCAGTGGTCGATGCTAGGAAACGTCAGCCCTGGTCTTCTCGATTCGTTGAAAAGGGACGAATGGGATTTGGTGGGCTTACTCCTCCCATATCCGGCCCTGCACGGCCTTCAACTCGTCGGCTGTCATTCGATGTCCTTTTGTGAAGTATCCTGCGAGGTTTTATTGTCAACTCTCCGAACTCCGCCGGACAGAGAACGGATGATCACCTACCAGCAGTAATCTTGGCGTCAATCTCCACCCTCGAGTCGGCGGGAATCCAAGATTCTGGGAGCTCAACTCGCTCATGGATGGGTATGCTATTGGTAACACCGTTAGAATCCTCCTTTCCGGGAACGGACGTCGAAGCGAAACAAGCTGGTTGCAACACTCACCCTTGGCCTACGATGGCATCGTGTTTCATGCTGGTTGAGCGAAGGGATGTCAGAACAACAGCGCCGGATGCTTGTATGGGATACGCCAGAGTGTGACTTACTTGCTCATGCTGAGCATCCTGTCAATTTTGGTGATACCCAACCAGTGTAGGATGTCAGGCATCAGGGCCTGAAAGCGCATGTCCTTGACACCGGCGATGTTTTCGGTCCGCTTGAAATAGTCCGACGCACGATCTTCCCCGCGTTTTCTGGCGTTGTATACCACTGCAGATCTCGGTTAGATGGGGGACACACTGTGCTCCGGGAAAAGGAGCGAGGGCGTGGGAGAGACGAGGGACAACGGGGCGCGCGACATACGGTACTAGGGTGGGATCAGCTTCACACAGTTCCTCGGAAACGGGATAGGGGTTCTCTCGTACCTTTGTTACTTCGCCGAGAGCACGACCCTCCTTGCGAAAGTAGATCACGACGCCGCTGCCGCCGTTTTGTGCCTCCTTGACAGCCTCCTCAATGCCGAAGATTAGGTAGGGTCTGCAAGTGCAAATGTCGGAGCCGAAGACATCGCTACCATTGCACTGCCGCCGAGGTCGTGTCAACGGGGTATCCGTTGAGAATATGGCTGGGCCAGAATCATACCTCGTCATGGATGCGCAACGCAAGCTTCTTGGAAGGGTCAGACATGTTCGCCGGGTCCCCGAAGACATAAACAGTCAAGCCACCTGCGGGTTGTCAGACCAAACACCAGGGTTACAGCGTGATGGGGGGGCAGGAGTCGCGCTCTCTTACCAATCGGCGGTAGGAACACTTTGATATCGCCGCGAGTGATCAACTGGACGCTGCGTTAGCTACACTGAACACAACTGTGTTGCCCACCTCAACTGGGATTTCTCTTTTCGTGGCTTACCTCGGGGTACATTCCGCCGGTGTGCTCAAAGAGGGATCTCCTCAAAGTACCCTCATCGATACCAAATCGCTCAGCAACACCAGGCAGATACCATACTGGCTCGACAGCGAACTTGGTCACGGCCAGCTCGCCAGACGAGTTGGTGCAGACCTTGCCATCCGGCACAAGCCTTCCACTTCGTACACTCTCCTCGAGCTCGGAAAGCTTCATATGGGCTTTGGTCACGGCAATGGTTGGCCGGAGGTCCACTGCAAAATCGTTAGAATGAGGACCTCAGTCACTGCAGGAAGGACAGGAATGCGGCATGCCGTTCTCCGTCTCCATGATATCTTTGAACATCCAAGGGACCTGGTGTCCCCAGGGGTCCATAGCAACGATCTTCTTCCGGTCACCCCATTGGGGAAAGGGTCCGATGTTGACCGCGGGCTCGGCGTTGGTGAAATCGGGCCGGTGCTCGGCACTGAGCTCGTTGCTAGCTACGGCCAGTGCATAGTAGACGGAATAGGAGCCGCCATGGGCGCCGATGGCGTTCCGTCTCCGTATCGTAGAGGCTGTGCGCGAGACGGTAACGGGACCACGCTTCAGCGGATCCGGATGGCCCCATTCCATCGGCAGCGGCTTGATTCCAATCTGCTTCGGGTAGGTGGTTAAGATGATACGGGATGTGAAGCCTGACTGGGCATCAGCAGGCGTCGACAACGACAGCGGCGAGGCTGATGGCGGCGACTGTGAGCCTGCGTCGGCCGGCAGCATTGGCGGTGTCTTGGAGTAGCCAGCAACAAGGGGTGTCGCCGTCGCCGACCGGCTGGGTGCTCCATTCTCAGTCGTCTCATCCCCCTGGCTCTTCTCCAGCTTGCCGAGGCGCTGCGATACCGAGTCGAAGGCCGATAGCAGCTGCGTCTGGTTCAGGGCCATGGCCTTCAAGGCGCCGCGGACCTCATCCATATCCGCCATGGTGATTGTTTACTGTTTCTGGTGTAGCGAGCTGAGCAATACCACGTGCTACAGCACACGCCAGGAATGAGCGGTGTCGATAAGAAAGGGTACGCCGGGCAGCTGCTCACGGGATGTTTCTATCACTGAAAAAACTAGAGCAAG
>Ga0247758_1000022_pt1 | contig 99520 bp, 122 predicted proteins | sample UWRJL156409C4_FD_180950 | JGI IMG/M metagenome (GOLD analysis project Ga0247758, IMG submission 180950) | Plant litter microbial communities from Arlington Agricultural Research Station in Wisconsin, United States - UWRJ-L156-409C-4 | ecosystem: Environmental > Terrestrial > Plant litter >... | reverse complement strand
ACGAAGACACCAGCGCGAGGACCAGGAGCTCGACCGATTATATGGCATGAAGCACTCGCCCAGCTCAAGCACCGATTTGACGCATGTCAATGACGATATCCCTGGGTGGTATCGGGGCCAGAGGTCAGCCCAGGGTGCGGGTCGGTTGGCGCCAACGCTGAGTCCCTACGGGGCTGGTCCAACGGCTGGCACTGCAGAGTTGGAGGTGCCCGCGTCGCCGTACTATCGGCCATATCGGCCTTGAGGGTCGCATGGCATCAGAATGCGGTGTCTTTGTTTGCGTTTGCAGGGATGGAGTTTGTTTGTATGATACCAGGTCGGTGTTGGCGCCGTTCGCCAGATTCATGGGTGGTTTCGCATCAGCGAAGGGCGAGTTTTGTAGGTTCAGGGGTTGCCCTGCTGTGGTTGATGCATTGGAGTTTTCTTGGGTGTTTGCATTTGGAGCCAAAGAGATGGGATATCCTCCTCTAGTCAACCCATCGCGCCTTTGCAATTGAAGATGGTGGAGGTTCGGTTGTGTCTAAATAGAAAGAGATCCGGGCTGGTATAACGGACTGATAATGAGAAATGTCACAACTTGTCCTTCGTGTGTAAGTTGCAAATGTGAACACGCGATCCGCAGGCGCTGGCAGAAAGTCCGGCTCTCAACCCAGTCACAAAACCGCCGAGCCCAGTGCGGAAGATTTCTCATTTCTGTCAGAGGCTGCAAATTACGATGCTGCAGGCCATCTCGCACACCAATTCAAGAGGCCTTGCTGTTGGCCTTAGAGTCTCCCCTACTAGCCACGGAGTACTACGAAACAATGAATCTCTGCCTATGTTGGGGCAATGTAAGAGGCTTTGACGGATTGTCTTGTAGGAATCTTGTGCGATCTCTCGCACGGATCAAAGGCAATGTTTTACTACAGGGTCTGCACGGACCACAAATGCTGATGCACGTGGCGCTGGCCCGCGAATGCAATCGCGGCCGCCAAGAGCCATGACGGCCAAGCTCTAGAACCTCCACAGCACACGACAGAGCTCCAAGCATCACCACGGTGTTGTCAATGCCCGCGTCTCTTGACCCAGCGCCCCCTATGGCACCAAGATGACAATATGTCAGCAGAACAAACTCGCCCATTGTTGCTACCGCAGAACCGCAAGCTGCGCCATTTGCGCGGCATCTTTCTGCGCAATCTGACCCTCGCTCGACCCCGCGGCCGCACCGCCGACGATGCTGCTCTTAACAAGAGCCCCGGAAAGCTCGAGGCATTGCGCGAAGCCCCCCAGCTGCAGCATTCTCACTCCTCCGAAGCCCTGCGACCGCTAGCCAGCCGGCGCCGAAGCACAAACCTCGGCGGTGCCACTCCCGTGACGCGTCAAAAGAAGATCGAGTACACTTTCGACACTAAGCTTGCCGATGCGTTCTTCTCGCTCCACGTCGACGAGGAAGATGAGCCCATCTACACTAGCGAGATCTGCCCACGGGCTACTGTGCGTCCCCCTCCCCTGGCCACCTGTCTGCGTACACCAACGATCGATTGCTGACACGCGCATTGACAGAACTTCAACTTCAGCTTCTTCGAGCTCTCCAGCCATAACTCGTCCGTTCTCCAGTCACCGCTAGTGACAGTCAAGTTTTGGACAAAAAGGCAGGGAAATTGGCAACTTTTTCTCGTCGACGAGGTGGATCTACGTGCCCTCAACTGGCTGGGCACCCTTCAGGATGTACACTTCCCTCCAAACAGCTTGGTATTCCACATGGTGGATGGCATTTACTCCCTCGAGCTTTCGAACAAGTATCCTCCACCGAAACCAACGACTCCTTTGCCCACGTCATCGTACAACGCCCTCATGCGACTTGCTACATTAGACAACTCCATTCAAGATGCTATCGCGACGCGAGACACTCTTGCTCAACAGATCGATAATCTACTCGAGAAGGAACAACGCAACGAGCTCCCCAAGGCTGAGGATAAACTAGTGCAAGCCAATCGCTATGTCTCTGCGCAGCGCCGTGCCGTTAAGGCCGCCAGGGCGAGGAACGAGGAGCTAAAGGCCTCCATTGCAGCCCGGAAGGCCGCCATCGCGGAAGGGCGTAGACTACAGGAGAAGGCAGCTTTGGATGTTGAGAATGCCGCGGAGAAACTTGCGCAATCCCAGGACCTTGCTGCGAAGACAAAAGAGCTTATCCATGGGCAGCGGCGACGCATTTGCGAGGATCTCTCGAACGTCTACGACATCTCCCCTGTCCCCTTTGGCTCCCCGCTCTCCTTCCAGATATGCGGGATTCCCCTCCCAAACACCGTCTACGACTCGTCCAAGAAAACGGTTGACGAAGATGCTATTTCCGGGGCCTTGGGACATGTCGCGCGACTCGTAGATTCTTTGCAGTACTACCTGGGAGTCGTGCTTCCGTATCCCATCAGCCTCTTTGGTTCACGATCAAGTATCCGCGACGATATAAGCCAACTACAGGACCCCCACCGCGAGTTCCCGCTGTACGTCCCCCGTGGTGGTTCGAGCGCCCAGTTCCGCTTTGACTACGGGTGGTTCCTGTTGAACAAAGACATCGAGGCGCTCTGCACATCGCAAGGCTTGAAGGTTGTCGATATCCGCCACACACTCCCCAACCTCAAGTATCTGCTTTACGTGTGCAGTGCCGGCAACGACGAAGTCCCAGAGCGGAAGCGTGGCGGTGTGCGTGGTCTCTGGGCTGGCCGGATGAGAAGTCTCGGTGTGAATGTGGCGGGAGACGACGCAAGCAGTCTCGGGGGCAGTCGTAGAGGTAGCGATTCTAGCGATGCCTTCGGCAAGCAGCGAGAGGAGCTGCGGAGAGCCATCTCTAAGGAAAATGGCGATGCGAATGCCATTGTTGGGGGGTCGCATGGGCCATTACCGTCGCTGTCTTTGCCGTTTGAAGAGGGCGAGACAAAGCTGACGCTCCGGACAAAGGGGATGAGAGAGAACGCGGCCCAGTGATTGGGCACAATGCAACATCCACGGAGGCCGCCCCTGAGGCGATGTTTGGTAAGTTCAAGCCCTTAAACTCGTGTAATAGGAAAGCAAGCGCATTGTAATTTGAGATACCCAGATAGGCAGCGAAGCTATGAATGTGAAACTGTTGTTATTACCAGATCTGAAAGACCAAGCATGATGCAAACCATGATTCACAACACAATTTTAGTCCACGACCCGCGTACCGACAGAGCATCGACGGGGCAATAACTCTTACTCTTAAACCTTTTCACCAAAACAAACCCAGACCTCGCTCGCCATTCCGCCCATACAGCCATTGACCACACGGGCAATCGCCATGCAAAGCCCCAGCTAAAAATTCGTCGACTCGTCTGCCTCCCGCGGCCGTTCTTTCGGCCATTGCACCGGCCTGGTCACCGGAGTATTAGACAAAGTGTACCAAGGCGGTGGAACCGTCTCCAGAATTTCTTCCTCATCCGGCTGCCCCGACAACTCAGGTTCTTTTGCCGGTGACGGCTGTCGTCGCTTGCGTGGCGTCTTCGAGAGCGTGTAGCAGGGCGGCCGCTCAAGCAGCTCAGGTCGTTCACTGGCCGGGGCGTCGCCGTGTGCGGTGGTGTCTGCCGCTGCTGCTGATGATTTCCGCTTCTTGGGCCAGTAGCCGTCTGTGCGGTAGTCATAGTAGGGCGTGGGACGCTGTGGGGGGGCGCTGTCGTTGTTGGGGTAGTATGCTGGTTCCCCCTCAGGGTACTCTGCATACCTGTCCTGGGAGTGGTATGTATGCTCGTTTTGGGGGTTCTGGTACCCGTCTTGAGAGTAGTATGTGTGCTCGTCTGGGTAATTCTGGTTGTCATCATGAGGGTATTCTGCGGTGGGGTCGTATTAATAATATGCGGCCTCGTCCTGGTGATGCATCTCAGAGGAGAGAGCTTGTTCTTCGCCACTTGGGTCAGGGTGAGAAGCTGCCGGCGACGGTGGGCCGTCTTTGGAGATTGTCATAGTTCCCAGGGTGGCGGGAGGAGAAGTATTTGCTACTGTCTGGGTCTTTCGACCGGGACGAGGCGCTTCGGCGAGGCATGTTGGTCGTGACCTTGGGGCTTCGGTAATGAGGGATTATGTGCCATGTCTTACTAGAAGGAACAAGAGGAAGAAGACAGGTGGTGAAGTCATCGAGTATTTATCTCTTGCTCTCCAACGAGGCGTATGTATCAGAAGGTAGACGTTTCGACGCTGAATACGTATGTTGGGTTTGTCATGTAAGTTTTCCCTTGTCCGGCTGGTCATCATGCCTCACCGCTCTTGAGAGAACCTCGGTGATGATGAAGAACCCTCTTCACGACGAAATGGTACCTGCTGTCTCTGGAGACCTTATGCGATGAAGATCTAGCCCTGGTAGGGTAAAGGCTGGTGTGCTACTTGCTGTATTTACTCAGCTAACCTATCACCGCTTACAGATTGTACCATTCCCGTCATCATGACCTCCGCTTGACCATAGCAAGACGTCGTCGACCGGATCATCCGCCCAATAAGGACAGAATGATAGCCACATAATCCCAGGTCCAACAACTCCCGAGCCAACCTACCAATATCTCGGAGGCGACCTCGCGGGCGCCGAGTACCCCGTCTCACACCGACTCACCGGGAAAGACCTCGTCCGCAAGATAGGCTAGGGAGACCGTCGAGTGGCCAGCTCCGATGACATCGGCGTCGGCAAATCCAGCCATCGAGTTGAGGGCTCCCGTGAGGGGAGTCTAGTTAGGGAGGAGGAGCTGAGGGAGGTGGAATGGCCGCAGTAGGGAGAAGGGGAGCGTCCGCGGTAGGGAGAGCGGGGTCTGGATGTGTATGTGTATGTATCTTGTGAGGGGCGTGAGATGGAACTGGAGCGGTAGGGGGAGTGGTCTGTTGAGGAAGCGGGAATAACCTCCTGAGCTGCTGCTGTGCTGGAGGTATTGGGAGCAGCTCGGGGTGCTGGGGCGGTCCCTGGTATAAGAAGGGGTTGAGACTATCGCGGGAGCTCGGGGGGTGTATGATCCGGCCTGTGTGTCGAGGCGCGGGGTCGTGTTGTAGGAGGAGCCGGCCGATGTGGATGGGCTGTAGTAACTTGAGGTACTTCCGCCGGGACAGGAGGTTCTGTCGCTGTAGTAGCCGCCCGTGGTCGGTGGTGCGTGGGTCCGACATGTTGAGTTGTAGGACGGAGTCGGAGGGTAGTCGCTGCTTCGCAATGCCCTCGCGCGAGAGGATGAGCTAGGGCCTTGATACCGAGACATCTTGTCGTGGATCTTTGTATTCTGTGTCATTGAGATATTTCGTCAAGAGGGGGATCAGGGCATTCATTATTGGGGCACAAGAAGCAGTGAATGCAGCGCAACCCGATACTTGGGACTAAGTGGCTAAAAGCAATACTTGATTTGGCTAGTTATTTGGCTATTGATCTTGTCATTGAGACATTTAGATCCCTAGTTGACTCTGAAGTTTGCCATTCGGCCACACCGCCAAGCCACCATGTAAACAATGCCGACAAATACCCCTGAATGCTGGGAATAGCCTAACATTTCCCTCATCCCTAGCCTATCCAAACTGCAATGCATCGCCTAGGAATAGAATACCTCGCATCAACCTGAAGAACGCCCAATGTCGACTCCGCTGTACCCTCCCCCTATCGCCGAGGCGATGTCACATCGGCATACGAAACTCCATACTTCCATACTCTACGACTCACAGGGGATATCGACTGGCGCAGACGCAGCCGACCGCCCTTAGAATAGGAGCCTGCGTAGCTAGGCGACGGAGAGCGCCTCGCGCTGCTGCGTTCCGTGTCCCGTGAGTGATATGACGAGGACGTGGCATCACTAGTCTTGGATTCGTCATGTCTGGAGTCCAACCGGCTGCTCCAGGGGCGTCGGTGTTGTTGGCCAAAGGCGTATGATGGCGGGTCCAGGGGCTTGTGTTTGTAGGCAGTATCGGATTCGTGCCTGGACCGGTCGCGCCAAAATTTTGCTTCGAATTTGGTGCTTGCCTCGTAATCGTCTCGGTACCATGGTGGCTTGGTGGTGCTCGCTGGTTTCCATCCTGAGCGATCAGAACCGTAGCGGGAATAACGATCACGGTCTTCGACTGATGAGCTGGAGGGGCGCCAGGATTCTGCACTGGGGTTGAGTGTGGAGGGGCTGAATAGCGAGGCATAACGCCTTCTTGGGCCTTCATCGAGACGGCTCGATGAACTGGACGGTGCCCAGTCGCGCGCCTCCGGGTTCAGAGCAGTTGGTGATCTGAATGGTGTCCAGTCGTGTGCCTCCGGATTTAGCGGAGAGGATTTGGGGGAGGAATACTCGATATTCCGTGAATCTTCTCCTCGTGTGTATCTGGGCATCTTGTGATGATATTCGCTCAGCTGAGCCGGGGTTCGAGGACGGCGTTTGGTTGAACGTAAAAGGCGAAATGCAAATAGTCGGAGTTTGGAGTGTTGAAGACTTGATCGACAACGGCTCAAGAGTGTTTTGGTGAGGCTCTCGTATGGGAATAGTGAGGGGTCTCTCTTGGTCTTTATATGCCAATTCCCAGGCCAGTACATGCATCAGAAGGACAATTGACAGGCCCGACTCATGGGCGGATGGAGTCTTCAAGCCTCCTTCAACGCTGCTCGTCGCGATACACCCAGTATCGTACCCGTGAAGGCATACGGAAACCCGTCTCATACATGGCCTTGGGAGAGGCCATCTCATCCCTCAGTTGCTTTGAAGAGACAAAGAAACATAGAATGTTTGTTAGTCTCATCGTGCTCAAGCCAAAACTCAGGTACTTAGATGAGAATACCCCCAACGGCCTATCAACCAACACACAGTGCGTTTTCTCCAGTGTCTACAGCCTCTGACTGAAAGCATGGAGTATTCATGGCCCGCAAAATAACCAAACCACCTACCTTACTCAAAGCTCACATCTCTCCCAGTCCTTATCAAGAAACCCTTTCGCAGTTCACCCTTTTCATTGACTAGAGAGAACGATCCAATGTGCATATACCCTCTTAACATTTGCACATGTACATCATAGGTACGCATACATCTTTGTTGTACGTTCAGTGCTGATTGGAGCACACTTCATATAGCAATCTGCTTACTAACTCATTCAAACAAACAACTAGCTCTAACACATCAAGCCATGACAGCCACACCACAGCACCAAAAAACTGAAAGAAGATCTTAACTTCAACTTATCGCATAATATTTGTATCCCTATCCTTCCATACTATCTCACCCACCCTAGAAAAGCCCCACCAGCGTCCTGGTAGCTCCGACTTTCCCCTCCCATAAACTACAGTCAAACTCCTAAGGATGCAAGCCAAAACCAATACTCAATATGTTGATCATCAAGCCAAAGCCAACAATTCCTCGTAGGCAATCACATCTCTCAGTACACCCATCTGACCAATCCCCCACAATACCCGCAACTCAGCAGTTTTAGTAGTTCCGTCGCTGCGGGTCTCGATCCTGACTACGGGACGGCTCTGGTCCAGAAGAATGGTGCGTATCGCGCCCGTAGTAGCCACCTGGAATTATCAACCCCAACTCCGGGTACTATTGATTGGAAAAACAGTAGCTGCAAGTTGTGCACCAGTCAACTTGGACACAAATATTACCAAAAGTCCTGAGAGGTACTTAAGCTTTCAGCATAATCTTATGGGATGGCGGGAATCCTTCAAAGGGCTTCGGGCTGCGGCTCGGAATGAACAGGTTATATATTGTGGCGGCGCAATCGCGCGGCACAGCAACGAAGCCGCACCAAACAGAAGGAGGTCCATTGAAACCCCTTGCAATGGATGAGCCCTTCAGCGTTCCTACAATATCGATGCGGTCTAAATCCTGGCTTCCTTTCCGTAGAGCCAATTAAGCATCCATCACATGTCCACCATACCTGGGATTTGCTCCGTTGTCCTCATTTCTGGCACCAACCCCTTCACTAGGCACCGAAACGCCCTACTGCTTTGCCTCACAAGGCGTTTTAAAAGGTCTCCCTCCATTCTTGTAAAACTGCCAACCTTCCCAGCAACAGTCGTATCGGTTCTCCAGACCTCTCCACCATCATCACTCTTCTCTTCTCCTCATCCCCACCGCAAATTGTTTTCAGGATGCGCCACCTTTCCACCCTCACACTTCTCCTCCACCTCTTCTCATCCCTCCCTCTCGCCCACGCACAATTCCAACCTCCCGACGTAGGCTCCCTCTTCACCGGCACCGGGCACATCCGCATCCTCAACGCCACCACTTTAAACTATGCTTCTCCCTCCGACGTCATCGGCTGTCTCAATGCCCGCGGCGCATTTGCCCCCTCCTCCTCCCCCGCGGACTGTGCCGTCTTTACGAGAAGCGACACCTGGCCGCACGAGCTCTCTTCGTCGCAGGGGACATGCACATTCGTGGATCGGAGCGCAAAAGAGAACCTCGAGAGCATTTTTGGGAAAGGGTCGTATGCGTACTCTTGTACCGATATGGAGGCGCCTGGAGATGTGACCAACGGCAGGGGGAATTGGTATGTTATTGTAAGTACCTACCTACCCATTTCCAGCCGTTCAAACGGTTATGGGAGAGAGCGACGCTAATAGGGGAAAAAAAAGAATGGGTTCAAGTACCCGTTTATCTGCACTGGGAATATTGGGTGCATATTTGAAATACCAGTGCCAGGTGATCGGGAGAACGCACTACCCGTGTGGCAGTTCTACTGGAGCGGTGAGCACATGGGACCTACACCTGGGCACATGCAGGTAGTTTGGCTGTGGGAGCCGGCAGCCTAGTAGCTTGAAGTCAAGGGGGCGGCGCTTTTGGGTTCGTCGCATGATTAGTATCCATACTCTGGCAGATGATGATTCAGGGGTCTTTGCAGTAGAATAGAATGTTGCTGGTTTCGACGGAATGATAGATGCTCTGGTTTGCCCCTGATGTGTTGTTGTTGACAAGATTATCATGGCTCCTCCCTTTCAAACATCTCGAGGACCCTCTTTAATTCCTCCAACCTTTCGCGTCCACGCCGACACTCTTCTTGCCTTTTCCGAAGGTCTTCTTCCCTAGAAAGTTGCTCTCTTTCCTCCGCCTCGTGGCATCTCTGCAGAGAGGCAAGCACATGTACGTTGTCAGAGCAATCAAACCCTTTAGAATGAGGAGCTACCGGTGTTTGCCCAAGTTCGTTGTTAGTAGGGCTCCCCTCTTCCGTCACACTGGTGATCCCACTCAAGGATGTCGGTGGGGTCCTAGATCCAGATGACGCCGCAATCGCTTGAAGCCGACGCTGCGCCTTGCAAGACCTCTTGAGATGCTGCTGCAGCTTGTCTCGCCGCTTGAAGCCGAAACCCGTTTTTGATTTCTTGCAGCCCGGAGCCGGACAGAGAAATTCGGTGTTGTCCTCGACGCTGCCTTGGAATCGTTGGGATGAGGCCGAGATGTGCTTCAGCTCGCGCATGTGGCGGGCGAGGGCATCCGGGCGGGAGAATTCCTTGCTGCACTGCGGGCAGCGTTTTGGGGTGGCGAGAGGTTGTTGATGACTTGGTAATGTTACGTCACTGCCGAACTGATCTTGGTTGTTTCTGCCGACGCCCAGATGCTTTCCGACGTCGGACAGCTGTGGTAACCGTTGGACAGACGATGGAACGACAATACCCATGGGAGAAGTTGCTGTTGGTGCATGTGGGTTTTGTTGGATCAACGCAGCCCGTGGTGAGGCGGCAGGATGGCCAAGGGGTTGCAAAGGCAATTCATCGTGAACGTTTCGCGTGGAGTCAAGGAAGATGTCAAAATTCGGCGAAGGGTTCGACAGAAATGGGAAACCTGTGGGAAGATCGGCAGAATCCTGGCTCAAATGCATCGAGAATCCGTTTTCGCAACCCGTGTGTGACGGATCGATGGGAAATTGCTCCGGCAAAGGAATTAGCAGGTCCAAAGAAGCCCACAAGTCCGCTGTTGCCAGGTTAGCGATTAAGTAACAAGAAATGCAGGGCCGCATACTATCAGTGCTTAATCCAAGCTCCTGCTCGGGTTCTGTGGAATGGAGGAATCCTTCGAATTCCGACGGGGTATAAAACATCCAACAGACGCCCCACAGCACGGCCAACGCCGGCCAAATAGTCCACGGCATCGTGGTGCAGGGGTGTCTGATGCCCAGTGGAAATTCAGAAAACCATCCAAGCCACTGGGAGCAAAGGGCCAAGATGAGGATCCAAATACCAAGCGTCGTGTACGTCGCCTCCCTCGGCGGAGGCGGGGGCGGTATGGGCTCCGAGAGCTGAATCTCAGTCAAGTCGTAGTTGGAGGGCACGCTGCTGCAGTACGGCTCGAACCTGTCCAGCATTGTCCGGGGCGCTTCCCATTGGGGTCTGACCACCGCCGTGCTAGCATATTGTAGTCCATGATTCCAAACCATGAGTTGATCGTCGTGGGAGGGTGAATGAACGGGATCCCATTTGAACTGACCGTAGAGGGAGATTGGACGAACAGGGACAGGGTTTCCAATGGACAGGGAGTATGGTGTGATGACCCACAGCAGATAGCCGCTGACGAAGACGGTCACAAGAATTGGGGCGATAATCGGAACGACGAAGAGGCTGGTGAGGACAAGGAGGAAGTATCTAGGTATAGTTGAAAGAGTCAGCTTTCGACAACTTAATCTTTGCAGCCGGAATGAAATGAACGATGGAAGAATGAGTGATATGGCGCTTGACATCAGGCTCACGTACCGCAGTTCCGTCCGGAATGCCATCGTCCGGTTGCAATGCTCCGTGTGTTCGTACCCCGAAACATTGTCTCTTCGAAAGCCGACGAGCAGGACGAGCAAGTCCATGAGCAAGACGACGGGCAAGACGACGAAGTTGACAAGCGGGCGTTCTTCTTTGTTGATAACAGCAACCCCGGGAATGGCGGCGGTTCTCAGAGGGGCAGACATGGCATTGCCAACAAACCCCCGCCCGGGGGCAATGGGAAATCGAGGAGAAAATGCGATCAGGGCGGTATGTCGAGACCGGCAACAAAAATGGTGAGGTAACTGTAACTGAGTAGGCCGGCCGAGAAACTTGGATTCACAGCCCACCCCAAACTTGTGGATTGTTTTTGGGGGAGGGAGAGAGGGGTTGATAAAGTTGGGTGAGGGAAGCGGTGGGGTTTTGTGGTGCCTGGGCCGTGTGCGTAGGTCGTGGCTGGCGTGGAAAAAAGTGAGGCGGACTTGGGCTTTGGGGTGTTGCAGGTGCTGCCTTATCTTCTCATTGGTTGTCCGGCGATTTTGGGGTGGTGGCTGCAGATTGCGGGTGGTGGTGGTGGGTATCGAACCTGGGGACAGGTTGGCTGTGACGAGGAGAGAGAACGAGCCAATGAGGTTGAGGCCGAATTCTCACCATCCACCCCGAGCTCCCCTAACCCCTGGATCGACTTTGGACAAGTTGAGCTCTCCAAGTTGTCTCGCAGAAGTTAAATAAAGGGATTTGATTCCTGCCTATACCTAGACACACGGGGCTCAAATATTCAATGTTTTCAGTTCTACCTTTTCTGTTCCGCATCCCCTTTCAACAAGAGCTCTCCGGCAACACCTCCAAGCGTTCTAATCAAAGCGGTGTCTAGTTACTTGCCAGGATATTTTTGAAGGGCCCTTCTTGAACTACCAGCACAGCTGAAGTGCAGAACAACACTGGTGGCACAGCGACATAAACAGGCCTGAAATGGGCAGCCTCGACACTCTGTCCACTGCAGCGCACGCTGGCTCCTGCACTTGGTAAATACATTTCAACATGCAATACATGTACTCAGACAATGACAAGAGCTAACTCCGAATCAACGGCTCAGTGACCACTACGGCGAGCTGCAAGCCGGAATATCTAAACTCGAGTCATCTATGCTCGCCGAAGACCGGGTCCACGACTACCAGCCTGACAACATCTTTGCTAGGCTGTCAGTCCAGACTCTGGATTCTAAAATAACAGCCCTGGAACGCAAGCAGGGGATGAAGGGGCTCCTCGACACTTTGGGCCGCGCTGTGGTGCTGGTGGTGCGATGGTCCAAACCCAGGTCCCCGCAACTCCATGGCGACCGTGGCAACTATAGCCAAGGAAGCCCAGAGGAGTGGACCCCTCAATCAGTTTGGCCCAGTCTGGTTCAGCCAGTTACGAAGAAGGAAAGGGAAACTCATGGTGTCGATTTTAGGGTTGTAAAATCGGTGTTTCCAATTCACACCTTCATGTAGCTCTGCCACTTGGAAGATCATAACCTTCTGACTCGGAGCTTAAAATCAACGCATAATGATATTTATGCCTTAGAGTTCCCCACCCAGGTCTATGATCGTATATAACTAAGTCAGGTGAAAGATAGCTAGCTACCTTACTTGTCAAGTCCCTGCTCTGGCTGACCCTTCAACCCATGTTGCTGAAAATGCTGAATCCCTTCCCGCTGATGCCTTAACAAGAAGCCCCAGTCATGCAAACGCAATGCAATAAAACCTCAGCACAAACCCGCATGTGCTATGTTGTCTCTGATGCTCCCCGCCCCAAAAAAGAGGTACCTGCTCCCCAACAGCCCAGCTGCTCACAAGATCTCAGTAGGTTCCCAGCTCATCTCCCGGGATAGCCTTCCTTCCAAAGTTCCCCGAACCACTGCCACTACCACCAGCCGATCCCGAAGAGCCTGAGCCGCTCTGTCCATACGAATTATACTGCATCGGCTCAGGAGGCGGACCCGACGGAGACGGAGTCCCCGACCGCGAGTCCCTCGAAGGCTCCCTTGTTCTCTGGCTCGACTGCCTTCCCGACGATCTTCCGGCTCGAGCGCGGCCGCTCCCCCTCGCCGGGGGAGTCAATCCGATAGCACGCCTTGAACGTGGGCTATGTTGTTGTTGTTGGGAATTTGGAGATTTCTCCAAGGTTGGGAGGCTGCTAGAGAGCGGTAGAAAAGAGTGTGCTGAGAAAGGAGGGACAGGAGGGCCCATAGAGGCATTATATATCCCCTCCCAGTGGGCGTGTGCATCGCAGATGTCTTCATAGGGTCTCATCGAGTATACAGGCGGTTGTTGTGATGAAAATGACTCCTCACGATACTGCTCATGGTGACACCATGCCTTGTTGATAGACCTAGCAAACCCCCTGAATTTGCCACAGTACAAGCCGCCCTCTGTTTCTAAACCGGACGAACAACACCTTCAACCGCATGTGACAACGTTAAGAACCAAGACTTATCCCACTCACTCAAAATGACTGTTTTCTCCCTGTGGTCTGAATCGCACAGTTGTCGACGACGCGGTGGCCTGCAAATCCCGAAGCTCCGCTGGCCGATCTGAAGAAACGCTAGCGACATCCTGTCCTCCCTCGTTCCTTTGGTGCTCTTCGTGCTGCAGACTTGACCGCAGCCCATAGAAAAGAGACGGCAGAAGAGATGACTTCCAAACTGGATACATTTTCCTATGCAGATAGCTCTGGACGACTGTCCCTGTTAACAAGAGAATCGCTAGCGTAGCTAGAACTCCTGGCAGGATCAGCCAATACCAGCTGACGTGGATGCACACCCGTGTCTCCATTGTCTGGCCCTCCGCCATGAGAGGATTTCCAGCGTCATCCTTCCCAATAACGCGCATACGGGTGGTCACAGCTAGGGCAATACTGTCAAAGGTGGCCGAGATGGATTCGAAGGAGGCATTCCCTTTGTTGAACAGGGGGTTCAGCCACCGATTCGAGCACTCCGTGCTGGGGTATTCCGCATCAGGGTCTATGCCGATCGTGACGATGGGGATGCACCGGTCACTGAGAGTGACGAGCCCTTCTCTGCGGAAGGCAGAGCCCCAGCTGATGGGCACCTTCAGCACGCACTGATCGGGGACGGCCCGCAGCAGATCTTCGCCGAGGTAGACATCCGATGTCGAGCCCCCCCTCGCCAGAGAGAAGTTGGTCCGGTCGTAGACCCTGCTTCCAACAGCGCAGGGCTCGATGATAGCCGTGTAGTTATCCATCTCGTCGGGCGCCAAGGGGCCGAAGAATGGGGTACTGCTGGCATTCTTGTAGCGCGGAGGAAGCGCTGCTGGAAAGCTAGCGAGCACTTCCTCGCGCAGAATGCCCCCTTGGATGGCAGCGCGATAAAGCCTTGCGCAGGGGTAGAGGCTGCATTGCGCCGCGACAACACTTCGGTAGGGGATTGACACGAGCCGCTCGTCGTCTCTGAGATGGGGGTATGTGTTTTGGGCGCTGTTGGGGCAGTCCCATCCGACGTTGCCGGACTGGCTGGTATTCCTGATACACCCGTTGACGGTGAGCGCGACAATGGACGAGTTCATCCACTCAGTCTGCACGAGCTCCGACCGAGTGGTGTTGATGTGGAGATTGACAGATGTGGGCTCCCGCGTCCCGACCTGCGCCGTCGTGTTTCCGGGCATTCGGTACGCAGCCCAGGAGCCTGCGTAAACAAGCTCAAGCTTTGAGGTAACGTCGGTGCACTTGGAGCAAAGCCCAAGCGACGCATAGCTCCCCCCGGGGCCCTGGTCAAAAGTGCAGTTTCCTGTCGCGCACTGGATGGGTGGAGCCCCGTCGGTCGCTGTTTCCATGATCCCTTTGTAGAGCGCAAGGACCATGGGGTCTCGTAGCTGCCAGACTTGTGTGTTGCCCGTGCCCGTTCCGACGTCGTCCGAGTAGGGGAGGAGATACCGAGCGATCGGGACCTGTGCTGAGAGTCCGGGCACCGCTGATTCACAGACGACTGATTTGACGGCCTGCTGTGTGAAGGGGCCGATGGCAAGTGAGGCGATGGTGACCAGCGCACCGACCGATGCGAGATTGCTGACTCGATGCGTTAGTTATCTGCAACATGAATCTCATCTCATGTTCGTGGTCATGTGCGCTTACAAGCCGAAGTTTCGAGAGAGGAAGACAGCCGATCCCCACGATCCGCGGCTCGCGTCGTCCAATCGCTCTATCAAGCGCAGTTTGGTCGGTTTCTTGAACCGCACCCATTTCAACTGACTGATGGCTATTATCTCTAACATTAGCGAGATTACGACCAGTTGCAGTCAATTAGAGGCATACATTCGGCGACCGGGACCATCAGCGCCGCTCTGAGAATGGTGCTGAGGATTGCCACCAATGAGTTCAGATTGATGCTGTACTGCCAAACTGGGCTTTCCTGTCCGTTGTAGATTGATAAGATAACGATAATTGCGGCAAAGGACCCAAGAGCCCCAGCTAGAACAGCAGCTTCGAATCCCCACGCAGTGATAGCGCTTCGTCGTTTGGCGACTTTGGTGAATGGGGCCCGAGAGTGCTCATCACTCGGCAAGGGTCCTTCATGGGGCCCCGGAGGTTTTGGTGGTGACCCCATCCTGAAGGCACACGCAACAACTAAAATAAGGGCAATGTAAGCAGAATCCGAGACGAGAAGTTGAAGTAGTAGGAAGCGAAACTGGTTCAGATCAGTGGTCAACCCCTCTGAAGGGATGCTAGTAGCTCTTGCCTTCAACCTTTGCAATGCGGTATTTTTCACCACAGCCAGGTCGCGATATGTTCTTCCATTCGCCACATGCAGACTATCTTTCGGGTTTTGGGTGCGGCTGAATGCATCCAAGACTCAATCTGCGAGTCGCCAAAGTATGACTGGTGCCCGCGACAGACACATCGGCAATATCCGTGGGTACCGTGGAGCTGAAGCCAATGAAAGGGGTTACCGAGACACCTTACAAAAGGCACAACGCCACCCAACAGTACTTCGTATGAAGCGCCGTGCACAGGGCATTCTCTGAATAACGGAGAAACCCCGTCCAAATCAATGCGTGGTGATATTTGCATGGCAACTATGCTCAGACTACCTATCTGCCAAACATCCATGCCGTTCCACGAATCGCCCATTACGTTCTCTGCCGAATTCTTCATGTCCCGAGATAGCAAGAACCCAACGTGACCAACAAACGTCGAATGCAATGCAATCAAAACACCAAGCATCTACCAAAAGCAAGACGTATCCTAACGCTGATCATAGCCGCCAAGAGAAATACGTCCACAAATCAGCAGCGCCTGAAGACTCTCTTCCACAACTGCACACCACTCCCTCCAAATCAACGCAACAAAGGGCCAGGATCTATCAGTCTTTCTCACTGCTCCTGGGTGAGATATGGATTTTGGGACTGAGACGATTCCCCAGGCTCATCCGCACGTCGTGGATAGTCCTCAACTGGTGTCGCAACTCTCGGGCTATCAGCCGGCGATGAAGCCGTAGGGGTGCGTCGTCTCTCCGCGCGGTCAGAGCTAGCTGAGTGGTAGGAATTCATGGAGTGCATCGAAGCAACCTCAGTAGTCGCCGTGCTCAATGGATTCCCCATGATTTGCGTACTACGGTCCTTGTATTCCACATTGCGTTCGGTGACTGCACATGTAGGCTCAGCCGTAGTGTAGGCAGCGCGAGAACTAGAGTCGGTTCCCATGTACTGAGTCGGGCGGGCGCCGGAGCCGGAGCCAGAGCGTGCAGGTGACCATCCGCCGGAGGTACGGGTGGGGCTGGACGGAGAGTCGTTGCGGTAGTTTGATCCGTACGAGGGTTCGCCATGGTGGTAAGTCGGGGGGGGCCTCGGAGTAACCTGATCCGGTCGAGGGTTCGCCAGAGCCGTAAGGCGGACGGTCGCTCGAGTAGCCCGATCCGCTCGAATGTTCTTCAGAGCTGTAAAGGTCATAGGGCGATGAATCTTTCCCGTCAGACATATTGGCTGTATTCTCGTTGCCTCGAGGGAGTAATGGGGATCTCGTGCTAAAGAAAAAACTCGACAATGTCGTGGGGGTAGATTGCTCAGGAGTTATGTTGATATTGAGAATTCAAAGCTTGCTGAAGACTGTGATAATGAGTGAACAGAAAGAAGCGAGGCCAGGATGCAGTGGGGTGTTAAATATCCATGTCCTTCAAACCCGCCTGGTCACAGCCTGTAAGTCCTCGCCAGAAACGTGGTTTCTCGATGCTTACTCCATCTTTACTACGGTTCTCAACCCCTCATGGAGTCTGCCTCACACCCGTCGTGTCCACCGCACCTTCATGTCCCGGTCCGGGGGCAGGGCAGCGGCGCCACTATACTTCAGATTATCCTGCGCAGGCCGATCTGACTTTGCCTTGCCGTCATAGGTCACCCACTCGATCATCTCAATATCGAACGTGGTCACCATGATGGCAATAGTCGACATGATCTCCTGTTTCGCAAAATGCCTCCCGGGACACATGCTGACGCCGCCACCTGTGCGTTGGGAGCCCCTCCCAGTTAGTTATGAGGTCTCGCAGGAGAAGTGATGAAGAGCGATTACGCATCATAGGGGAAGAAGTCATTCGGTCCTGCTGCAACCGCGAACTCGGCTTTCTCGCTCACATTTCCGTTTTCATCCTGGATGGTGATGTGTTTGATGTGCCGGTGTGCCCAGAACTCTGACGCAGGGTGTTCAGGAGTCCCCCAAGCTACCTCACTATGATGCGCAATGCGTGTTGGCGCTTGAATCAGCGCGTTCTTTGGAAGCTTGTACCCTGCGATAGTTGCCGTCTCCGCGACGACTTCGCGGGTGATGTTCGCCGAGACGTGGAGGCGGAGGATCTCGGTATACACCGACTGAAGGAGCGGGAGCACAAGCATCTTCTGGACGTTCAGAACACGCTGGCCAGTTGCCGGGTTGATCTCGAAGACTGATTCTGCTTCGTTTTGCACGAGTTCCCACAAGTCTCGATCTTGGATGAGCTCAAACAGCGCCCATGCGGCGATAGGAATGCTGTTTGCGTTAAGCCTGGCTGCACTGTTAGCAACGGAATAATTCCGTTCTAGGGCCAGTGGTTCAATCCATCTGAGTGCTTGGGGGTGGGCATGACTCACCCTATGAGAAACCCGATGAAGTAGCCGGCACGTGTCTCTAGAGCCATTCTAGACTTCTTTCCCCAACGCAGATACTCGCGCATAAAACGCAGACCCAGCTCAGGATGCCACTCGACGTCGTCCACGTCATTCCCCAGCAAGTCAGACACGGGGTCGAAGTCGTCCTGCAGCCACCCAAGAGCCATGCGATGCATGCGATCCAAGACCTTCCACGGCATCGGGTCCATCCACTTGGGAAGGGCGTACATCAAGCGCATGACAACGCTATCGTAGGCCCAGAATGCGTCCAACAGCTCATCCTCGCCAACGCGCTCAAGAAGCTTGTCGCCGGTCAAAGCCTTCGTCGCCGCCCCAGCCATCCTGGTTCTCATGAAATGGTACAAGTTGACCGTCACCGGCTCGCCCAAGGGGTACGCCTGGACTCGATCTTGGAAGAACTCGATGAACTTTCCTGTAAGAGCCACCGTTGAGGAGCTCTGTGATAGGGTCTTCATGCAGTGATGCAGGTTATACCAGTATCGCGGACCCTTGTGGTTGGCGGCGGTGCCGTCCAGGGGTTCGGCGAGGCGACCGGTCTTGTCGTTGGCGTACTTGGCGAGGTCTTCCTTGGTGTAGCACATGACAGAACCCATCACCATGAGGATGAACTTGTCAGCGCTTACCGAGGTCGACTTTCGGAACAGAGCCTGGACGTTCTGCGCGCCCGTGATGAGGTAGGCCTTGGTCGGACCCAGGCGGAACTTGATGATATCTCTGTTCTGCAGGGCGAGAGTGGTTCGGGTTATGAAGGACCCATTGTCCAAAATGTACTGAAGAGTGTTGCCGATGAAAGGGATACCTTTCCAGTTGGGAAGACTCCATGGCTCACTGGCGCCCGTTCCCCGAAGCCAGAGCAATAGAGCGGCCAAAACTGGAACGGCCAACAGCAGGAACACAGCCGGAGAAGCGGGAAAAGATTCGGGCCAGAAGCTGGCGATGGTGTTGTTGGCGGCGTCCATCACACCGGCAATTGACTTGGCGGCGGTGGAGCAAGGATGTGGTGGGCGAGGATTTGGAGATGAGGGGTGAATCGAGAGGTTGCGCACATTACTACGCACGTCCTCGCCATGAGAACCTGTTACGGCGTCCATGGCTGAAGCAGGCTGGGGTAGCATTGCAGCACTGCGGTCCAATTAGCTTGTCGCGATAGCACCACCTTTTAGGCCGGGCAGTGTCGTTGAGCTCCGTGCCCCGCGATTTCAAGTTGCCGAACAGAAGGAGGCCAGTGCGGGAGAAGCCTTCTTACTGTCAAGAGAGGTGCTGGGTTCTGACACCATAGGTCGCATCGCATTCTTAAAAGGCCTTACTGCACTATTCAATGACCTGTTCAAGCATACTGAGGGAAGATCTCTCAAAAGGAAAGCGCTATGCGTCAGAAAGAAGAGACTTGAAACCACCCGAACCATAGATTTATAACCATTATTATTACAGACAGCCGCCTGGCTTTGCCACACGGCTTGCCACCATTTATAACTATAAGGAAGGCTCTCTGGCAAAGCTAGAGAGCCGAACAAGCAATACAATCAAGCAGTTGCAACCCTTCAGTTCCACAGAATCCAGAGTGCAGTGCTTCCAACAGGTGGCGCAAAGTAGACGCCTCGACTTATCGGCATTTGTCCCAGCCCGGTCCCAGCCCACGACCTAGCCCATCGGCGCCATGGGGCACCAAGACGACCAAACCCCCGACACGGGCTTCCCCCCGACGGAGTACTACTCCAACTAGAACTACCAGGTGCTGCTACAGTCAAACCCCCTGTTTATGCAAGCTTTCCAGATCACCCAAGTGCTTGCATTTTGTGGATGTTGGGGTGCTATAAGGCCCACTTTTCATGGCTTGGCGAGAGTTAGTCTCGGCCAGTGGCCGGAATTCTAGGGGGATTTAGTGGGCTAAGGCCTAACAAAACAACCCATTTGAGTCCATACCACTAAAAGAACCCCCCCTTTTACGCAAGTTTTCAGGCTTGCAGCTGCTGCTTGCAGATTTGCGTTTTATCATACTAATTAATTCAGACTGCGAAGTGGCTTGCGTTTTGTGGCAATTTGCATAAAAAGGGGGCTGCAAAAACAGGGGGTCTGACTGTAATGCGCGACATCTACCGCCGGGCGGCTCGGGCTGGGTATGCCAGCAGAGGAGCGAAAACTACGCCTGAGCTGCTACTGCAAGCTGCTGAGCGACTACTTCCGTCTTCTGTGGATCATGCAGGAGTAGAGTTCCGCTCCGCGCGCAGTGTCTAACCCAATTTAAAGGTGGTGACTAAATGCGCAGGCGGTCAGGCCCATCGAACCCCACAAAGAATTGGCTGCGAAATAATGAGCGATCGCTGCCACCACATAATTCAATTGAATCGTAATGCAGGCGCCTACCGCCTACAGAAGAGGAGGAATTGAGTCAGTTCGTCGATTCTGTGCCTTCTACCGTATATATCGTAGCCTCTGACTGCAGGAAGCTATTCCCGGTCGCTAAGAATCGTCCTCGTCGCTCATCACCCTCATCGCTGAGGGCGACGATAATCTAACTTTAAGTCCTGTTGTGAGGCAGGGAGTCATATTAATAGTCGGCAAGGGGGTCTGGCGAGGTAGGGGCAGTATTCTGCGTCTTCTGCGTCTTCGCCTTCCTCAAAACCGCGCCACCGTCTTCCTTCTCGCTGTCCAACTCCCGGAAAGACCGCCGACGATGCGCTGAAGGCTGCGTAGCCCGGTGCCTCATTCCTGCTATAGGCGCAGAAGACGGGCTGGGCTAACGAGGGGATGGTGGTTAGGAGGAAGTTGGGGCTTAAGAGAGCTGTCGAGAGGCTCCTCCTCCATGCTGAATAACGTGATTACCGTAGTCTTTGGTGCAGTTGGAGTTGGCGGAGTTGGCAGGAGGCGGAGGCGGAGGCGGCCGGAGGCATTCGCAGAATTCAATTGCGCAGAGTGGCAGAATTCGAGTCGGGTTTAGACACTGCGCGCGGAGCGGAACTCCTAATCAGGGCCTATTATCAAGCGGTACACACTCTCCGAAATACTGTCGTCGTCGGGCCCCATATTCGAAAAGGGGACGACCACTGACTTGGACCATTCCTCCTCATACTTCCCGAATATCCTCAAATCACGTATTCGGTCCCACAGATCACCTTGATCTTCATCCAGGTGGCATTCAAGGCTTTTTTGACCGCACTTGGCTGCCCAACGGAGCATCTCCGTCACAGCCTTCCTCCTCAATCGACAAAGGTCCCGCGTGTTGAAGAACCCGCCTTTGTTGTCAGGTGGTCGCATTTCTTCTTCGTACCGCATCTCCGACACCCTGATGGCGTTCTGGAGCGTGGAAAGAGGATAGGGCGAAATCGCCTTGATGAGAAACACCGTCAGCTGAACGACCTGCTCGAGGCCCTCTTTGAAGTCAGCACCATCGCCGACCGTGAGCTGGGAACAGAACAGCTCCATATAATCCACGCCGCTATCTAGGCGGGGCACAACTGCCCCGGCCTCGATTAGGAAGTCCATGGCTTTCATGCGGAGCGGGAAATCGGGCGTCGGGAGGCGGTGGTAGCTCAGGAGCCGGACCGTCGCATCCACATTCGACCCGGCGTCGACGAGGGCATGGATGGCATACAAGGTGGCCGTCAGCACTCTCGGGAACTGGTGGGCCCGAATAGGCCAGCCGTCGGACGAAGACGCGCAGAGATGGTCCAGTGGTGCGCCGCGAAGATGGATGCTGATCCCGTTCGTGTCTGTCGACCACCGGTTCTCGGGTTCCTTACCATCTTCCCACTTCCCGAGTATTTTGCTTTGGTGGCGGACGTCGGCGCCTGCCGAAACGAGAATCTCAATGACCTCCGCACCGAACTCGGCCTCTTCTCTGCGCCACTTCCCGCGCGTAATCCTCCGGGTGACAAATGTTAATGCCGTATCTCGCATGGCCATCTGGTGCGGTATCCCTTGCTCCTCTCTGTTCCATGTGTCGGTCCAACACTGTTCCTTCATATGGCAAGTAGTCTCGCTGTTGACCGACGCGCCTGCCTCGCAAAGCAAGCGGACCGCAGTAAGGCTAGACACAGTGATAGCATAGGTCAAAGGCGTCCATACAAAGGTACCAGTTGTCGGGCGGTCGATGTCTGCTCCGAGCCCAATCATGTCCCCGATGCCTTGGTGGTATCTGGCGTCGATGGCGGCCACTAGCGGCGTAATACCGGTGGCTCTTTCGTCTTTGAGCACCTTGACGCCCTCCCGGTCGTTGATATCGGCTCCTTTTTCAACCAAGAGCTGCGTGATGTCCTTACCGGCCTTGAAGAGGGCCGCATAGTGAAGAGGCGGGAGAACCTCCCAGTGTTTCAGCTTCGTGTCTTCCTGCTTCGTGACACTCCATTCTCTGCGGAAGCCAGCCCTCACACTTGCTCCCTCCTGGAGAAGATACCGGACCATGTCGAGCCGGCCGCATCGAATGGACAGGGCTAGGGGAGTTTCGCCCCGCGATGTGTGGCCATTGATGTCGAAGCCGAGATCGCCTGAGGTGACAGGTGTCCTTCCGGTTTCGATATCCCAGCAGAAGGATTCCAGTTTCTCGATCTCGCGCGGAGTCAGCTCGCGCGGGATCACCTTGCGCGGATCTGTCTTGCGAATCTCGCTCTTGATCCACGAGAGTAGCGATGATCCACGATTCGTCTTCTTCTTTAATGGCGCTGTCGCAGGCGGCGGGGCGGTCTCGGGAGGCGGCTTCCAAGCCACCTGTGCGACCATGCTACTCATACTGGAGTCCGAGGGCAAAGGCTTCTCCGCGGTCGATGGTAAAACATCCCGTCTACGCCCTTCCCGCCGGCGAACGGTAGATCGGATGGCGAGTCTATAAACCTCAGTATCGAGCAGTTCCTCATCCACGGCGAAGCGGCGATCCAGATCTTCTCCGGCATCGGTGAAGGTCGCTCCAGAGGTGGACTCGCCTCGTCTCGACTCTACAATGATGCTCTGGGCGTCATCGATCGTCTTGCTCATCAGGAGCTGGGCAGAAGAGGACGAGAGGATTTGGCCTCGGCCCGCGCCAGGGGAGAGCTGGAGAACCACAAGGAAGGTCTGAAAGAGCTGAAGGCTGGTGTTGAGCATGGCCAGCTTTTCCTTGACTTGTTCGTCGTTCCACAACAGCCGGACCCTCCGAGCGAGCGAAGGGCCGGTTTCCCCCTCAGCTGGTTGGATACTCTGCACGTGTAGCAGTAGGTCCGAGACGACGACATCGCAGGACGAAATGCCCGAGTGAAACTTATCCCTCTCGTGCTGTGTGACACCGGGGATGTCGTTGATGGACTGGTTGAGCCGCCGGAAGACAATCTCCATCAAGTCGACCTGGTCGGCGAGGTGCTTGATGGTGTGACCGGCGTCGTGAAGACCTGCGACGACGGCGTGAAGACCCTTGGCTGCGCTGGCGAGCTTGGTCACCAAGGCGGTGCAGGTCCCTGCTAGGGAGGCTGCCGTGATGGGGTCCATGATGCAGGGAACGTTTCCTAGGAAGATGGGAAGAGCATGCTTTGACCTCTGAGGCCGGGCAGAGTAGGCGTTGGGTCGGATGGGTGGGGTTTTGTTGCTCAAGCCTCCTCGCATAAGGGATGTACACACCTTGCCTACAGCCTAATAGATGGCCCAGGAATCTGAGACGTTCACTCGAACCAGGCACGTTGGCAAGGCGCCTCACTCGTCCAATAGGGTGGCAACGATGAGTATAGCCCTTATCGTCGTTGTGGAACATGGGTTTGCTGAGTGGTAGGTACCACGCTCTGCCACCCTTGCGAGGAGGCGGTGCGAGAAGTTGGGGGTCGCAACGGCAAGATTCGCCCACCCTTGGACGGACCAGCGCTGGCGGAAACTCCGAGGAAAGGCCTGGAAGCGGCACCAATCAGACGCCCCACGAGGCCCACTTTTATTGGGTTGGCGCTGTGGCGAACCACAATGGCCGGCAAGGTCTCGTATCGAGCCACGAGCTGCAGGAAAAATTGCGCCAGTGAGCGCCCGCAAGTCATCATTTGGAAGCCATGGAATGGCAGAGAACTTCGGTACTCAGGAGGACCTCAGTATTTAGATAGACACATCTGGCCCAGAAGGATTGAGAAGGACAAGGACCTTCGAGGCCATAGTCAATTATCGTGATTCGGAATATATTTGTTCAGCGCCCACAGGGCTACACACTCTGTTCCAAGCTGCAACCAGCCCACACTCGATATCAGACCCGTGCTAGTATCGGTCGAGTGTTGACTGTGATTGCCCCTTGTCACAGCGCAGATAGCGGAGGGAGCTTTCTCAAGTTTTTCGGCGTGTCGCCTTTGATTTTTGAAGAGCTCGACAAATCGACGATGCTTCACAAACCAATCTTAGATCACGCTTCACGCAATAGGATGAAAATGAGTTGGTTAGGCATGCGCGGCACTACTACCAGCTAGTGCTGGCCCCTGTGACGCATCCTGGGGCTCTGAGTCTTGAGCGAGTTGAGGATAGATAGGATGGAATCTTTCGCCAGTGCTATAAGAAGCCTTCGCTCAACCCCTTGGACTCGAATACTTGACTCGAACATCTCCAACCGTCAGGGTTTCCCGCAAGCTACCCAGCAGTTCCCCCAGCTGAGCTCAGGCACATCTGTTCGTCACATCACATTTGTCGCAATCCGCAAGCGTCAAGATCATAGTGGGTGCCAGTCCTCATCACTTGCGTTGAAGGAACGAGCTCAGCTTACCTGTTTCCGGCAGAAAATCACAGCCGCCCCCCGACGTCGCTATGTGCACTGCAGTCATTTAGGTGCTTGAATGCGGCCATGCGAGACATCGAGGATATCAGAATTTCTGCCTAGGGTATACCAACGGGCTTGCGTGCACGTCGCACGAGGCGGATAGACAAAGAGTTGAGGGGGTATGTGGAAATCCTGCGTGCGAGGCAGCTGTAATAGCTCGTAGGCGTAGGAGGCCCCGTGGGCAAGGGGTGTAGGAGTCGGAGATATCGCAGAGACGGAGTCGCAAAGGCAATCCCGTCTGGAATGAGTTTAAGCCGGTGGCTCGGAACGTGTGGAACATAGGCCTCGCGACACACACAAACGTCTTCATGTTGAGCGCCGTTGGACAAAGTGAGGGGGGGAGTGCGTATTCAAGATTAGGCGAGAGCTTTCTTTTTTCTTTTACACATTGCAAATTACCAATTCAACAGTTGTACCCATCAACGATTTTTGATCTCTTCCACGTCAAGCTGGTAGCTCGCTCGCATGTATCAATCCGGCGCATGCGAAACCTGCCGGAGCATCACGCTTGATGCTCTCAGAGACGCCTATAAGGACCGCTTGGTGAAATTCTCTGCGAGGCACCTTTCGCTATCGTACCCAAGCATCTTATCTTCGGCCAGGTCATGTCCCCTGTGTGCGATGCTCGTCGATCAAATCCAGCTACAGCTGAGCCCAGCAAGCGTGCCGGACTTCCTAGCCCGACCGGTTACTGTGCGCCTCTGGACCGAGTACCAGCCCGGGCGTTGCGAGCCTGGACCAGAGAACTTGAGAATTGCTGATATCAACATATTCGCGATACAAGAGCAGGGGAGTGACGGCGTGTTTGGGAACTACAGACTCAGGGTCTGCGCAGAAGAGGACAGTTATGCATCTCGTTGGATAATCGCGAGACCAGTCCATCCAAAACGATCGGCACAAACGCTGGAGCAAATTAAAAGGTGGCTACACCGATGCGACGGTGGGCATGAGAGGTGCACGGTTGGACTCTCGGGCGAGACGGTCGAGGCAGGTGATGATGCGGTCCAGCTACCGAGCCGGCTCGTCGATGTTGGCGTTGGCATCCCCCCCGGCATCCCCCCCCGCCCGGCGTTGATACGGCTGTGCCAAACTGGTGGTCGGCGAGGGAGATATACAGCGCTGAGCCATCGTTGGGGTGCGAAACATCCCCTCACCACGATCACGGCGAATCTTGAGGAGCACCAGCGCAGGATTCCGCTGGAGAAGCTGCCCCGAACCTTTCAGGATGCCATCGAGCTAACCAGGAGGCTGGGCATTCGCTACATTTGGATCGACTCGCTTTGCATCGTGCAAGACGATGCAAGGGACTGGGCCGACGAGTCTAAGCAGATGGGCACCATCTACGAGCGATCCTACTTGACAATCGCCGCGACAAGCGCGCCTGATGGAGATGGAGGTCTCTTCCGAGGTGGAAACGGCAGGCACGACCAACATGGTGGCTACCTAAAGTTCCCCTGCAGCCCCGCCCCCAACGAAAAAATTACAGGCTACATGTACTTTGCCAACTGGATTCCTCCCACAGATCACCCAATAACCGAGATGGAGTACGGGCCCCTCAACCAGCGTGGCTGGGTGTTCCAAGAACGAGTGCTCTCACGGCGCATCTTGCACTTTATGCCTGCTCAGCTGTACTGGGAATGTCTTGCCGGCATCACCTGCCAGTCTGGGCTGCCCAGCGATTGCGACGCCATCAGCCAATGGCATGAGAGTCTTGACTTGTCAGTAAGGCGCTTGGAGCCCGCCAGCTCGGACGCAGCCGACTCCTTATCAGGCCCGAATGACGAGCTGGTCATGCCGGATCTCCGCCATATCGACCCGGCACACCCACTCCTCGTGCCCTACGCGTCGGAGGTGGTGTTGACGGCCGATACATGCGTTGAAGGGCGGTGCTGCCGCTCTGGGAGGACATTGGATCACCTACACTTCCATCGGACTTGGGAGCAAGCCCTGTGTCACTACTCGACCCGCAAACTTAGCTTTCCCAGCGACCGGCTCGTGGCGCTCCACGGAGTCGTTGAGCGGCTGCAGAAAAGAACCCAGTTCAGGTGCATGCTAGGGCACTGGCTCGACTCCTCTCTATGCTTTGTCAAGAGTCTGGCTTGGGCTGTTGACCGGCTCCCGCCAACGCACACCGACGATCCGCCGCGCGCGCCCACCTGGGCATGCTTGTCGAGAGAACGGCACGTATACTACCCGCAGGATTGCCACCACCTCCGATCTCCGTGGATGCACGTCGATTGGGCAGCTTTTGGGCTGCCGGATCTCGGTATGCGCCTGGTAACCCCACTCCCAAGCCATTATCTGCCGGGTAATGATGGCATAACACCCTGGACATCACAAGAGCCGCCGCTAGTGTTCACCGGTCTGTTAATTAACGGGGCCAAGGGAGATAGACTCTTGGACGACGTTCCCTTTGTTTTGGATAAGCCTGACGGCGAGTATACGTTTGCTGTCCGCGTCGGCTTCCTCGTAGGTGGCGGCATATCTGCGCGGGATCCCAACGATGCCAGGTCCTACGCGCTGCTGGCGAATCCAGGCACTGCGCCCCTCGGCTGGGTCAGGTTCGACCGCCAAACCATGCGCCCTGACTCGTTCTACTGTTGTCCCATGTACGTTTCCACACATGGGATCCCTTGCCTCGCACTGAAGAAAGACGCCAAGACGGGAAGACTAGAGCGTATCGGATTAGCCATGGTCTGCGACTAGGAGCGCATAAGCGAAAACGGTGACATTGAAGAACTGGACCAAGCAAGTGTTTTGCCGTGGTTGAATTCTACCGCGAGGGCTACGCTTGAGTTGATATAACGGGGGGCGCTTACTAGAGAGGCATCAGTTAACTGGTGTATAGATTAAAACTATTAAAGCACTGGAAAATTTCTCACGTTATCTTTATAAACTGCCTTAAAATAATAATCTTTATTTATTACAGTTACTAATGACTATATATAGGCCCTGTATAATTAGTTAATTATAAAAAGATTAGTATGTAAAGTAAATGAAAAAAAGCCAGAATGTTACGTTAATCTAGTGTGAGGAATTAAAACTGGAATTTAATAAATGGCTTATAATAAAGTAATTAAAAAGGAAGGTGCGGAGTTAATCGAATATTTTAAGTGGAAACTTAAACAGTAATACCTTACATATAAATAAGGTTTGTTAGTCATTTTTCTTTTTGTTCTTTAAAAGGCTTGAGAGGGCGCCGAGCCATTTTTTCAGAGGGGCATTTGTGAGGACAAGCTCCATATTACTATGTAATCAGGTGTCGTATAAGTCTTAGACGATAGATAAATGTTAGAGCGTTAGCTGAGAGCTAACAGTAGAATAAGAATAATATAACAGTACCCAGAACGCACGTTCTGTCGCGCATTACCACTGCACTAAAAAGCACGGAACGTTCATTACTCTAGCAAGTGGTAATTGCTGTCATATCTGACACGTTCATTGTGTGAATACCCTTACAGCTCTTACAGGAAGTTGCACTGTGCTTTTTTGCTCGCTCTTCTACAGACCGGGCTTGAGACTCCCTGCAAGATCAAACTCGGCGGGATATTTAGCCCAAATTGCCATGCCTTCCTCCCGCCATGTATCTGACTCGAGATGGAGATTGATCTGGGTGTCGGTGGCGTTGAACACAATATTCGTCGGTTTCTTGACGGTGTACGCCAGCCAGGTGGGCACAACTTTCACTGCACAGTGTCAGTAAGTCTTTCGCCCTTCAGCAAGGAGAGAGAGAAAACATACCCTTGATCGAGTTCGGATCTCCCGTGTTGATGTACGATATCAGTCTCGTTGTCATGGCCTTCTGCAGTGCCTCGTGAGAGTTCCCCTTCCCAACTGGCGGGTTATTCCCGTAAAGCTCATAATCCCGCGGCCAATTGAACCAGTATGAGTAATCCGGCCCGTGGCCCGCGAACCCCGGAGAGACTCGTTTCGCGCCGTGACGAACCTCGCTCTCAGCAAGGCGTACAGCTCCTCCTCTGTGTCGAATCCTGGGTTAAGAAGGCTGCTGTATGCAAAACCCTCGTCGCTGTTTGTCCCTGCGAGGATGGACACATCGCGGGGGAACGAGCCGGCTAGGAGTGACTCGGTCGGTGGCTTGGGAACGAAGTCGCCGTCGATGGTGGGCCACCATGTTGCCAACGTCCGGATCGAGCTTGCAACCTTCCACAGGGCGTCGAGGGGAACTTTGCGCAGGCAATCGATCGTGTCTTTGGCACCGAGGCAGTTCGTCGTGTTGAGGATGTGATTGTACCCCTCGACGGATGCATTGCTGGCTGGCCGGACGGTATTGCCCATGCCAACACAGGAGCTGACCATGATTGCCTGGTGAAAGAGCTTCTCCTTGGTCTTCCCGCCGTATGCCATGAGCTGGCACGCGATGGATTGCGCGCCCGCGGATTGGCCCCACAATGTGACTCTATTGGGATCCCCTCCAAAGGCGGCGATGTTCTCTTGGATCCAGCGGAGAGCTTGGCGCTGATCCTTTAGCCCAAGGTTGGTGATCCCAGCAGCAGCTGCCGCCTCGCCCCCTAGGAATCCGAGGAACCCAACACGGTAATTTAGCGTGATGGCGATGAGAGGCATGTTTTACGCCACGCTCTCTTAGACGAACCAAGAGTAGTTGGAGTTGAGGTCGGCGCCGAACCCATCGCCAAAAGCCCCGCCATACAGCCAAACGGCAACGGGGAGCTTCTTCGTCTGCGGCACCTTCTGTGATGGCCTAATGATGTTTAAATTCAGGCATTCGGCTGACTTGCCAGTCACGTTGGTCGCCTTCATGGTCTGGGCTCCAACCCCTGATTGGCAGATGGAACCGTAATACTCGGCCGAACGTTCGCCTTTCTATTTCTCGTTCCGAGGATTGGTGAGCTGTAATAGGGAATCCAAAGGAAGAGATCCTGAGAGAATCCGGGAAGGTGGCGGCCGACATAGCTCCCGTTAAGCGTCTTTGCGACTGGCGCACGCTGGCCAGCCGCCGGCAGCGGGAGAAAAACCAAGAGAATAAGCTTCATGCTCGAGGCGGCGTTATCTTTATGAGTAGAACAGGTATCGAATACATGAGGTGTGGTACCTTAATATACCCATGGTCCCGGGAACCGGGTTCTCGCAAGCTCGCGCGCCGGATGGTTTAACCTGCGGCTAAACATTTGATGAGGGGAGAGAATCCTTACCGATCCAAACACCCCATCACCAACATACGTAAGCGGGTCATAGGGCGGAAACAGTTCCGCCGATTCTTAACCAAGGACGGTGGAGTTGTCCGGGGATGGCGGTTGGGGAAGCCGTCTTGCCGCAAAAGCCTCCACATGGGCTCTTGAAGGATTCAGTGCAACGTCATCCCCCACCCCTTCAGTTGGTTAGCATTTCATACGAAATGAGAATCTGAGAAACTGGGATGGCCCATCCCGAAGACCAACGAACCCACCAACTGTAGCGACAGCGCTGACAACCTTGCTAGATCCGGGTAGCTGTTGTGACGACGTGGGCCTCCAAGATAATTTTGTCTGTGATATCGTCAAGAAAGCCAATCTTGCGGCTGCTAGGAAATTAAACTCTTGAGGAAAACATGGCAGAGAATTTTCAGCGCGCAGAAGTCGCTGGGCCATCGAGAATACCTTAGCGGCATCAATTCCTCGCACCACGCCGACTCCGCAGAGATGCCGCGCCTTGAGGCTATGACTGGCTGCAAAGGCCTTCAGCTAAGTAGGTTGAAAAATCCGAGTGCGAGAACAGCCGTGTGCGACTCCAACTCCCGCTGATTCGGAGAATAGACGCCACGGCAAGCGGACCCCAAACACGATCCCAAACCCGTTCTCCGGCACAGGACAGGAGATCGTAATCGCGCAGATTCCGAGTTACATTTATCCATCCAAAGAAGCACACAAACTCAGCAGAAAAAAATTGATCCCGAAACGCGCACTTGAGCCCGTATCCTCGCCAAGAACCGCCTGCCTCAGCTCGCCACCTCCGCCTCAATAATGCCCTCCATATCGCCAGGGTCGGGAGACTCCCACACCTCGACCACCTTAAGGCCAGCTGACTCCACCAGCTCAACCCAATGCCGCTTCGAGCGCTGTATCCCAGCGAGGAGAAGCATCATGGTGACGTCCGCTGCCGCGAAGAATGGAGGGCATCCCTGTTCTGGGATCACCGCTTCGTTTATCAAGAGGCGCGAGTATCCGGGCTTCATTACGGCAGCTACGGCCTTGAGGAGCGTGCGGCATCTCTCGTCGGTGAAGTCATGGAGCACAAAGTGGGTGTAGTACACCAACGCGCCAACGACGGGCTGGGACGAGAAGATATCGTGCACCATCGGGCGGATCCCAGGGCTGAGCTTTTCGAGGGACGCAATCGTCCCTGGGAGATCCTGCAGAACAAGGTGGTTCTTCGTGGACGGGAACCTCTTCACTAATGCCTCAAGGTGATTCCCCTTCCCCCCGCCCATGTCCACGAGAAAGGTGGACTCGGCAGACTTGGCAGGCTCAAAGGGCTCCAGGAGACGCTCAGCTACTGGATACCACTCGAACCATTGCCGACAGCTGATTTTGGTGGCAGCCATGCACGTGTTGAACCGCTTGGCTCTCTCCGAGTCTTTGTGAACCCACTCAAAGAAGGGCAACTCGGTGTCGAGCCCAAACTGGAATGGAGCGTTCCTGCCGTCAGTCGGGCAGTCGTATCCGTTGATTCTGAAGTACTCAGGCGCTCGATTCGCTACACGGGCCGCATGTTCGCTGGCGTGTACGGCATACGCTTCGATATATGGCACAGCCATTGCCTTGGACAGCGCCGTGGCAACATATTTGCGTTCACCAGACTCAGCGGCGTAGTCGATGGCCGTCAGCATGCGCATAATCCGGGCTAAATTTGGCCTGTCAGCGAAGCTATCACCGTGTGTCAGTCCACAGGGGCCATACTCAGCATGAGCTCCTCGGCTTTGCAGGTCTCTGCCAGCTCAGTCAAAGAGACCGGATTCCCGTTGCCCTCCACAAGTTTATGAAAGATGCCTAGGTCTACTCCCGAGCGAATGGCGAAGTTAGAGATGGGGGTCTGGTAATTCGTGTCAAGACTGCTCATAGAGAGGTTGGGACTTCTTGTTCACACCTGGAAGATCTGCGAAAAGGCGACCTCCTCCGGGACCTCCAAGGAGCTGACAAGCTTCTTCGCGGCCCTGAGAACCTCCTGACGGTCTGGGTCGGTGAGTGTCTGGACTTGCACTATGAGCTCTTGGAGCGTCTGGTTGGCGCTTTGAACGTCTATAACCATCTCGTTCGGAGACATGTTGTGAGGTGTTGCTGATTATCGGTGGTCTGGTCTTGGCTATCGCGAGTGCCCGCCGTGAGAAGGTCAGACAAAGACGAAGACGCGAGTGGTCAAATACTAGTAGGCCGCGCTCTGGGAGCATCTCGGCCACGTGCAGTGTTCTTCAAGATGGCCGGTGTGGTTACCCGGTTCAGCCACCGATACCCCGCCCCGCCTTCACACCAACTCGGCGCTCTTCCCCAATATGATGTTCGGCAAAAATTTCGGAGGCTGACTTTTCTAAGCATCGAGGCCGTCTCCTCTTATAAGATAAGGCAAGTCAGAATGCCAAGATGCGAAAAGCGGGGCGCTTACTGATGCAGTGCCATTCTCAAGAGCTGACATGGTTGGAGCGTGTAAACATTGAACGTCACGGTGGGTAGGTACCTATTCTCTTTCAAAATGATCTTCCACGCTCTTGGACGGGCCTTTCGCTAAAAAACGTACTGGTGGTGGATTGAAGACGACCTAGCGTTTCAGCAATGTTGTTTGCGCTAGCAGCCCTTGAGGGCCAATCCCCATCGCGCCAGAGGCGCGCCGCGTGGTGTTTCGATCTCCCCCTGTCCCCACCACATGTTTCACTACCAAACTCCAGCCCCTGAAACCGACGGCAACATCTTTTTGGCTGGGCAGATGCTCGTTGACAGTTCCATGCCTCCACCAACACTTTTAACGCACAGTATACATTTCGTCTGAAGAAAAATGGACCGCAAAAGCGCCGAATACAAGAATGTCTCGTTACAGGATGACCCAGAAGAGGCACGATCCAGTACAGAATTCGACGATTCACACATCAACGATGAGGAGGAGTGGAAGACACGACAGACCCGGAGCCCGAGGAGCCAGGATTGGCACGAACCAAAATACAGGACAAGGAATATTTTGTCAACTTTTCAGCTGTGGAGGGGACTCATCGATACCTGCCTGCTGCTCATCATCCTCGCATTATTAGTCCTACTACTCCGAAAAGAAAGCATCCCAACGCAGCAGAATGTGCTCCAAGTAGGTGGAGATTACACCGGTGCCGGACCACAGAGTTTGTCTCCCTCATTGACCACTTCGCCCTTCCCCAGCAGAGCTGACCGAAATCCAGTCTCAACCAAAATCGTCAAGTGGAATGCCGACGCGGCGTTTGTCCCGAACAAGACAGCCGATTTCTTCTCAAAGCAGACCCTCGCCAAATGGAACACGCTAATGCCAGCCAACGCCGGCTGGGACTCTGCCGGCGATAGCGACATAGGCTTCTCAACAACTTCCATGACGCACCAGCTGCACTGCCTGTTCATGATGGGCCGCATCTACGCGGGCGTGACCGAGAACATGACGAGTCGCCTGCCACATGACTACCATGCCCATTTCCTACACTGCATCGACTACCTGCGCCAGGCCATCACCTGTGCGGGCGACACAGCGCTGGAGCCGCACTCGGATCTTGATTCCGACGATCTGGGCCCGTTGGACGGCTCGTGGCAGGGGATGCATGTGTGCAAGGACTATGGTGAGGTTCTTGGGTATTTGGTGGGTCAGATCAAGGAGGGTGTACGGACTGTATTGCCGATTGATGACTGACGGGGACAAGTTCTGATCCGCCTACTTTTAGCATAGTTGCAACGTGAGCAGTCGGCCGTGAGTTCAGTTTTCATCCGATTGAGGACCATGAATGAAGCCAGGGAGAACGAGAGGTGTCTGGGCGGACATGTTTTATTGGCGCCGGGAGAGATGTTGTTGTGGGCGAGTTTTCGCTGATGAGCTTCAACTAGTATCGGGAAGTGGGACGGCACGTGAGAGAAGCCGCGATGGCAGTGAGCAGCCAAGGAATGATGGCGAACATAGGGCATGAAATCGTCGGAAGGGGTGAGCTTTTATGCCCCGCCACGGTATCCCTCTCTGCGCATCGGCAACTGCGTCTATTGCCCCAGCTTCCACGCCGGCCATGCCGGCTGAAACAGGAGACCTTGGTATCAAAAATGAGGACATTTCCAGCTGGTGGCTTTGGCGGTGAGCATTTTATGAAAGCCACCTGTCGCGTTGGATTGACAGACGATGCCGAGGGGACTCACTGTGGGGCCCACTGCTCTCTTTGTTGCTTAGGCAGGTAGCTCACTTGACTCCCGCACTGGGCGGCACACAGCTCTCTCTTTCCCTTTCATTTTTTCCTTGTCAGTGTCCCCCATCTTCCCTCTGCCGCCCAAGTTCCTCCTCCTCCCATCTGCAACACATATACCACAATAACATAACTCGCATACACCACAACAACATGGACCAAGCCGATTTTCGCTTTTTCGGCTTCGCAGACCTCGATTGGCGCCCCGCCCGCGACGGCACCTACAATGTGCAATTCACCATTTACGACGGCGACACCAGAAGGTGGCTCGGCGTGACCGTTGTTGGCGTCGATCGGGAGAAGGCTACCATCATGTGGGATGGACGTAACGCTGTCCAAGGTTGGGCGCCTATTCACTCGGCTCTCGGGGCAGGTATCGATAGCGGACAGCTGGGGCTCGACGTCACGGCCGTCAACATCACGTTCGACGGCATCATTCTGTCCGTCTCAAGAGACAGTGACGGCGATACCACCCCCTACGTGCACTACGTAAGCCCTGACAGCTACGGGTTGCTTCTGGACATGGAGACGGTAACGCGCGACCAGCTGTTTGAGCTGGGCCGCCTCGCGCCCTGGGTTGACATCGTGTCGACCCGCTCGGAAAAGCTCATCTTCAAACACTACTCCGACGTACGCGCCCGCAACATTATGGTCGACCCCACCAACAACCTCGTCCTTATCGACTTTGGCACCGCCGTCCGGCGTGGCAAGGTTCTCAGCGGGGCCGTTACATACCGCCTGCTTTTGCGTTCCGACCACTGGCCTTTGTGTCGTACACGAGGACAGACGCCCCGCCGGATACCCCGAGCTGGAGAGGGAAAGAGAAGAAGAGCCAAACGACTTAGCCATGCAGAATAACGCCGATGTCGCGGCCGTCATCGTGCTGGTGCACGACCTCGTCACGCGCAGCGCAGCCGACACTGCCGACGACCTCTACATCGACCGCTTGAACGGTACGGGAACCGACGCCCTCCTCCGCCAGAAGTGGATCGCACACCCCAATGCCCTCCTCGACCACCCCGCCGACGATTACCGTGCCGCCCTTGTCGAATGGCTCACACGCCGCCGCACTGAGCCTGGCCACTATTTGGACGGCGCTAGCGCCCCGCAGGCCTTTGCCTTCCCCGACCACATGCCTATGCCGGCCGCAGAGGAGGTGCAAGACCTCACGAACCGAAAGATGGCCCCCTGGAAGTTTCTGCGCCGTGATGCTGTCCGTACCGGCCATGCTGTCATCGGCTGGGTGCGCCCAGCTACCGTCGCTCTCGACCGCTCGCGCACGCTCCTGGCCACGGGTGTGTACCTGGATGACGGCGACGACGACGACGAAGGCCCGAGACAGGAGGCAAAGGGAACGGCCAAGGGAGAGACGGTAAAGAATCAGCGCGGCGTGCCGAATCGGCGATCTCAAAGGGCGGCGGCATTGTTGAAGGCGACATTGTTAAAGGAAGCAAGTCCGAAGTGACTTTTTTTTCTGTCTACTACTTAAAAGAAGAAGAAAAATCTGCCCCTCTGTAAGAATAGATGTTTTTTTTCTTACCGCCACCGCCATTGTGACCACCCCCGCGACCTTAGAGTCTCTCGAGGTCAAATCGGTGTTCTCACAAGGCCCAATACCTCTTGTTGGGATGACATCTCGTTTGATGGAAGGCTCAATATGGGGCGGAAATTAAATGTTGAGCCACAGTCTTAGATAGCTTCCGCTTTCGGCACTAGGTGGACTCGAAACAAAGAGACTGCGGCCTGATTCGGATGAAATATCCTTTGTCCTGCCCAGTTTACCACCGTTTGTCACAAAATAACGCCCATTTCCCACGGTCCGTCCATCATCGTTCCAATTCAAGTCCACCAGCAGTTAAGCACAAGCGCAAGCCTAACCAGAGCCAGGCAGGGGGGTCTCTCAAGAGGGACAAATAGGTAGAGTAGTTTGGCGCAACCATGACACGCACTAAATTCGGTGGGTGGAGTTGCAACTGATCATCAGGTCTTTGTCAAACTAACAAGTGAGAACGCGCCAGATAAATGCGTCAATGCTGAATCAGCTTCTGGGCCGTCCCGTCTATTTAAGCCTTGCTAGCCTAAACACAGGGCTGTGTAGTGTGTGGGGCCATTGTGCAAGTGAGACGGAGGCTATAGTGCAAAGAGACGTTCTCATTTCCCTCCGGGCAGGGACCCTTCTCTTCCACCGGAGCCTTCGTGCGATCTCCGGCCCCTTGCCGACTGGTCTGTGCACACGGAGCAGAGTGGGGCTCAAAGCGCCGGCCGGCTAACGGCGCGTGTTGTCTCACTAAAATCGGGAGGTTACCCTCGAGAAACGTGCCTGGCAGTCTCAGGATGGAATAACTTGCCTGGTCAAGGCGCAGCCTACAAATCAATCCCTACAGCCTACAAACACCCTACTTTTCAGAACAAAACTCGAGACACTTGACCGCCCGCTCGTTCTCCTTGGCCGTATCCACAACGTTAGGAACACAAGATTCCTAGCCACGATCAATGACAACCACTGCATCTGCGTTTATCCGAGACACGCCACGGGGCTCACAGGCCCACCTCAATCAAGCAAATTATCTGTCCCACTGTCCCCACTCGCTGTGGAGCACGAGGGACCAAACATGTTACGCGGCAGCAACAAGGTTCCCCTCACCACCCGCTCCAAGTCTCAGCGGCACCATTCACCCTTATCGACGCCCGATCACCTCATACCTCCCTACCCAGCCAAAGCACGCACGCAATGGCGTCCGGCACCCACAACTTCGTCTTATACGACGTGGCATTCGCCTCGCCTTGCGAGGAGAACACCTGCGCCCCCAACCCGTGGAAGGCCCGATACGCCCTCAACTTCAAGGACGTCGCATACAAGACAGAATGGGTGCAAATGCCCGACATCACCAAGATACGGAAGGCCTTGGGCGTGCCGCCGTGCCGCAAATTCGCCGATGGCACCGATTTCTACACCCTTCCCATCCTGGTGACGGACACCAAGACCGGGAGCGCCTTGGGCGACTCGTTCGACATTGCAAATTACTTGCAGGATAAATTCCCTGACGCGGGGGCGGGGGATCTCTTCCCTAAGCAGAATCTCGAGTATACGCTGCCGAATGGGATGGACATTCTGGTGCCGTTGTCAGAGCGCAACGATGATATCCACCCCGATTATGTTCGCTTCCAGTCCAGCGTTGACATGGCGTTCTCGATTCATGCGCAGCTGACTGCTAACGGCATGCGTTGGGACCCGGAGGTTGAGGGAGAGGTTAAGGCGGAGTTTTTACGGAGAGTGGGTATGATGTCCTGGGAGGACTTCAACATTGATGGTGAGGCTCGTGAGAAGCTGATGAATTCGCTGCGGGATACGATTGAGCGACTGTCGGTCCTGCTGAAACGCGATACCAGTGGGCCGTTCATGCTGGGGACAAAACCATCGTACGCGGATATCATTGTCGGTGGTTGGTTGCGGATGTTAAGCAAGACACTGCTGGAGAGTGAGTGGGAGCAGGCCAAGGGGTGGTATGATGGTGTCTTTGGAAAGCTGCATGCCGCGTTGCAAGAGCGCTTTGGCGATGTGAAATAGGGAATCAACCAGTCTTGAGACCCAAGGTACCCATCGGCGAAGAGGGATCGGAATATTTGATAGCATGCCCCCTTATATGCCCTCTCGGAAAGGAATTTGGGACGAGACGGTTGCATTCGGAGAGTTGAGCTGGATTCTTTCATTTGAATACACAAAAAGGGCCTCGGGCCGCACCCAGAGCAACAATGGAGTTTAGCGGATACTGTTCAAGGTAAGCATTTGTTTTGCGCGCCCGCAGTTGTCCGGAGAGGTGTCCCCCGCCGAGACACGGGGAACATGCATGCCGGAGCTAATGCAGTGCGGGCTGCGCCGACCCCACTCCCCCCGCCGGCAGGCGCTCCGGCCACGTCGTCAGCTGTCTTTCAACCTCATCACTCTCAAGCCCACAGCTCACCACCTACCTCCCAAAAATGGCCTCACCCCACCTCAAACCCTCCCTCCTCTTCGTCAGCCACCCCCTCACAGGCCATCTAACCCCCACCCTCCGCGTCGCAGCCGCTCTCCCTCACCAGGGCTTCCCAGTCTTCTTTCTCGGCCCCACCTTTCATAAGACACGCATCGCCGCCGCCGCAGGCGGAGAAATCACCTTCCTGCCTCTCCTCGGCACAGCCGACTTCGACGACCTCGCGTATTACTCACCTGATAACCCCAACCCCCCGACGCCGAATTACTTCTCGCTCCCCTGGCAGCGGCGCGGGTGGATAGATCTCGAGCGGACATGGATTGACCCGATCCCGGATGAGTGGCGGAGTGTGGTCGCGGCGCTGAAGGAGGTGTATGCGCGGGAGCCAGCGCGGAAGGTGATTGTGGTGGCGGAGGCGATGTTCTTTGGTATCATGCCGTTGTTTTATGGCGCGGAATTGCCTGAGGGGATGGAGAGGCCCAGAATGGTGGCGTTGAGTGTGACGGTGCCGTTTGTTAGGAGCAGGGATGTCCCTGCTTTTTTTGTTGAGGAGGAAGGGAAAGGAGGAGAGGGTGAGAAGGAGGGCAGAGAGGAGGCCTGGCGCAGGTGGGAGGTGTGTACGGGAGGGTTGAAGAAGAGGATGGAGAGGGCGTTACGCGAAGCTGGTGCGGTGTTGGAGGGCGGTCTGGAAGGGGCGTTTCTGAGCGGGCAGAATTATACGTGCCATGAGAAGATTTTGCAGCTCGGAGTGCCAGGATGGTTCTACCCGCGGCTTGATTGGCCTGAGGGCTTTAAGTTTCTGGGCGTACTTCCGCCAGCGGAGGAACCAGTAGGCGGGTGGGCGAACTTGCCGGCGTGGTGGGATGAGGTGAAGGGAGCAAGAGAAATGGAGAAGAAAATCGTGGTTGTTGCCCAAGGCACGGTAGAGGTGGATCCAAACGATTTGATTCTTCCTACCTTACGAGGTATGGCTGGAAGACCAGCCGATGTTCTGGTCGTCGCCATCTTGGGTAGAAAGGGGGCTGTGTTGCCCGAGGATTTCGCAGTGCCAGAGAACGCGCGTGTTACTGATTATCTTCACTACGACGCCGTCCTACCGTATGCGAGCGCGTGGGTTCATAACGGCGGATATGGTGCGGTCCAACACGGGATAGCGCATGGCGTACCGATGGTTGTTGCGGGAGAGGGAATGGACAAAGTCGAAAACGCGAGGCGGATCGAACGGAGTGGAGTCGGGCTAAACCTGGGACCGCCGGGTCCGTGGGCAGAGGAGGTACAGAAAGCTGTAGAGCTGGTACTCGATGAGGCGAGGTACTGGCAGGTGGCTGCAAAGCTGAGGGATGAGTCGGTTGGATTGCGCTGCTTCAAGTCTGTTGGTGATGAGATTGACGGCCTATTCTGACGTAATCAAGCCCTCCTCCGGTGCGGGCAGGGCCTTTCGCGATGCCAATAGAGTCTACAGTATACCTTTAATCACCCGAGTCTAGCTCTTTTGGCCGCAAGGTTGCCAATGCGACTGAATTTGCGAAGTGTGCGAGGGAGACGTTCCCTGGAGAAATATCATTCTTCAAACCCGAAAGTCTGCCCCCCACGCTAGCTCGCTCAGCCCAAGACGCAATGTCAAGGGGACAACGCCTCCTCAACTCGGGTAGTTGTCAGGGCCACTAAACCACCATCTCATGCATTGGACTCGTCTCCGGGAGCTCCCCGGTGTTGATGACTGTGCATGACAGTAATACCCAAAGTTATTGACACACACACTCGTTCGGTGTCCCGGTTTCAAGGCGACTCGCGTCAATATGGTGTACAGACAACCAACTCGGCCTTGTTGATGTTTACCTGAGGTTCCTTTCTCCGTGTCGAGGCTTGAGGTGGGCATTGAATCAGGTTGGTGTGGTTGGCATTGATGATGGACATTATTCTGCCCCGTGACATCGCTCCGCAATCTCGGCAGTTCGGATGCGCGGATTTGGTGCCCGGCGCAGCTGAGTATCAGATCGCCGACCAGCCATGCATGTCCTCTGGATATTCAATCACAGAGCCGTTCTGTTTCAGCGATCATTTCATCCCAACTTTCAGTCTCCCCAGCCCAGAAAAAGAGTCCATTAATGTTGCAGGAATTCTGCTTTGGGGTAAAATGACTTCCCGTCTGCTTCCAGACCACCGTGAACCCGTATCATACACAGTGTGAGGGCTGGCGCATTAATTGGACAAATGAGTGGCTTTGGCGACGCCAATATCCACTGCTCCCTAAACTTTCATCCTAACATTAGATCATCGAGATGCTGCAAATGAGCGTACCAGTGCCTCGGTGTTGTATCTGCGTCTCGATTAACGGGCGACTTATTTGTTGCGCACCGCTCGGGCAGTGTGTCCTCGGGGACTGGACAATGCTGTAAGCGAGCCGTGTCTTTCCCGAGCAGCGACGGCTCACGGGCAAGATTGAGCCGACGCCAAAGCCGCGAAATCCGATCCATCTCGCTGCATCCAAAGGCCAGGAAAAACCCAAGTTTGGTGTCGACCCAACTGCCAAACTCGCCCAGTTAAGCGGTACCGGGGCAGTGGAATGGAGGTTCTGTGAAAATCCTTTTGGAATCCGAGATCCCGTGTTGCCGTTTGCTGAACTATTTTTCGCCTGGAGGTCCCTGTCATTTGACGGGCGTCTGGGACTGTCGATTTGACCCAAGTCATCTTCCCGTTTTGGTTCTATTACAGTGCAATGACTGGTTGCCAATAACCAGGTTTCGGCCTGCAGTGATGCAAGTTGGCGTCTGCGGCGCAAAATAGCTCGCATCCTTCAGATTCTGTCCACTTCGTTTTCAGCTCATCTTGGCTGCCGAGCATGCTGGAAGGCCGCTTTGCTCCGCTCAAGTGATTTACGGCGCTGCGCAGCAATTCCAGCTGGAGGCTCGTCTGGGCGCTCGGGGGATAATGTAGCGAGATTCCGGACACCTGGTGTCAAGCCTGGTCGGGTCGAATGTGGCTATAACTGTGTCACATCGCGCTATCACATGGCCCATCACGATGCCTTCGCACCGGTGCGCCATCATGTCTTCTCCACGCCGAAGGGCCGCTGTCGTCGCTCACCGTTTTCAGCGCTAGGTGTCGTCTTCGGCCGTCGGTGCCGTAATGTGGTCAGTGCGTTGCAGCATCGTCCTGCAGCGCACGAGCGAGACGGGATGGAGGGGCAACTCTATTCGACGACATCGATGCAAAAGGTTGGTTCGTCCCACCCAATTCGGCACCTTCGTTCATCGAATTCCAAACACAAGAGACCTAGGTCTCCGCGTGGGAATCTCAAATCTCGTCTTTCACATCTCGCGTGCGGTGGGTGTTGCGATGGGGATTGTCTGTGGATCGGCGCAGCTGTCTGTCGAACCGTGATGGCCCTCGGATCCAACGTTGTAGCACCAACGCCCCCAACGGCGGGAACCTGGGCTGAGGTGGGCAGCTGACCGGGGCCGCTTCCGCGTCTGCTTGGGAACGCAAAGCAGCTCGGACCCCAGGGCGCCGAGTGGCAGCTGTCAACCACGCAGCTGCATCTTCACCGCACGCCCTCATGCGCTGGAGCGGTTTGCAAACATCAATGCGCTGCGATTTACCGCCTCCCGCGCATCGGGGCTTATGGCAACGACGGCAGTTCGTTGCGCAGCAGTCGCAGAGGCAATCGATTGGGGAAGTCTGCCCTTGAGCGAAGAGGAATGGGGGCCGCTCGGTCGAGGTAAGGCTGGTTGGCCTGAGCGTCCTGCAGATGTTTTTGGTGGTCGATTGGCGATCTTATCTTCCATGATGGGCCGAGCGCGACTTTGCTCCTGTCGTCCAGAAGGGTTCTATGCTCACCAACCTTTTCAGTCAGTGTGGGTGTCAAGATCGAACGACGGCAATACATGTAGGATCCGGGGAAATGCATGAGCCTGCGGGTAGCATCCAAAACCTGATGCTAGATGAAGACAAGTTCTACTTTTGCACGCGTTGGTCCCTTCCCAACGCCCGAATGTCTCGCGATTGCTTCTGACTGCTAACGGTCAAGACTTGAGTGCCGCTCGGCACGCAAAACTAGCGCCAAATCGCCGACAAAGCACACGGGAAGCTTCCGAACTTTTCACAGAGAATTCCTCAACCCCCTGGGCAGAAGAAGTGAGCGAAGGAAGACCACGGGAAGATCTTGGCCGGGCGTCACGGATGCCGTCCCCTGCCCCCCATTTGTGTGCCGCTGCATTGACTCCCGCCCCCTGTCCTCTCAGTCACCCGGCACCCGCCTCCCGTCGCTCCCCTTAGCTGGGCTTGCTTGAGGGAAGGAACGCAGTGAGCAGCCCGCCTCTGCGCGAGGTTCATGCCGGCAGCTGCCGTGTCAGTTTAGATATGATACCCGCTAAGAATTTTTGGTTATTTGGGGCGAACTTTGCCCTGTCTGTTCCTGCTACTCCCAAAACTCGCATTTGCATCATCGATCCCCTTTTGCCAATCTACCTGCTACGCCAATTTCTTAGGCGGCACAGTACCCGTCGCGACGGGTCTCCCGCGAAGAACCCGATGACGTGGTGCGTTAATTAAGACAGAGTTAGGGTTCCGGGTTAAAGATCTCGACTTCACATCGCCCGATATTTCGGCGCAAGTTGGCGCCAACCACAACATGAGCGACTCACCGCCGACATCCGGAGCGGCCCCGCCAGCAAACGGAACATCGCCGCTTTCTCCTCCACCTCCTCCCCCGCCTGGATTTGCGCTACCTCCAGACCCTGCGACGGTCCCCCACGACAACCTCAAAGTAAACCTGTACGCTGCGAGTATTCTTTGTTGGGTCATCGCCGCCATATTCGTGGGCCTGCGCTTTTACACCCGAGGGGTCATAATACGTGCCCTGAGCATATCGGACTGGTGCATTTTCCTTTCTGTCGTATGTCAACCTAGCTTGCAAAGCCCCCCCCGAGCGTGAGCATTGCCTGATATCACCATAGGTCTTCTCGGCCGGCGAAGCCGCCGCTCTAATAGACCAGATCATCCATGGCTCTGGGAGCCATCTTTACGATTTGAATCCTAACGATACGCCCGCCGCCATCGCATGGTTCAGAGTAGGCAACTCCCCCCATCTATCTTAGGATAACGCTCACACATCGATAGGCGGCATGGTACGGCGTGCTAACGTACCATCTCTCTCTCTTCTGCTCGAAACTCGCCATCCTCTCCCTCTACATCCATATTTTCGCCTTCAAATGGGCGCGCGTGGCTGGCCAAATCCTCCTCGTTATCGTTGTCATTACCAACATCTTCATGATCGTCACGACACTCACCGCCTGTATCCCCCTCTACGCCTACTGGGAGTTCATGATCCCGCGCGATACCGTGTACTGCCACCCTCAGAGCTTTTGGTGGGCTAACACGGGAATGCACATGGTGCAAGACGTCCTGATCTTCCTACTCCCGATGCCTGTTGTCTGGGGCCTCATGCTCCCGCTGCGCCAGAAAATGATGCTCTTTGCCGTCTTTGGCTGTGGCTTCGTCGTGTGCTTTATTTCAATCCTCCGCCTGCCGAGACTGTACCAGAACGATATGAAGAGCCACGACTTCACGAAATACTACGACTTCACTTACGAAGCTGTCGAGCTATCCTATCTTACCTCAATCGAAGTGAACGGCGCAATCGTCTGTGCTTGCGCCCTAACTCTCAAGCCATTCTTCGCCAAGTTCTTCCCCAGCGCGCTTGCTTCGTCTCGGTCAAAGACTTCGGAGGGGGCCGGAAATAACGTGGGCAGCAATGTCGGTATGCGTGGGCCACCAACAATTGGATCGATGCCGTCCAAGCAGCCTCTGAGCCCAGCAGACAACGAGCTCATGGGGAGAATAGGGGGCAGCCGAGGGGGTAGCAATGGGTCGGGGAGGAGGAGTAATGCCTGGTTGGAGAGCTCGCGAGGATACGTGGAGATAGACGAGTGGGGGGTTGATGTCGAATTGGCTGAGGGCATGCGCTCGAAGAAGGACATGACAAAAGAGGTGAGCGACAGCAGCGAGCACGAGAGCACGACCGACAAAAAGGACGACGAGGATGGGATTACAAAGGTCGAGATCAAGATCGAGACTCAGAGCAAGAAGGAAAGATGACGGGTGGCGGCGCAACAGGTCTGGGAAACGGCTATGACATGGATATAATTGGAGATATGGGGGCTGTAGCTTGGATATTCTTTTCAGGACTGGATAATAGTTGGGAATTTGGAGTATGCGGGCGCATCGGTATACCTAGGTCATGATATTTGGTGTGTAACTAATTCGCATTGATATCAAGAATCGAATAATGGTGGATGCTGTTGCTACAAAAGCTCCAGCCAAGATCTCTCTCTGCGAAAAGAAATTGTGTTCGAAAGCCCCTGGCTCAGCCCATTCATCCAGTACACGACATTGAGGTCAGATCAGGGAGCGGTACGGAGGCTCCGGCGAAAAGAAAGAGCCTCCTAAGCTAGTACGTGGACTGAAGATGCCTTCCTACTGTACAGGTCACCCGTAGCTTTCGTTATTCCAGACCATCTCACATTCTGATAACACCTAGGTAGATAAATACTGAAAAGAAATTCTTATATGTTAAAAAGTCCTGTGATGTGATAAGCCTAGGCCTTACTGTTCCAGAGCAAGATTGTGTGAGGATTCCAAGAACGCATTTTCGCAGGGAGATAAGAAACTCTGTTTTTTGGCCTGAGCCTTCATACCATGGACGGGGCGCGTATGAGAACTCGCGTGTGTGCCCGAGGGCTTGCCCCTGTTTTTAGGAGTGGCACAAGCACCGAAGGAGATATTCAGAAATATTTAGAGTTATCATACTTTTCCTATCAGCCACAAGAGTGTTCCATGAGGCGCCTACGAGGCCATAGTAGAGCTTCAGAAAGCGTAATTTCGAAACACTTTAGCTTACCAGTTCGCGCTTTACGCTACCTCAGTTTAAAGTAGCTGCTGCGTTGGGAGATCTGGTGTAGGATAGCGGCCTAATGGCCTTGTAATGGACAAGGACTTGCTGATATGGCCGACAATATGAGGCTGCCTTTGTCTGCATTGTTGCCAGAGTGCTCCAACTTGGCAGGCTTGTAGGTAGGCGTGCCACCGCCCGGTGGGTATTCACTGGGATTGAAGTCTCACGGAAAGCATATTTCGTCTTCTTCTGCCGAGTTTGACGCGCGCAAGTTTGGCCCACAAATCCAAATAAATTCTACGCCGAGTGAGAAAGTATAAGACGCCCATGTGCCACTCTAAGCCTCGACTTGACCGTTCAAATTCCCCACGCTCTGTCAACGCCTCCCCGCGCAACCTCCGGCGATACAGCTGCCCATCCGTCACCAAAACGAGTCATTGAGACGCGCCACGCAACGAAAACCACCACATCGAATATGGCGACATCTGGCAGACATGCAATGTCGATGTCGAGGGATCCCCCAGCCCACAATCCCACGCTCGAAGAGGCACAAGCCATAAGGACATATGTCGTCACCTCCGACCTCAACGGCCTCCATGCCATCTGCAACACGACCTACAAGCGATGCTGTGCCGCGCTCCACGCCATACGTCCCGGAGCGTACATGTACCCCGGTTACATCTTCGCCAGCCTCAGCCAGCAGCCTGGCAGCCCACACATCCTGCAGCTCGCCTTTCGCGGTCCCAACCCACTCCGTAAGTCCCTCTCTCTCTCCCTCCCCCTCCCTTCCGCCAACATCCCTTCTCCTTCTCCACGACTAACACCCTCCCGCACAGTAATCCTCGACTGGATCCTCGACCCCATAAAATGGGAGCGCTCACCCGCAAACGCCAAAGAAAGCTTCCTCAAAGCCAAGACCGCCCCTCTGAACCGCACCCTCTTCATGGAAGCCTGCGCCATCCCCGCAGGCCAGCACACGCGCGCGCTCCTCCAGCGACTCCACAATCTAGGCATGTTCATCCCGGGCGACGAGAAGCGGCACGACGCCGAGGGACATTGCGCGGCGCATATCGCGATGCATATGAGGAATTTGACGGCGCTGGAGTGGATGAAAGATACGGGGGTTAATCTGCTGGTAAAGAGTGCGGTTGGGGAGTCGACTTGTGGGCATATTGCGGTGCGGGATGGCTATTTCGAGGGGATTGTGAAGCTGTGGTCGTGGAATACCGGGGTGACGGAGGTTGTGGATGGGAAGGGGAGGAAGCTGGTGCAGCTCGCGCTGGAGAAGTATGGCATTGGGGGGAAGATGTATTGGGATCTGTACAACACGATTCCAGGGTTTTTGGACGCAGAGGAGCTGGGGCTGCCGGAGCCGTTGAATCCGCCTTACAGATCGCCAGGATCGCTGCTGGCGAGCGGTGGTGTACTAGGAGGCTCGGTAGCGAGTACGGGGTCAGGGACAGGCAGCCAGCAGGGGCGTGTGGGGCCCCAATCGTCGCCGCTAAATCGCCTTGCCCAGCTGAATCGAACCGGAATGAAGACGGAAGGTACGCCCGGAAAATATCAGCTGTCTCCAGTATCTGAGGAGACCGAGGAGCCCAAACCAGCTCCGAAGACACCGCGTCATTCACCTATCAGCACCTCGGCATCGTGCTACGCGCAATATCCACTCTCACACCCTAGCGGACGCCTAACTCACCCCAGCCAGCTGAATCGACCTGGAATAAAGACGGCAGGTGCATGTGGAGGGCCTCAACTGTCGCCGGTGCTGAAGGGTACCGATGAGCCCAAAGTTGGACCAGAGACGTCGCATCAATCACCTACTATGAGCGCCTTGTCATCGTACTACGCGCAACATCCCCTCTCGCAAGCCGCCGGAAGTCGAAATCACCTTGCCCACCTATATCAACCCAAAATACAGACAGAAGGCACAACTGGAGCGCCCGAACTGTCTCCGGTACTCGCCGATGACAGTGGACCAGAGACAGGTCAGTTTTACCATCTGTCCAACCAGATGACCCAGCCGCAACGCCCTCCCTCGCGGCCCACTGGCCGTGTATCAACCACTCCGACTCGGAGTCGATTCAACAATCACAATTCTCGCGCAAGAATGGCGCCATACCAGCGAACCCCCCAAACGGTTCGTGCAGCGCCTCGAGCTGAACAACCTGAATCCAGTCAGCCCCGGTCCCTCGACAATGCTAGTATGGCCAGTGGGATGCTCGTCGCGGATGAGTTTCAGTCGCTGGAGACTAGCCAGGACGCGAACTGGGTGTCGGGGTCACCTCCTACCTACGGGCTTGGAATCAACACATGGGGACATAGCGAGAACAGTGGCTTCTTCTAGAGGCGTGGGGCTGTCTTGGGTGATTCTGGGGCTTTTGGGCGGGCGTTGAGCCGTGGTTGGCAATGGGTACCTATGTGCACGGTGTCATGGTGGGCGAGGGTTATAAAGCGTGCTTTCGGGAGTTATTGGTTCATCAAACGCTTTGTGATTTCACTTTAGACTTACACTGTTGCTGTTATCTGGCTCTCATACATGTTCACCTGAGCACTATATCCTCAGTCCTACACCCTGTTGTAGATGTACATATCTTAGAGAAAGAAGAGTGTTTATTAGCATCGCAGCATCTATCTATTCTCATCACAGCTACCTAACATTCCGTGCTTCTTATCTGTCGTACTCACCAATCTAGAAGGCTAGTTGGAATTTCTAGCTCTCCTTCGAGGTAAGGCTGTTGGGATGGAGCATACGAGTATAGCCGTGGTTTCTTTCCAGAGCAGATCTTTGAGTGCAGAGTCCAACCTCGTCTACATTTCGTCACTGAAATGAAGGGTTCTTCTGGATAATATCCCAATTTCCTGGTTCCCATTGCGTCAATATATCCCAACTCCTTTCATACTCCGTCAGATGACACTCTTACGAGGTCATGCCGGTCCCGTTGCCACGGTTGACATACTGCGCAATTTGAACTACCTGTCTCTAGCGGTGGGAAGATGTCGACAGTCGTATAACCAAGATCCTGCCAATACGAAGGGTGGGCATTTAGGACCTGATGAGGTAGTACAATGGTTAACTTTCTTTGAGCTTGAGGCAAAGTACCTTCAATACGGGACAAGTTAAGCCACCAGAACTCATAGTGTTAATCCCCTTTGTTTACCGTATTTACATCCCGCCGTGGTCAAAGCCGTCGACTTATACCGGTATTCTGGGCGGATGTAGCACCCAATTTGTCAACGGCAATCGCGATAGCCTTCTCATCGGACCTACATGAAATCGACGCTGTACAAGACCAACGATACGCATTTCTGATGAGTATATATATTCTTTGCTTTGCAACCTCGAATCCCCAAACTTACTTTAAGCACTCGCAATACTACCACAGCCAGAAGTTCACTCGCGCAACCTACCGTCAACACACAGTTACAACCTCACAGCCACCTCCGGCCCTTCGTAATTTAACCAAGGCTCGCGATGTCACAGCAAGACTGGCCTCAATATCGAAACTTCCATATCCAGGTAATATTTGCTTGTGCTAAGGAGGGGACTAGGTCTTTCCCGAGGGTCAACAGCCGCCCACCCCCTATGTCTCAAAACTGAGCACGTGTCTCAATGAAATGGCCGGTGCCTATAATGTCACAACTGGCAGGCTACTCATGACCGCGGCGGCACCGGGCAGGAAGCCGTATATCAGGATGACCGCGGATACGGACCCACGCATCACGCAGTGATGAATGGTAGCTCTGAGCTGGTTAGGTGGCAAGGCAGGATGAACCATTACTTTGCCTACGGGGCGGAAGATGGCATCGGGTCCACCGCGGTTTCTCCCGCGATCAAATACAGGCACAAGGCTATCGACGAGCGCGTGAATAAAGACGAAACTGTAGTCTTGCAAGCTCTTTGCGATATCGATCCCGAACTCTTCCAGTACTTGCCCAAGGACGTCGTTCACGAAGATGATGATCTCGCAAAATATGCCAAAGACCAGGACGTGCGTGAAACAAGCGAAGCCTATAAATATATCTTGGGAAGAATCCGCCAGCTGGGAGTCGACGGCAAGGCCTCGGGCTGAAATGCACAACATGGACCGGGGAGCGCCAGCGTAGCCGGCCCAGGCTCAGAGTACGCGGGGTGCTAAAAAGGACGAGAGACTCGGCGGTGAGAGTAATGAACGAGTCCTGGTTGACGAGACATGGGTGCAGAACGGGCTTGAATTTAACAAACTTTGGTGGTATGTTCTTTTAAGGGTTACTTCGGGGTTTCAGAGGTTATAATAGTGCGAGTAGGTAAAGTATTTTGGGGGTATGGGCGAGGGATTGGAAGAGATACGTACCTATTCAACATAGGACGTGGGTTTAATGTAGTGAATGGCGAGGAAGGGTACCGTCCGTTTCGTAGCTAGAAACCGCATGTCATGTCCTTGATTGAGCTGAACTTTGTTACTGGATAGAAGGTCTTACCCTGCCTCTTGGGCGATTTTGCCAGTGCCATTCTGGGCGGATGTTTCGGTGGTGTTTCTAGCGACTGAGAGGGATGATGTGTTAGAGAGGAGGGGATGTCGTTACGATAGAGTGAGGATGGTACAAAGGCTTTAGCCCAATGAAAGAGTCTCTCATCTCCGTACGAAAAATGCGTTATTCGAATCCTCACACAGTCCTCCCGGTCATCCAGAAACGGCGAGGCCTGGGCTTATCACATCACAGGCCTTTCAGAATGCCGGATTGCCTTTTAAGTATTTAAGCAAGTGTTCTCAAAATGGAAGATGGCCTCTAAAAGCGAGAGTTATGGGCGGTCTTTACGGTAAGAAGGCATTCTTTACACCGGCTAAAGGGTCCCTTTCCTTTGGCCCGAGCCTTCGTAGGTAAGGTACCAACTGCCTGTTTTCTGTGGAGTCACCCATGTCAGGAGAATGCTGCCCCCCAATATTGATCTGCCCGGCCAATCAAATGTAGTATCTCGACCCCACACCACCAACCCCTCACCAGCCCTCACCGACACTTCTGCTCTCATGTTGCTACAAGTTCCCACCTCATCTCTCCAGGCATTCTTCTGTAGGGCGGTCGCCAGCAAACTCTCGGCTTTTCTGGCCGGTTGAGTCAACCCAGGCAGGGAACAATGGCACGCCGAACCTTCAAGACAGGCATGTGGTCTTTCCTCAAAGACGGCCTTTCCGAAGAGGGGCTTCCCGAAGAGTTCGCGCCGCGGAAGGAAATTGAGCAGGAAGATGTGAGTGATACACTCAACAGAACCAAGCCCATCCTCTTATTTATCCACAGTACAGCCACTTCGCTGCCACGCCATTTGTCTACAATCCTCTCGATGGCCATCGTCACGCTTTCCGCCTCCTCAGACTACTGCTTGGCACGCGTCAAGATGCCGTAGCGTGCGAGTTGTATCCGACACATCTCGAGGATGCGGGAAAGTACGAGGCGCTCTCCTATGTCTGGGGAGATGCGGTAGGACGAAAGCCCGTGCGGATTGACGACCAAACTATGCTGGTCGGCGCCAATCTGCACTCCGCGCTGCTCAACTTGCGATACGAGGACAGAGAGCGGATCCTTTGGATTGATGCCATTTGCATCGACCAAACGTCCCCCACCGAGCGCAACCAGCAAGTCACCATAATGGGAGATATCTACAAGCAGTCATGGCGGGTGCTGGTGTGGTTGCGAGACGCTGATGAGGAGATGACGCCGAAAGTGATGCACATGTTAGCCGAACTGGCCACTGGTGCATTGGAGATGGCGGGCAAAGAAAAGCATATCCAGTTTGGCCATGGGCCAAGAAGCGATATTGACGGCGGAGACGACGAGGAGAAGAGGTTGAAGTTGTGCATGCTTGACAACATCCCCGAGTCCATGATCGAGCGTGCTGATATTGAAGATCCACTGGCCGACAAGTACCGGAACGACCTCTCGATAATGCACCTTATCGGCTCGCAATGGTGGTATCGCGCCTGGACCTTGCAGGAAATACTACTCCCTGGGCGTGCTGTGGCGGTAGTGGGCCAATTTACTATGGACTGGTGGCGTTTCTGCGCAGGCACCAACCACGGCTTCAACATCGGCATCTGGGCACCCATCACCATGGGTGTCATCATCGACTCTATGGTTTTGCCCTATCTGTCGGTGCAGCGCCTACAGGAGAGAAGGGCCAGCAGCGGCCTGGGCCACACAAACGACGCGCAGGAACTGCTGGAGTTACTGAACAGCAGTCGGTTCAGAGCTGCCTCGGATCCAAGAGACAAAATATATGCCCTTCTGGGCCTCGCCGACCGCGGCGGCGCGGGGACGGCGCCACTTGGAATCGTGCCTGACTATACATTGCCTGTGGCAGACGTCTATCAGCGGGTAGCCCAGCAGCTCATCCGCGTCTCCGGCACGCTCGACGTTCTCGGCTCAGCTGGGCCCATTGCAGACCACACGCCCGAGTTCGACCTCCCGTCGTGGGTGCCAGACTGGAGCTACACCAAAACCGTCTGCTCACCTCTCATGCACGATGCCCTGGGCCGGTACCGCACCACCCACGCCACCAATGGAACCTCCACTAACGCAACCTTTGCCGATTCTGGAAGGACGCTGATTCTTATTGGCCACGACGTGACCACCATTACCGCTCTATCTCCCGTACTTCATCGCATTGTTCACAGATCCGACGAGTTCGACGGTTTTATAGAGGACTGGATCGCAAAATTACCGCCAGAAGAGGATACCTTCAACAGGGTTACTTCTTTGGGTGGGTTTGTCGTCCAGATCATCTTCATTGTCTACGAGTGCCTGATGGCTATAGTCCCCCACTTGGGCATCTATCAAGACTGGGAGACATTTGCATCGGATGTGAAGCCGGTCGATCCCGATGGCAGCAACAATGGAAGAAAGGCCAGCACCACATCCTGGATTAAACCAGGCCACTCCGTATCCGGATTGGTGGCCAGGGTCAATTCCAAACTCAAACTACTGCAAACAGAGACCATCTCGCCACCTTCAGCGCTGGACGGCGAACCCTACGATCCGCTGGCCACTTACTGGCACACTCTCTGTACCGGCACATATGTGGCGTCTCAAACTACACCCAGCGCACGAGTCCAAAACCCCGAGTCGGCAACAGAAGACAAAGGCCCCACCCGAGACTTCTTTTACCTGTGGCGGGCGTCTCTGAAGCCTATCCGGGACATGCACCGTTGGCGCGTCGATCGCATGTTCCGCCCGATCGCTTTCATCGGGTACGTGCGCAAGACGTGGCGTAACTATGGCGATTTTGTGCGGCTCCTCGAGGGTGCGTACGAGCGGCGGTTGGCGCGGGGTGAGAACGGATACTTGTGTCTTGTGCCAGCGGCTGCGGAGGTCGGGGACAAGATCGTGCTGGCTCAGGGGGGCAGGGTTCCGCTTGTCTTGCGAAAAGGGCGAGGAGATGACGGTTCTGAGGGGGACTGGAGCTTTGTTGGAGAGGCGTTTGTGGATGGCATTATGGATGGAGAGGCGTGGGCAGAGGAGAAAGCTGGTCCGATGAGGATTCGATGAGCCAGGTAAAAGTTGGACAGCACAATGGAACTACCTCCCGTACATGAGTAGGTTCTCTTGATTCCATCTGGCTGAACATCTGATGCATCTCGTTAAGCTCGTGCGCCCGCGTTCGTGATACTAGAATGACGAAGTAAATTGAGCAAAAGCTCAAACAAATCATCCCAAAAGTGAAAGTGTTGATACCGGGAAACATAAAGTCTCAATGCCAAAGTGAGGAATATCTTCACCTCGCACAGCCGTGACAGTTCATGATCCGTTCCCTAGTCCACTCCGTCCATGTCCCTATCCCAAATCTCGCTCGTCTTCTCCCCTCCACCAAAATCCCGCCCAGCTCACAACCCCAGCCCTCAAAAACGAGCCTGCATCTGCGGGACCGGTAACGCAATAGCCTTGAGCGTCAACCCATGGTACATAAGACTATACCAAGGACTTCCCCTCCCGTACCGCTCAAGACATAGCTCAATCGGCGAGACCTTTCCCGAAGCCTCCCCCTTGATCATCAAAGCGTGTCTCGTATTCCAGTTCAGGAACCGCAACCCCTCTCGATCCTCTCCCATAACGGCCAAGTGCGCTGCCGTCCGCTGGTTCCCATCGACGGTCCTGAAAGTAAAGTCGAAACCGGCTCGGTGGAGCCACTCGAGGGTGGTTTGGTTACGGGCCTGCATGGCGATGTGCACGGCGAATTGGCCTTTGCAGTCGTGCATCTTGAGGGAGGCGGCGCCGAATTGCTTGAGCATGTTGAGGGACTTGGTCATGTCGGTTCTCCTGTAGGAGCAGGCGTGCAGGAACGGGGTGCGGCCGTGGGTGTCGGTTGAGTTGATGAAGGCGGTCCGTCTTTCTTCCCAGTTGGAACAGGTCTTGGGGCTGAAGTGGTATTTGCTTAGGGAGTATTCGAGAATTTCTGTGGGGTTTCGTGTCAGATGGAGGAATTAGAATGGGGTTTGGGGTTGGGTTTATCTCACTCTCGGGGTAAGGGCCATCGAGGGCCTCGTGGAGGATATTCTTGCCGCTGGTATGGACGGACTCAAGGATGGTTCCAACGTCCCAGATGGGATCGTAGTTTCGAAAGACGATGATCTGAAAGAGCCCATCGAGGGAGCCAACGTCGGATTCTCTGACAAACTGCCAAATCTGGCGGTGCTCAGCTGGGCTAATAATGCCCGGATGGGAGCAACATTGCTCTCTGTGATCCAGTGCTCTCATCATCTTGAGAAAATCGTGCTGATGTCGTGCAGGTAAATCGATTTGAGGATGGCTAGGTAAACTGGCAAGAGATTTGTCGTGCTGTAGTTAGCGACGGTAGCAAAGACGAACTTCTAGGTTCGCCGCAGGGAAAGGAAGAAATGGGATTGTAATTTCTTTCGGTAGGAATATTGAACAAACACAGGAGCGGTTATATGTTTGCTGTCCGGTTGGGATTCCGTCTTTGGTTCCTATTGATCTTCAACTGAGCCTGTATTCAATAGGAAAGGTACAAAGAAGAACATTACTCTTCATGTTGTTCTTGACAATACAACGGGCATTACCTGCAAGTGAATTGACCTGGCAAACATCAACCTTCGTGTCACAAGAAACATGTCACATGCATTGCGATGATGGGGATAAGAACAAGTGTATAACATCCCCACGGTACTCCGTTCCTTCTTCTCAGCCTGACATGAGCAGACCAAGGGTGACAAAGTGGCCCAGCGGCGTTAATCCATCCTCACGCACCACCCCCACCCCCTTTTCCATATCATCTAGGATGCGCTGGATGTAGTCTCCTGCGCCCGAGAGGTGCAGGATGTGGGCGATAGCTGCGTGAAATGCCAAGAGGCGGGGCGACGGCGGGTCGATGGATGTGTGTTCAAACAGTGTTCTCGTGACTGGCAGCTTGTTTCCACCAACAAAGGGATGGAGAAATGTTCCAACACGGTATGTGTGCTGTGGCGCGTCGGTAGCGGCAGTAAAAAAAACTTTGAACTTTCCAAAGTACTGATGCATCTGGTGGCTCAAGGTGGCAGCGTTGTACGGCCGGTCGATATCAGTTCCTTCAATGAGATGGATGATACCGCTGTCGAACATGTTCAGAATGGAAAGGGCGGCTTTCTTAGAATTGTCCCACCTCTCTGTTAGTGTGTGTGTGTGTGTAAAAACCAGTTCTGAGTCCTTGCCTGCCTGGGTCAGGGAATAAGGGAGAATATGTGTTACTTCAAGATTCATTGGTGGTGTCGTATCGTTGATTAGCAGATTGCCATCATCGTCAGTCGCGTTAGAACTCGAGCGTTCTAACCGCTGTGTCGCTTCATGGGCGTCAAACTCGTGTGATCATGCAGCGATGGCGATCTCGGACAAGACAGGTGCCTCGTAGCTCGGATATGCGCGCTTCAGGAGTGCCTGAGAAGCTCTTGATACGCTCCTCCAACCCTTGCGCGCGCTGGATCACAGCAGAGTATACAGGGGAGGGCTGAGGTGTCTTGTTTCCTGAAGCCCGCACTTAGAGGGGATTAGTTACAGCGCCAGATATCCGATTTTGGCACGTACAAGGCAGGAAAAAGTAGTTCAAAAGGTAGTCGGCATAGTCTGATAGCGACTGGCTAAGATCAGCGACCGTGCCGTCATCTTCAAGGTCGAGATGATCGTCCTCGTGCATGCCCAGGGCCATGCACCGAAAAAAGGCTTGGAGAAACTTGTCTTGCGACTCGGGCGTGCGTGTATATTTGAACATGAGGCGGACAAGCGCTGGGCGGTTGTACTCTTTTTGCGGGCGGTTGTTGTTTCTCATCGTTTCGATGGCTTCAAAATGGCCGACAATACGGTAAAAACGGGCAATCACTCGTGCGCGCTCGTCGGCGTCTGTAAAGACCGGTTGCTGTTGCGCGGGAAAATCTACCAAGCCCTCCAGGGACGATTGATAGCGGTGCGCTGGGGTCGGCATGGTGAGGTATGGGTGGAACTGGGGAGAACAGGTGGAAATCAAACACAAAAACAAAACCGACAAACGGGGATTTTGATAGCCCCTCCAGAATGTCCTGCAGGCGGTGTGTGTGCAGTGTCAACTGTCCCCCCAAGGCAGTAGCTGTCCGAAGTTAGCGCAAACAACCTCATCAAGTCATCCATGGTCAGACCCTTTCAGCCCGTCAGGACTACTCATCATTTGCCGGGATACACTCAACCTCCGCGACAAACTCGGCTCGGAGGATGTTCCCGGATTACTGCTAAACCTTCTGCTTCAAATCTAGAACTCCTTCTCGCCCCTCATCTCCTCTTTGAGAGCTCTCTTGTGCCTCATTCTGCTCCTTATAGTTGATATCGCACTTGTCAAGGTCATCGGAGCTGATATCGTTGTCGTGGATTTGACTTGCCTGTCATTTTGCGCTTCTTGTAGTACCTAGAAGATAGGGTTTTGCTCGAGCATTCCTTTGAGTGTGGGTCTGAGCCTCAGTTGGTATTAATTTGTAGATTTCTACAGTCTGCTCAAGGTCGTACGAAAACAATGCCATTCAAAACACGAAAACCTCGCCATCCCAGAAACCGACAACGGATAGTAAAGGGCTTTCTTGTCAAAGCCATTTGACCCAACAAAGCCATCCAGGGCTAAAGAACGAGAGGTATCGTACAAAATTGTTGACCAAATCCGTTCGACCCACCAAGCCTGGGCATGCAACCACAAAACCACCCGACCAACAAAGCTATTGGATCCGACACGAATGACGCCAATGAACCCTGCCGCTGAACCAAACTGACAAACAAGTTCGCGTCCTGATACGGGTACCGAGTAGCCGGTGAATATGTACAGGTTGAAATCAGCATAAAATATGCAAGGAAACCCCTCAACACCAAATCCAGCAGTCCGTCCCACTCATTAGAACCTGCCCATCGCAGAACGCCCTAGTATCTGCCGTAATATCCCCAAACGCCGAAAAAAGCCCCTAAGCCCCAGAAATATACAGCAGTATGCGCCAGTCCCCCTCCGCTCCCGCTAATACTTAACCTCAAAACGAAGCTTGGATCCTGGCAGGTAGCGCTGCACCCGCGGCAATTTGGGCTTCGACTGCTTTTCCGTCTGTTTGTGTATCTTCTGCCTCAAGTACCCCGCAAAATCTGTACTGTTCACATACTGGTGGCGCGGTACGATGGTCATGATGAACTCCATCAGCTCCTCCCTGTTGTACGCAAACGCCAAAACTAGCCCGGTTCTCCGCTTCGCATTCATCGACTTCAGCAGGATCTCCACTCCTTTTAGCGCAACCAGCTCCTTGATGGCGTCCAAGTTTCCCAACCGCGCAGCGGTATGAACTAGCTAATCCCCGAATCCCCTGGACTCTCCTAGGTTGATCTGGGTATCGACTGAGACCTTGTGATGCAGGGCCAGGTAGCGAATGACGCCGGCGTTGTTGGCCTCGGCGGCGATGTGCATCGCCGTCAGCCCTCTTGAGTTCAACTGGTCGTTGAGCTCCCCGCCAAGAGTGAGGATCGTCTCCAGGCAGTGCGAGTAGCGGTCTCGCGGGGCGTGGCGGATAGCGTAAAGGACAGCATCTTCGCCGTTGGAGTCGACCTGTGCGAGAAGGGCTTGCTTTCTCCACGGTCGGGCGGCGGCGCAGACTCCAAAGATGGGGTCGAGGATATCCTCGAGGATTTTGACGCCGCGTTCGCCGTGGTGCGCCGCGTGGTGCAGGACGTTTCGGCCTTGTTCGTCGCGCAGGTAGACGAGAATTCGGGCGCGGGTGGTTTTTCTCTCCAGTGCGACGGCCATCAGACTAACCTCGAGCGCGTTGCGATCGCCTGTGCGGATGAGGCGAAGGAGCTCCGCCTTCTTTTCGGGGGAAAGGTCGACCGGCATGGTTTTGGGTGATGAGATGGAGAATACGGGAAGAAGTTGCGAGGAGTTTAGCTTGCTGGTGAGGGATGCGCTGGTGAGTGAGCTCTTCGTTGGTGTTGGGTTTGGGTCTTCTGCGTGTGAGAGACGCGGAGGTGCAGGATCGCGGGCGCTCGGGAAGGCGCGCTGGATTTTTGCGACCTCTTATCCACTTGGAGGGCAAACTCTAAAAGCTCGCCGCACAATCGATTCCCGCCTGTGCGAGCCGCTGTTTCGAATTTTGCACTGAGCTGGGTTGGCATATGCTGGTGCTCGTGAGGGTAAAGTTTCGACATTGCCGGAGGTGACCAATACGTTCTTCGAATTCCGCAACCAAAATTTCAAGCAGAACTAATACGTCATCAAAGATAGTATGCCCGAATTACAGTCTTCTATTCAGTACCAGCAGGAGGGAGGTTGGGATGCTCGAGAGAAAAGGCGCAATGTTTTCATCAGGTAGGTTCCCAATGAACCTGGACACCTGATATATGAGTACACCCTTAGAGAGTGCCAATTCCCTTTTGCTTGTTATGGCGCCAGGTAAAACATGCATCTTGTGGAGCTACCTTACATGTAGTCAGAAACATCAGTCCTGTGTTCTCCGACATATGTGATATCTCTTGTTCTGCGATGCGCATTAGGTGGTCACCTACTCTTCGTCAACATGTTCCCTATTCTCTTTTCAATACTTGTCTAAAAGCATCGCTTAGCGGTCAAAGGGGCGGTCTGAAAGCCGTTTACTCCAACAAGCTTAACCGTTTTAGCTTAATTCGACAGTTAAGCGGCTCAGTTCGAGAGCGGATCAAGAACGGTTTATTGGATAATTGTCGGCCAGGTTCTCTCCACTTACATGTTCGGAAGGCAAGAACCCGTCCAAAACCCCCACATAAACTGCTCGTAAGCCGGCAAGCCGTTTATGGACCGCTCAGGGACGCTATTGGAAGCTGAAATGGTAGGGCTTGCAGTTTCGGGAACGGCTTGGTGGGCTCAACCAACGCCTTCAAAAGCCCCCTTAAAGTAGCGAATACCGATTTGGCTCACATTCACCCGATTTCAACGCTTAGTGTGCGGCCCTGAACAAGTGTCGCATGGCGCCCTGCAGGTGCCGTCGTGAATGTTGATGGCCAGAAGCTAGAGCTGAGAGAGCCCGTGCTACCCGCAATTAGGAAGCGCGACAAGATTCGGGTTGCGCAGGTCGTAGCACATCGAACTTGCCATCTTGATCATGTCATGCGAGTTCTTGAAACGGATGTCTGATTGACGCAACTTGACCTTACTTCATCATAAATTGCTCAGAAGTCTTACTACCAACACACTCCATTACTCGCAATCATGTTGCAACATCAGGCGTTCCACAGGCCGCCAAGCCGACCAAACGAACGATATCCGTGTCCTGCAGTTTAAAGTGTCAACACATCCACCAGGGAAAGATCCCAATGGCCACGGTTCTTGGCTGGGCTATCAGGAAGCCCAAGAAGATGCCGCGCGACTGCAAAGCGCATACATCAATGCCCATCTTCGAAGCAACCTTTCTCTTCGCGTCGCTCGGAATCTACCTCAACGAAACGCGGCAGGGGTTTCAGGACTTCCGAACTGCCTTTCGGCCAGGCATATGTAAGTATACAGACTTCATATTCCGTGTTTATCTTGACGCCGTTGAAGGGCAGTACATCACTGCCACCGCTACGGTACAGGTGGAAGTCTGTCTTCGTTTGCTGGTCTGCTTTGGCAGGGCTAAATTTCCGACCTCTTGGTGCCGTGGTCTAGTCCTCCAGGAGGTGAATGATGCAGATGAATCGCTAGGGAGAGTGCACCGAAGGATTGGTCTCTTCGATGGCCAACCAACCCGGAGGAGGGACCTGAACGTCTACTTTACCTCAACGCAGTGGAAAGACAATACCATTCGACAGAACGAAGAAAGAGATATTTCGATTACATCGAGAGCGATCCCTCACTGTGTGTAGGCTAGAAGAAAATTACCAACAAACCTCTAGAAATTTCTCGATGCCATTCTCCAACCCACACGTGAGCGAACAGACGTAGATGTGACCCCGCGCGTCGCAAGGTGCTATTGTTTCCAGACGTTAAGAGAGGAGAGACCCTCCTTTTGGGCAGAGCGTTTAGTTCGTATGCATTTCACACGGAGCCTTCCTCCTCCCGACCCGATTCTTCATGAGGACGGGAACTTTGATCCTTCCCGCTACCCTTTCCCGGCCAGAATCTGTCATCCAAATTACCAGGTACACAGGACTCCTTCCCCGCTTCCATCCCTGCCTCCAAATGGCAAGCCACGGGTTACTATGTGTGATATCACAGCCGCACCTGCAGGATACTAGTTAGATCACCGGGCTGAGGTGGTATGACAGGCTAATATTGCAAGAGTTACATTTCAAAAGGGCCTCACTAGTGTCTTCGGTGCAGAGATAGATAACTCAAGTTTAGTGCTGTTTTCAAGCCGCCTCACCAGATGGGTATAATAGCCCACCTACACCCACATGGTGGCCGCTGTCAATCCTCATCCGCAACTTACACGGGGGCTTCTGTTCTTTTTTCCACAACTTCGACCGCGACGACCACATCACATTTCCGCCCCCCTAGCCCAGCAATGGATGCCCCATACCAAACCAAGCGGGAGCCGCGCCCCCTTATCAACGGCCGCGCCAACTCTCCCCGTGACACCTGGATCTACCCTCGAGAAATCGAACACGACCTCGACGGCGTGGTCGACCTTCCGCAGGAGCTAGTGCGGGAAACATATGCATGCGCATGGGAGTACACTCGGTGCGTGATTCCCGTATTCACCAATTGGGACCGCTACCTCGCATTTGCTCGCATTATCATTATCGGCATCATAGCAGAGTTCAAGGGTACCCTGGTTGACGTGACTGTCTCGGACTCTGTGCTCGGATACGACCTTGGCGAGCTGTTCGCTACCATATTTGCTGGCACACCTGCGCACGAGGATATGGCGCGCGAATACCGGACGTTTTTGCTGATAACTGCTGCGAAGAGCAGCCAGAGGTATGCTTCACGATGTTGATGGTGGATAGAACGAATATGGGCTTACAGATGGTATCAGACGGAACTCGAAGCTGTTTTCCCGCTACGTAGACAGCCTCGTCGCGTCTCCCAAGATATGGTTCCGCCTCCGGGACTGTGACGCCCTTGTGCGATTCACCATCGCTGCGGCGCTCGCCTGCAACGACTTTGACACTGTCTGGTTCCGCGAAGATGAGCTGCAAATCCTCGCAGAGATAGGTGACACGCTCTACGACGCTATCGCATTCTACAAGCACCGAGCTGAGGGTGAGACCAACAGCACCTTTGCCTATGTTGCGCTGGATCTCCGCGAGGATGCATTCCGTCGTTGCCGTGAGATTTTATGGGCCCTGGATGTCGCCTGGGCGAGATCTCCTGCGCACCGATGCGTTATTAACTTCCTACGACCCTTTGGTGGTCCGATCCACATGATGATGAGACGCTATCGGTTTGTCGAAGACGGACTTGTCATTGGAAAGGCCGAAACAACGGCGGTGGTCAAGGAGACTCGTCGGAACGTCAAGCTCTGGAATCGTGTCGACGCGACGGGCGAGTACAACTCAGATGACGTGCAGTTCTCGGATGCCATCGCACAGAGTGACAGAGTCATGTTCACCGGCCTTTCTGAGCTGCTGGATGGCGACGATAGTAAGTGCCATGATTGCGAATACCGGACGTCATATGGCGCGAAAGGGCTGAAGAGCTTTGGGGGCGTTGAGCTTTGCATGTTGTGCAGAGAGGATTGGAGGCTGTATATTGAGTCACTCCCACAGCGCGCAGCAGAAGTATTTCCGGAACTTGCTGATACACAGCTCGCCTCCAAGCTCTAGAACTAATATGACAGCATTGGGTACGAAGTAAACATCTTAGCTCCAATCCCTCAAGTCTCTCGTTTGGTGACACGCATGTGCATATTCCGAAGCACAAACAGTGCGCGATGGGTTCGAGTGAACGGTTGTTCTGGATCAACAAGTTGAAACTCAAAGTCCCGGAGAAGCTTGGGTCCGTTAGCGAGTGCATTGCACCAATTGGTGGATCGAACTTACCTCAATGAAGAGCTTGTTCATTTCCATCCAAGCCATGGCCCTTCCGGGGCACAAATATCTCCCGTATCCAAACATGAGCTCCGTGGTCTTTTCCATCACGACTCTTTCCGAGGTTGAGGCCTCTAGAAAGCGCTCTGGTCGAAAGACGGAAACGTCTTGGCCGAATATATCGACGCGGCGCCCCATGGACCAAAAATCCGTCCCGATTTTCGTTCCCCCAGGGATAAAGGTTCCCTCCAATGTATCCCCCTTCGCAGGTACAACCTTAGGGAATAGCAAGGAGACCGGAGGACTAAAGCGTAGAGATTCCAACAGAAAGGCCTGGAGATATTTGAGATTCTTCCCTTCAACGGCTGTCGCCGGGTTAGAGATTTGTCCCGATGTGATGGCGCGATCGATCTCGGTCTGAAGTTTGCGGTATACCCGTGGTGTTGTGGTGAGTAGAAATAGAGCGACGCGAAGCAGGTTGGCCGTCGTGTCAGACCCGGCGACGAGTTGAGCGAGCAGCTCGGCTTCACATTGCCGCCTAAGAAGGCCATGGCGTACAAAAGAGCCCTGGAGCGATTGTTAATTTCTCTCCTTCGAATATGGACCACAGAGAGGAGATTCATACCAACATGTCCTGCTGGTTTAAGGTGTTCCCGTCAAAACGTGACGCAACAACCTGTTTTGCAACCCCCATCATGACGCCCAACCCCTTGCTGTCTGAGGGACTTGGACCCAGCAGCCTCAGGAAGAAGTCAGAGAGGAAGATTCTCCCCAGCCACGGTACATCAGAACATAAGGCAAAGTAAATCCCCGAGTCCTCCATCGTCTTGATGTACTCATGCACGTCGGAATCGGTCTCGAGATACCCGAATGCGTCTCCATAAGCCACGCGCGTCAACGAGTCAAGCGTGAAGTATTGTGCGACGAGACCCCAGTCCATGGGCTTGACCAGCTTATCGGTCGACAAATACTTCCGCTCGATCAGCGCCTTCAAGCTCCCGATCTGCTCGTCGATGTCGCTCTCCATGGTCGGGACCTCTCTCCCGGAATACCCCGCCGCGACGCGCGCTTTGATGTCATCGTGGAATGCCGTGTCCTGTAGCAAATGTTAGCCGACATGTTTCCGTTAGGCGACGCTCTATGTCCCGAGACAGCGGAAAAGGACATCAGGTATGTGGGAAGAAGCATGCCCAAATTTGCACCTACCGGACTACTGATGATGCTGTGCTGATACGGGTCGAGCCGCATGACAGAGTACCAGTCGCCCTTGCTATATCCATTATGGGCGCCGTTGATCCGACGGAAGACCTCCGGGTCATCGCTGATCAGAGTGTCTGGTGCGACGCGAATGAGTCCGGGACCGTAGCTCTCGCGCACTTTCATGTGCACGCGGAAGGCTTTGTTGGAGAAGGCAACGCGGAGCAGCCAGAGGAACGAGAAGGATGCCAGAGGCGGGCCGGGGAATTTACGGAGTCGGGACCATGCGAGGATGCATGTTGCGACATAATAGAGGAAGAGCCAGCCGACGGCGATGAACACCAGCATCTTCAAAGCTGCGCGTCTGGAGCAACCTGAGGTGATGTTGGGCGGGACAGCTTCACTGAAAGGCCGGGGGGGGGGAACACGGTGCCAAGAAATGTTTCGCTGTCAGTCAGAGCAAAAGAATTTCAGCTTCAGCACGTCACTCGCTATTCCCCAGCGGCTTAGTCACTAGAAGTTAGGGGCTACCCGATAGATCATGACACTTTCTGGGCACTGTATGCGCAAACTCAGCCCAACCAGAGCGCTCCCCATTAGGATTCCAGATTCAGTTCCAGTTTTATTGACATTCAGCTGACAAGAGACCCATGCAAAAGATCTCCCACCCCGACATCCCGCCGTTCCCTCCGAAGGCCCGCGACCCGGTCAAGCGGGACGGGAAGGATCCAGCTCGGACTTGCCCGTACTGATTCCGACAAGCCATTGGTATGATCGGATTCAAGGCGCGGATGGGTAGCCGACCAAGCACTCTTCATCACACTCCTTTATCGTCACACAACCCCCCTCCCCTTCACAAACTCCCTGATCGCTTCAACGCCAACCCCCCTCCTCATACCCGACTCCTCGTCCCAAGAACTATGCACCCCCACTAACTTTCCCGTCTTAACATCCACCAACGGCGCTCCGCTATGGCCCCAATACGTCCAGCAATCATGCATCAACACCCCAATCTCCTCGTTATCCTGCACATCCTGCCCCTCGGCATACCCCCTGAACGCTCCACTGCTCACATGCAGTACATCATATCCTGTAGCCACGCCCTCCTCCTCACACTCTAGATCCTCGCTTCCCGGGTGGCCAACGCAGAGCAACTTCGTCCCGACTTTGGAGGCTTCCTGCGCTATTTGCAAGGCGGGGAACCTGAACCCTTCACTGCCATTGCTGGGTAAAGCCTGGGCGGCGGTTATTTGGAGCAGGGCCAGATCCCGCTTCCCGTCCCAGGCGGTGCATCTGGCCGCGACTACGGCGCCAGAGGCGAAGAGAAGGTAGTGCGTCTTGTCGAGGTCAAGCTCAGAGGGCGTTTCGGCAATGCAGTGCGAGCAGGTGAGTAGCAGGCCTGAAGGGTGAATGCATACTGCCGTGCCGGCCTCGGGTTGGGCGAAAACGAGAGCGGCGGATGAGGGACTAGGTCCGGCGGAGACGGATGCTGTTGAGGGTGAGGCACGGAGGAGATTTTGCTTTTGGAGGAGAAGAGTGTGATCCTTCCGTGGAATGTTAGTGTATGATCGAGGAAGAGGGTCGGGAATGAGAGAGATAAGTGTTGGCGACGCAGTTGAAGAGGTTGGGATGTGGGTCTCCGTGACCGTGGTGAGATCGATCGCGGTCGCGCTGGAGCTCCCGTGGACGGAGAGGAGCTGTTTCCTCTGGGCGCGAGTTCGGCGAGGAGATGCATTCATCATTGTCGTTCTTCTTTGACGATAACAAAAGACCAGCCGTTATTGTCTTCAGATATTATTGGTAGCCATTGACCAGCTGAGAGTATTGAGGTGACTCAAGTGCCAGCAGCCAAGCAATCGCTGCCTGGACTGATCAGGCCTCGTCGTGTTCGCGTTCAGGGTTGGGGTTGTGGCTAGGACCGCGACCAATTCAGGGGTTCAGGAACAGGACTGTGTGAGAATTCCAAGAACGCATTTTCGCATTGGCTGAGGGGACTCTTTCGTTCGGCCTGAGGCTTCATACCGTCTTCCAGCTCTAGGCCCTCAAATAAGCTTAATGACCGTGGCTTCAACCCCCTCAAAAAACCGCGACTTGTCCGACTTTTCTGCACTAAAGCCAGACCAGAAGATAGACCCAGCACGCTCGTAGGTATCCTTCTCGCCGTTCGCAGCCGGCCTTACCACCATGATGAACATCTTGGCCATGTGAACCCCGAAATAGGCTCCGCCACCGTCGTTCAGAGGCTCCAAGTCTTTCCCCTTGACATTCGGATCTGCAAGTTGATAGTTGCAACCAGCGAAGAAGCTAGCATCAGCTAGACCGCCGTCAAGGTGGGGTGTAGCATCTGGTCGGAAGGTTCCTGGGCAGACTTGTTTTGTTGTGTCCTGAGGATCAGCACACTCCACGTGGAGGTAGACCTGTCTCTGTCTTTCTCCAACGACGCCACGGAATGCCGAGAGACTAATGACCTTGGCGCGGAGGACGACCTCGCCGTATGATATTGCTCCCATTGTATTTATCTTTGAAGTGGGTGTACATTTGGCGCTGATAACATCTGCCACGGGTTCAAAATCCTTGGGAGTAATTACCTGTACCTGTCCCGACACTGACAGCCATGACCACGATGGCGCAACGTATCGGTCCGGGGTGGAGACGCGGATGCCTGGTCGATAGTCGGCCGACCAACAGAGACCCCGGCTGAGGTATTGAAACCACAGACCGGCGAGGTAGCTCCCAAGATCAATCTTGTCAAACTGTGTCTCTTCCAGCGTAGCGGTGGTGGAATCTAGACAACGAGGCAAAAACCTTTTGGCAAGACCTGACAAGGCCGGCAGCCGATCCGTCCATACAGTGAGACTTCTTTCACTGTATCCAGTAATTGATTGGTCCCAAAGCTGTTCTTTTTCCATCCTGCTTTTGAACACCGCTGCCGTTTCTGCATTGTACATCTGCGCCCGTTCCGTCGGAAAGGGTATATCGCCAAAGGCGCCGCATTGGCAGAGTCCTCCTCGCTGACAATCCCAGTGCAGTTCGTCCATGCCAAAACGGATGATGCGCGGTGCGAGTCTCCATTCCTGGTAGCACCACGCTCTCGTATTGAGCGGACACAGCTGTGCCCACTCGTCAGGGCTGACAAACATCTGCACCATCTGGCCAAAGGTGCGGTGATGTTTGATGTAGGCAAACCGTAGTGCGTCTAGGATAGTTCCGTCAACGCCAGAAGGTTGCCAGGGTTTAGAGGATATTTGAGCAGAGCGAAAGAGCCCAATGCTCCCGTCGGGTGCTCCATCGGCACTAAGCATGAGATCGCAGTTAGCGTAGACCTGCCCCATTACAGCAGCTTCGGCTTCCCAGTCCGCTTTGCTGTCTTGAAGAATGCAGAGTGAGTCGATCCATATATGAGTGTAACCAAGCCGTTCAGTCATTGCGACGGCGTCGCGGAAGGTTTGCGTCAGGCCTTCCCATGGGATGCTGACAAGGTTGTCCTGTAGCGTGGAGGCTAGCGTTTTGGCCGAGGAGGGCATGTTTGCGCCCCAGCAATGACTCAACGTGAGGTATCTGTCGGGTTCTTGGACGGCTTCGCCTTGGACCAGCTTCAATGCATATTTCCCCTCCCAAATATCAACCTGAACAAGACGAGTAGGCCGGAATGATGAGTCTTGAGCTGGGCTGCAGGAGTGGTTGTCATGGCAATCATGGTTGAATCGTCGGATGTAGGAGATGATGTCTTCAGCGTCTGTCGTCGATGCAAGGTTTGGTCTCGCACGAAACATGCGACAGGGCGAATGGCCGGCTGTCTTCTTGTCGATGTACATCATGATGGGTGGGTCGAGTGGCTGAAAAAGCATGATTCCGGCGTCTTGTCCCTCCCACCGGGCAGAGTTGAGCTCAAAGGACGGGAGCATCTGGGTCGGAACTTTGCGACTCGGATCCCATGGTGGTGCGGACTTGATGCCACCGTAGATTGCGCGGCAGAAGAGACAGCCCGCCTCGGCAGCCACTCGGAGCTGGTCCGGGGTGAAGGTTACTTTGCAGCCCACGCCCGGCTTTGGCTCAGGATCACTGCATTGAGAATGTAGCGGGCTACACGCGCAGCCGGAGAGGAAGTGGCTGCTATGGCCATCTGAGTCTCTGCCAATTATCTGGCGTGGTGTCGTGACTGCTGTCGTGATTGGCTCAACTTCGTGATCCGCCGGCCTGACAGGCTGCCCAAGGTTTTTCTGAACTTGGGCAGAAGTGAAACAGCCGGGAACTTGCCGTGCGGCGAAAAGGGGCGCACCATCATCGCATGCGAGTTGCGGCGGCGAAGCCATTTCTCCGGTGACTGGGTCAGTGGGTCTTTGAGGATCAACAATATTGGGCGTCAGTTTACCAGTGTTGATGTCGGTTTCGAGCCAAGAGCAGAAAGAGCTCATTTGATTGGAAGGGACACGTTAAGGAGGGGGTTGCTGAGTTAGCGCATATGCACCAAAATGGATAGCTGTTGTTTGCGGCGACGAAGGCTTAGGCCAAAGGAGAGGGTCTGAGAGCCAGTGCGAAAAATACCTACTTACTGTAAAGACCGCCCATAACTTTCGTTATTACAAGCCATCTCCCATTCAGAAAACACCTAATTGATACTGAAAAGACCTCCTGCATTTTAAAAAAGCCGTCTTACATTCTGAAAATGCCTTCCTGCATCCTACAGAGCCCTTCGACGACGTAGTCAAGGCTGGTAACGTGGTTAGCCCACACCTTGCTGCTCCGGAACAGGACTGTGTGGGGATTCCAAGAGCGCATTTTCGTAGGGAGATAAAAGACCCTTTTTTTGGCCGGAGTCTAGTAGTAGCCAGGCAGGGTTGATTCGCAGTCGTAACTTCCTCGGTGTGTCAGGTGTGAGGAGAATTTCGTCGTTAAATCCTGACTCCGAGACATCATCCACTACCTATCTTTAGAGGTGTTTAAATCGTCGCGATTTTACTGCAAGTCATCCGGGCGGCCAGCAAGACTGCAACTGCGGCAAAATATGTTCAGCTTTCGGCGATTCGGCCGCCACGTGACCTTCTCCTGTTCATTGCGACCTTACCTCTCAAGACAGGCAGCAGCACCAGAGCCCCAATTTGCTAAGCTCGTAACTCGCTGCTCCCTCAACCGCACCGAAAACCGGCAAGACAATCAGATACCGAGCATGGATGACACAACTCTCGAGGAATCGAGGTCGCTAGAGGAGGAATTGAGCAAAGAAATTCAGCACTGGACCCCGTTTGAGGGGACAGATGGTGACTCAGAAATCGACCAACTGGAGCCCTACCAGTATTCCCCGCTTGCCAATCCAGAACGAGACATCCGACTCCTCCGCCTTTTCCCGGGAAGATTCGAAGACCCGATTCGAATTTCCATCTTCCATGCGTCGCTGGCCGATGAGCCGAAACCAAGAAGACCGCCGACTCGGCTGACGCGCGCTGAAATGAAGGCCAAGCTTCCGCCAGATTGGGATGTTTGGGAAACGATTGAAGGCCACTACATCTTCTGTGAAAGGTTATCGGATATGTGGGTTCGTAAGCAATGGGCATGTCCTATCGAGGGCATGGACCCATCGATGTATTCCGTGTCCGAAGACAACATTCCATGTTTTGAACCGCAGTACGAAGCTCTTTCCTATACCTGGGGCGCGCCCGGAGCCGGCGATAACATCATCGTGCAAAGTGAGCTACCTGAGACTCCTTCTTTCAGGAGGTTGAGTCTACAAAGCAACCTCATCCTTGCCCTCTCCTGCCTCCGAGACGCAAATTCAGCGCGAACCCTGTGGATCGACAGCATTTGCATCAATCAGTACGACGAGCAGGAGAAAGGCCATCAGGTCCACCGCATGTCCGTCATCTATCGAGGCGCCTACCGTGTTGTGGCCTGGCTGGGCACAGAGAAGAGACCAGCCAACCAGACAATTCAGCTTCTCAGCTTTCTCGGACGGCAAGTCGAGATTCTAGACGACGAGTACGACTGCGCACCTGTAGAAGAACCGCCGAATCCGCTAAAGGTGGAATATCCCCTGTCGAGGGAGAGACTCCGCGAGATTGATGACTTTCTTTCCAATCGGTGGTTTGAAAGACTCTGGGTGGTACAAGAGGTGCGCCTCGCGAACACACGCGCGGTGCTGCAGCAGGGGCGTGATACGATCCCCTTCACGCTCTTCCAGCGCGCGCTGTGGTACTTGGATGGCGACGCTCAAGCTTCGGAAGGCCTATACTTCCTAGCAGATACCGCTCCTCTATTCAGGCCCCTTGGTTTCCGGACCTTTTATCGCGCCATTAGCATGCTACGAGGTAACAAGTGTGTCGACCCACGAGACAAAGTCTATGGTGCTTTGGGACTGGTTCCCCCAGGGATTGCGGCACGGATCCAGCCTGATTACTTGAGACCAGTGGGCGACGCGTACAGGGATATTGTACTGTCTCACATGGAATATACTGGCCGACTTGAGCACCTAGAATACACTCACCAGTTTGTGAGGAAAGTTGATGCCCCCTCATGGATTCCCGACTTTTCTTCCCGCCACTTTCGCGAAAGCTCTTGTGGCTTCCAGCAACATTCGAGCGGGCTGTCGCGGTGCGAAACTCGATACGAAAGTCCAAACTTACTCCATGTTGTGGGAAAGCAATGTGCGACTGTCTCGGCCGTTTCAGATCGGTTCTCCCGTAGGGATGGGATGAGTCAGGCCATTGCGACGCTGAAATTGTGGTACTCCCTGCCTAATCGCGAGCCCACCATCACCAACCCAACCGGAGTTGCTTTCTCCGACGTTTTTGCGACCATGCTACAGCAAGGCCGGGTCCGAGAACGACGCCATGAAGGAACGGACAGCTTCCTCACCCTGGGTGCATGGAGGAACTTGATGGACCGTATGATGGCCTGTCCACCAGGCAAAAGTCCGTTGTCAATCACGGGAGAGAGGACTTCCAGCCTATATATCCATGATGCCTTCACATACGTTAATGGATGGGCCTTCATCCAGACCTATGAGGGCTATGTTGGGCTTGGCCCCCCAGATGCTAAGGATGGGGACCTTCTATGCATCTTCCTTGGCTGCGCTTCCCCGGTTCTCATCAGAGAGAGCAGCCCGGGAGGTCACTTTCGGGTCATCGGGCCGTGTTACGTGTACGGCCTGCATGATGCCATTGGGATCCTCGGCCCTTTCCCCGAGCCGTGGCATGGAAAGTTGGAAAACCGGCCGGGGACAAGGACGCGGCTGGTCTATCACAACAATGACACGGGTGAATACACATACGACGATCCGAGATTGGGCAGTCTCGGCGACTGGGAGCGGATTGAACATGAGACGGAACATGACGACCCGGAAATATTCGAATACTTCAGAAACAAGACGACAGGAGAGGTCATGAACTCGGATCCTAGGATGTTGCCTGATGCGCTCAAGGCAAGGGGAGTAAATCTGACGACGTTCGTTTTGGGTTGACATCTTGGGAAGATTGGGTTTCATCGCAAAAAGCTTTTTCGGTCGTGGCGGTATCACACCTGCTTTCGCCGGAATATACCTTGATCACATTTTGATAAGTCTTGTTTAAACGTTGGAAAAGCCCAAAATCTCAAACAGACGCCAGTATACAATGATATGATGCTCACTCAACACCTCTCGAACATATGCTTCGAACCACCCAACCCCAAAACGCCACGACCCAATACCTAACCCCTCATAACTTCGCGCCGTCCTCACCGCCCTCCCTCCCCTCCCGAAGCACCTCATCCCTCCACCGGACCTCAATTCCCGTCGGCCCCTCCTTCTTAAACTTTACCAACACCACCCGATCCCAGTCTCCGCCTCTTCCACTCCCTTTCAGCTCCGGCCCAGGTTTATCCAGCCCAAGGACGACTCGTCCATCACCACGACGAATGAACAGCGATGTCGGGCTCATAACCTTCTCCGCCCAGGGTATCTGTGCGGTGGGATGTGATAATGCCTTTGCGTCCGTGCCGGGGCGTGCGGTCGGTACGGTGTTTAGGAATTGTAAGAGGGCGTCGCGTTGGCTTTGGAAATGTGATATTGTGCTGGTTTGTCTGGATGGGGGCGCGCCGTGCGTGAACTGGGAGACTAGATTGAGGAGGTAGAGCTGCGGGGGGAAGAGGACGATTTCACCGTTGTGGGATTTCGACAGCCATGCGCTGGCGTCATCGAAGGTGGCGGCGGTGTGCTCGAGGCCGCCGTCGTGTATTGGCGCGTGGATGATGACTTGGCGCTCTGGTGTTCCGGGTACTGGGCTGGAAAGGGGGAGCATGTAGAGGTACATCTGGGTGCTGAAGCGCTTGGGCACGCCGATGGGGGTGATCCAACGCGTGAAGGGGATAAGAGCGTCTGCGTTATGTTAGCCAGGGAGACTGAGTGAGGTGCGGATTTGAGAAGGGAACTCACCGAGGTCGGGCGTGCCGCCGATGGTCTGGAGCCAGTCGATGAACCTGGTCCGGTTCCCATGAACTTCTTTCCTGCCTGCCTCCAAAACTTCACTGGGAACACTCAACAGTTCATTCTCATCCCGCTTCCTTGCCAGCAAGATACCGCTCTCCTCAAATGTCTCGCGCACAGCGGCTAGCCTGTAGGCTTCACTCTCTTTGTGGATCTCATGGCTTTCCAGAGGCGGGACCTCGCCCTCATGGAATGAAGACAGATTTCCTCCCGGAAACACATGAGCTGATGCAAATGATGTGGAGGTATGCACTCGATGAAGAAGCAAGACCTGGTTTGATGGTGAGAGGAGGAGAATGCTGGTGTTTACTGTAAGCCTTCTCGAAGTTCGACTCGCTCTGTTGCAGGGGTCATTTACCTGGAACTTGGGCGCACGGGCACCCTTTTTCTCTCCTTTTTGACAGCGCCCTCCGGTGACGACGAGGGCATCGCCCGCCTTTGCCCTTTTGACATTCTTGATGACGAAATCGGTGTCCCGGTTCCCCACTGAATCGTTTGATTCCTTACCAACGGCTGCGTAGAAGTCTCCCTAAGGATGGGGGAGATGCTCGGCCGTCGATATCCACGTGTTGCGGCTGATGAAAAGCGGCAGGTGATATGCAGCGGTTTGCAATTGGGCCGGACGAGAATCAGCAGCGGGGTTGGCCGAGATGCAACAAAATTACGGACAGAAGCTTTGAGATGCGGCAATCGCAAGGACATCATTAAGAGGATAGGCGATGGAAGAAGCCCAGGTGAGGTCGAGGGCTGGTGAGACAACAGGCGGACGGCGTGCAAACGGTGTTGCGGTCGGTCTCGATAAGCCGAGGTTCCCCGCCCGCTTCGCTGTCGCCGCCCCCAGCAGGGGTCCGACCCGAGTCACGGGGGATCCGTGCCCCGGACGGAGAGACCCGATGCACCGCTTGACCAACTCACAGCAATGACGACATCGAGAAGTGCGTAGAAAATTCTGGCTGTGTTGAAATCGGTCGTCACTCATTCAAATACGTTTACAGTGCAGTGCGTAATCCAAACAAAAAAGGAAAAGGCCTCTCCGTCAGAACCAACTCCTGTCACGACCCCAGCTCTCCCCAAACACCCCTCAGTAACCCAAAGCGCTAATCGAACTATAGCAAAAATTGGTCCTCGCGCATCAGAAGCGCTTCCTTTCCTTCCCGTGTAAATTCACCCGCCATAAGCAACAAACGCTCTTGCTCTCACACCATCCCTTGACATCTCCTGGGGCTACTTCCCCGTCATAGCCTACCCTGTCCAGCTGGCCCGCGTTCAGCCAAGCTGTCAGGTCCTCCAATATTACCGGGTCGTACATCAGCATCTTCTCATGCCACGATGGATTCGCCGGGTCCTTTGTAGCTGGGGCTGTTGTGACCGCCTTTGTGATGTACCCGAACACCGTCGTCTGCTGTACTGTCGGGCTCATGGCAACGAGCGACATCTCTGTGTCTTCAGTGATGGAAACGTCCATTTGTGATTGCGAGGGGGAGAACAAAACGTCCTGCATTTTTTCGGGCGACGACATGGGGGACGATCCAAACGGGTCTGCGTCGGATTCTGAATCGGCGATTTCGAGTACCTCTTTCGCCGGCGCTTTGCGCCGCCTAGGCGTCGAAGGCGATGGCACTTGTGCTTGTTGCGCGGCCGGGGCTGGGAGCACCTCCACTGGCGCTAGTGCTTTCCCCTTTCCTTTCGTGATCTTAGGGGGAGACACGGCGGCTATATCTTTCTTGGGCCTTCCGCGTGGTCGCTTCACTGGCTGGGGAGCTTCGGCACCTACGGCCCCCGTTGGAACGGATGTCTTCCTTGGCCGCCCCTTTGGTCGAGTGGGAGATTTCGCAGAGACATCAGACGCAGGGGCAGTTTGCCGGGATGATGTTGCCATTGTGGCGTGTGTTGTCATTCCTCCTACGCTCGTCGTGGCCGTAGTCTTGCTGGCCCAGCATTGATCGAGGAGCGCGATCATCGCCGTCCGTTTCTTCACAGACTTGAATCCATATGAGGATATTTCCCGCGCCAACTGCGCGTCGGTAAATAGTTCGTACTTCGGCCGGGATGGTCCTTCCGGCTCTTTTGGCTTTGCTGGGCTGTTCGATTGAGACTGCACAAGCAACTGGTTGTGTTCCTGGTTACTTGGGGGCGGCTCGAAGTCGGTCTCGGGGGTGCAGTCTGTTTCGATGCCGTGCTGCTTGCGTGATGCGGTCGGCGGGGTTCTCTGCGCGCTCTCTGTGACTTTGGCCTGCGTTGCGAAGAAATGAGACTTCGGAGGAGGGTCAGCTGAGAGCGGAGAGTCGAAGTCGGATGATTGGATCTCTATTTCGATCCTCTGACGGTGCGCTTGGGGGTGCTTGCTTCCTTCTAGCGGATTTGGCGGAAGTGTATAGTCTCGAGGAATTTCTGGAGAGCCCGTCAAGTCAAGTATTTCCAGGTCTCGGACGCCGCCATCGTCATCTCTGGCGCCAGCTGCCCAAAGTTTGTTCCCCGCCCCTCTCCGCATGGTGAAGCCTGCTATTACAGGGGAGCTACAAAACGGGTCGTCATCTGGTTGGTTGGAGGCCAGCATTGCTTGATGCAAGGCTCGAAGAAGCTCGGGGTCTTCTTCGGTTGCCAATTGACTCGCCGTTCCAAACACAAAGTCCTGACCTGCAACCTGCTTCATCGCGCTGGTGGGCGACAGCAGCAATTGTTTGCGCGGGTCTTCCTTCTTCTTCGATACCTTTGGCTTGGCCGGCTTCTTCGCCCCCTTCTTTGTCTTTGCGGTCGCTGCTTCGGTGGGATCGGCCGGCCCCATCTTCTCCGCTTCGAAATAGTCCAGCAAGGGGTCTTTTTGGACCCCTCCCGATGCCGAGGTATCACTCTCTTCGGGCAAACGGTAGGCCGCCGTCGCAAGCTCTGTGATGGTGCGGGGTTTCTTCTTCGGTAGCTTTGTCTTGGTCGGCGATGTCTCCGGTGTCTTGGATTTACCGCCCCCTACTGAAGCAGCGGCCGCGGCTACCATCTGAACCAGTTTCCTCTTTCCCAGGACATCCAAGTTCACGGACGGTGTAACGATTTCTCGGGACTGTTCACTGTCTACCTTGTGGTTGTAGTCGTCGAGAAGGCTCTTGAAGCTCAGTCGTGGATCCTTGTGTGGCTGGGTTAGTCCAGTTGTGGGGGCAAAAACCTCTTTGATCGCAGACGAGGAATCTACGGGCCGAGGGTGGTCATCTATTGGAGGAGGGGTCCAGTCTATCCTTCTCCTCGGCGCCATTTCCAACTCGAGGGGCTCGTTGTCTATCGACTTCGGCGCTGCCGATTGCGCTGCCGGTTGCGCCGCGTCTGGCAGCGTGATTTCAGCGGAGAAATGTCGGCTCGCTATCTCGGCCCTCTTTACTGAGGCCTTTCCCCTGGCTGTGGGCTTCGTAACTTTGCCTTTGGGTAGCGTTGTTTGGCCATCTGCTGCCGCTTTTCCCGTCTTGCGCTTTCTCGCCGGTTTTGCCTCGGGGGCGGCTACAACTTCCGCACCTATAGGATCTACCGCCGAGCCTGTCTCCAATGGTTGGAATGTTGATGGGCGTGCTTCTTTCCCCTTCGTCGTCACCCGTGGTTTGCGCTTCTGCTTCGCTTGTGTTGCTAAGGGCTGTGTCGCTGCAGGCTCGGGCGGCATCTCGAGCGCTGTCGTTGACACCCTGCTGGGAACAGGCGCAGTCTGGCAACTCTGGGTACCTAGGGGGTTGGCTGTAGTCTCTTCGTCAGACCGCGCTGACCGCCAGAGGTTTGCGGCTGTCGTGAAGGATGGAATGGCGTTTTCTGGAATTGGGGCAGCATTGCTCCCGCTGCGCAATGCTGGCTTTTTCGGCGGTCTTGCGACGAGGTCGTTGATCGAGGGAAACTCTGGGGATGACGACATGATGAGAATGGGCGAGTTGTTATGCGCCATTCTGGCCGGCGAGGACAGGAGCATCCCGCCTGGCACCATGTTGGAAAGCCTTCGCGGAGGGGATTGAATGCGCAAGGCGCGTCCTAGTCTCCCGAGCGCCGTGAAATAGAAAAACACTGTCTCGACCTGGAAGGTTCAAATGGAGAAGCAGGCTAGCTGCCAATGGCGCCTGCAGAATATGTCATGGGGGACCGCGCGGTGATGCGGCTAGGGGCTGATAAACAAATGCTGACAAGTGTCCCGCGTGAGCGGGGAACTTCGCATGTCTCGTCTCGCGAATCCCTCGCGGGGTCACCTGATACAGCACATGACTCTGCCCCACCATCAATTCTATTCTGGTCCGTGCGCCAGGACCCACAGCCTGGGGCTCCCACCAAATCGCCAAAATCATCGAAATTCCGAACCTCGAACCGAATTTCTTGCCTCAGCACCGCTGCCGTCACCGCAAACAACACCACTCGCATTCCCGCAGCACTCATTACCAGCCGCAAAAATGGAGAACGACCGTGGCGAGATTGTCGACCTGTGAGTTCTTCTACAGAGGGGCTAGGCCTAAGCAGGGCGCCTTGCTGACATTGCGATTCCCCAGCTACGTCCCCCGCAAGTGCTCCGCGACAGGCCGCATCATCAAGGCCAAGGACCACGGTTCTTGCCAGATCTCGATCGCCAAGGTCGACGAGAACGGCCGCGCCGTCCAGGGCGAGAACATCATTTATGCCCTCTCCGGATTCGTCCGCGCCATGGGCGAGAGCGACGATGCCTTGAACAGGCTGGCACAGCGCGACGGTCTAGTCAAGAGCGTCTGGAGCGGCCAGAGATAAGCACGCAGGGCTGGTAGCATTCAGAACTGGTAGCATTTTGGGGAGGATGGTACGTCTCGCACCTCCGGTTACCCGCATCGATTCGACTGTTCGGCCGTGCTGACCTGAACCGCAGATGATGCGCACATTTTAGCTGGTCGATGATGGGACAACCGGCGGCAAGGCGACGGCGGGGCATGGATCTTGGGTTTGGTATTTGGAGATGCATATCTGCATATCTTTGCCGATACACTCGATGGCGTCAAACGGACATTGTCTCTCTCGGAAAATGAAACTGGCAGCGTGATCACATTTCCTCTCTCCACTCCTTCACACAGTGACCGCAACGACCGGCTTGCAAAGTCTCCCCCGATTGACACCCGATGTCAGGGGATTCTGGGGCTACCTTGATAGCTTCCGTGCCGTAGATTGATGTAGGCCTAGAAAAAGCCGCGGCGGTGAAGTCACTCGTCATGGTACAGATACGGGCCTCACATTTCAACCTCCAAAGTTCTTTCCTTTCTCCTCCACCCCTGTCCGCCTGCATTCCGGTGCTCTCACCCAAAATAAGCTCTCTTTCGTGTTTTTGTTGTCGCTGCGAACAATTGGTGCAATGGCGGCACTAACAAAGCCACCGGAACGGGACCAGCCGCGAACCCGCCGATTTCGAGGACACCATGACGCAACGCAGATCGAGCGATCTGCGACCCAGGCGGCTCTCACCAAGCAATCGTCAAGGGGTAGCCAGGCCCCCTTGCTGGCAAATCCCTAACTTCAGGACCCGTCGTCCAGCCCTCCCTTTGTGTCTCTCGTCTCTTCTGTTCCATTCCCATGTTCTGTCTGTCTCGCACCCTGCGACAACTTCCATTGTCGTCTCTGCTCTTGCCGCCCACCCGTCTCCTTGTCGCAAACATGCCACCCAATAATCGGACCAAGCGTAAGGTCCAGGTCGACGGAATCAACGGCGCTACCGAGAAGAGGCATAAGGCAATGGTAGCTTCGCCCTCCCCAGATCCAATCGACCCGACCGACCCTCTTCGAGCACCACACCCGTTCTATAAACAATCCGAAGAGAATGGTATTGTGCTGCGCAAGTACTACCCACACGAAATGTCGAACGACCGAGCCCGCGCGTACAATGCCGACGAGTTGCCGCGTCCGATCGAGATGCTCAACGCTGCGCTCGCCGAGACGTCCGAGCAGCGCAAACGCGTCAAAGTCAAGGATGCCGTCGTCCACTGGTTCAAATGGGACCTGAGGACGAACGACAATCGTGCCCTGTGTCAGGCAAGTGACATGGCGCAGAGGGCAGGGCTCCCTCTGATAGGGCTGTTTGTTATCAGCCCGCAGGACTTTGAGGCGCATCTGACGGCGCCAATACGGGTTGACTTTATGCTGAGGAGCCTACAGGTCTTGAGGGAAGACTTGGCGAGGCTAGATATCCCCCTCTGGGTAGAGACAGTCGAGAAGCGGAGAGATGTTGCGGGGAGGATTATTGAACTTATGGAGGAATGGCGCGCCAGCCATCTCTTTGTCAATATGGAATACGAAGTCGACGAACTGCGCCGCGAAGCAAAGCTAGCCCGTATGTTTGCCGACAAAGGCCTGGCACTCCACGTCGCGCATGATACTTGTGTCGTGCCCCCTGGACCGTTGCGGAGCGGGACCGGCCGGGCGTACGCGGTCTACACTCCCTGGTTTCGTTCGTGGATACGGTATATCCAAGAGAATCTTGAGCTGTTGGAGTTGTCAGAACCCCCAAAGCAGAACCCGTCAGCGGTAAGGAAAACGCACGGGAAGCTTTTCGACTGCCCAATCCCATCGGCGCCGAAGAGCAAACGGCTGAGCGATGATGAGCTCCAGAGGTTCCGGGCTCTTTGGCCCGCGGGAGAGCATGAGGCTATGAAAAGACTGGCGAAGTTCTGCGAGGAGGATGTCGGGCAGTACGGCAAGGCCCGGAATATCCCTTCCATCCCAGGAACCTCAAGCCTTTCTGTCCACTTTGCATGCGGTACCCTCAGCGCGAGGACCGCAGTCCGCACAGCCAGAGACAGTAACAACACGAAACGGCTCGACGGTGGCAACGAGGGGATCCAGACTTGGATTAGCGAGGTCGCATGGCGGGACTTCTACAAGCATGTCCTAGTCCACTGGCCCTATGTGTGGTAAGTGCGCGAAGTCGTCCCTTCTCGAGTGCTCCCCTAACCATGGCCCAGCATGAACAAGCCCTTCAAACCCGAATATTCCAGCATCGAGTGGTCATACAACCAAGAACATTTTGAAGCGTGGACGGAAGGTCGGACGGGATATCCGATTGTCGACGCCGCGATGCGGCAACTTCGGGGGATGGGGTGGATGCACAACCGGTGTCGGATGATCGTCGCCTCTTTCCTTGCCAAGGACCTCCTGCTGGACTGGCGCATGGGAGAGCGATTCTTCATGGAGCACCTGGTCGATGGTGATTTTGCGAGCAACAACGGGGGCTGGGGCTTTGCTGCCTCCGTGGGTGTCGACCCACAGCCGTACTTTCGCATCTTCAACCCGCTGCTGCAGAGCGAAAAGTTCGACCCTGACGGAGAGTACATCCGAAAGTGGATTCCCGAGTTGAAGAACGTCAAGGGGAAGGCTATCCATGACCCATATGGCAGGGGTGCCGATATCCTTGCAAAGAAGGCTGGATATCCAAAGCCGATTGTCGAGCACAAAGGAGCGAGGGAGCGAGCGCTAGCCGCGTATAAGAGGGGTATTGAGAGTGGTCGGTAGCCAAAAGCTTCATGAAATAGTTAAGCCAGGACAACAGATCATGGTTTCTTACTGCCATGCGCCCGTCACGGCCGTCAGGATCTCACTTGTACTATGATCTCACGCATACCCCAATCGCACCCAAGGCGTAGATCATTTATTTTACAAGTCATATCACAATCTTCAAAGTGCTTCCTGCATTCTCAGAAGCCTATTCTGATGTGGCCAAGGCCTCTCATGATGCGTGCATGGCCTGCTAAGTAGATCCCTAGGCATTACTGTCACAGTGCCAGAGATGGCCCTCGGGTAATTAACGGACTCTTCCTGCATACCTAAATAAAAGCACTAGTTCGTTCTCGCTATCTTGCATATCTAATCACGTCTCGCGTACTGTGCAAGATGATGCGTGAGATAGCGGGAGTTGGGGACCAAAACTACCAATCTGCTCAGCCGAATCATTGAGCCACTCTGTCCTCCGTCCGCTGGATAGTACCAGTGCCAGATCCTCACCTCCAACATCTCTATCCGCTCCAAAATGGCAATTGCCGCGTTAGCTTTTGCTCTTCCCGACCCACGCAATCGAGATCCTTGACCTTCGCTGCTCAACCCCGGCGCTGAAGACAGCAGGAAACTCGCCGTCCGATCAGTCATCAGTCAAGTCGACCTCGAAGCGGCCATTCTCAAGTCTGCGTGCTTTGTAGCGTTCCTCGAAAGCCTCTTCACTCAATGGAACCTCTTCACGTTCTCGCTTGATTTGTGGTTTCTCATCTTTGGTATTCGCAGCGTCAGTTGCCTGGCTCTGAAGAATGGTTAGTGATATTCTCGACGAATCGAAAACAAGGTCCTCCCAATCCTCATGACGCGACTTACCTCTCTCAATTCGAGAAGTTCCTGTGCAAGACGTCTTGCCTCGGTCTCGCTCATTTGTTGAGCCGCCTCCTTTGCCGAGGGGCGAGACACCATTCCACCTTTAATATGGCCATCTGTCTCAAATATTAGTTATGTTTAGAAATCGCTTGTGTGGGGAATTTTATCGGCATCGCTTACCCATTGTTCCATACCGAAACTCAAACACCGCAAATGGACGCTTTGAAGGATCGAGGGATTTCGATTCCTGTACTCGTCCTGGCTTCTGATCGCTCGTGGCCTCCGAGTCCCACCTATACCACAATACATGTTCATTAGCTTAATGGCAGAAGAAAAACACCAACACCACAGCCGCTTACGTCGCTTGGGCGTCCACTGTCTTCCCCTTATGAGTTCCTCGTGCACCTTGGCATGTGGGTTGTAGCCGCCTTTTGTAGGCAACTTCTTCTTGGCCATTTTTCCCTTCTTCATGTGGTAGTACATGATCCGGATGAGGCCCAGGTTCTTCGATTTGGCCAACTAGGACTCCATCTCCTTTTCGGAATACTCAGACTCCGTAGTATCTATGAGGAGTGTCAGTCGTATTGTCGCGTACAAGATAATGGACCAATCTAACCGATTTCAAGCTTTGCAAAGCGAAACTTGCCACGCCGATACGCTTCGATTTCTGCGTTGTAAAAGCGGACACTGTCTCTTCTCATCTCCCATGTGGTGTTCTTCCTAGTGTCATCATGTCTGAGGCTCAAGGACACACCATCGACACGGACTGCGACGGCAATGTGATGACTACGGTGCTGGAAGCTGGGTAACCGTTTGACGCGTATTTGAAACACGTTGGCCGGCTTGGCTCCTATGTACTTCATCATGTACGGCTTTTTGTTAGCTAGACGCGAAGCGGTAACATGAAAATCGAGCATTTCGGGGGGGGTCGCTGTCGAGCTTGTCGCACGGATCGTACTCTTTCGCTGTCCCTCCATCAACTTCAATTGTGACCTCGAGGCCCTCAATTTTATTGATGACCGCCATCTTGTTTTGGGCTCAGGTGATCGTCATGGACTCGGAGCTGGTCTGCGAAAGAAGTTGTGGTCGTGGTGTGAATGGAGGATTGGGCTTGAGGTTGTGATGTTGCGAGGTGAATAATTTTCTGGGAACGAAGAGTTTAAAAAACTAGTACTTTTCCAGTTAGCAGAAAACGGTGCGCGCATTGCTCGGTGTTAGCTGGTCCGGAGGAAGGAAGGGAAGGAACGTAGGCAAGTTAAGTGCCGACAGTCCTCCCAACTGCCAGCTTGCCTTATTGTTAGATTTGCAACTCGAATGTCGGCTTAAGGAAGCACAATTTCATCTGAACACAGAGCATAACTAAAGGCTTCACAAAACCTCGGTTTTCAACACCACGCCGACGTTGTTGGGGATGAGAGGGTTGTAAAAAAAACAGAGCGTTTGGCGTTTTTTTGCGCTGGGTGAAAAGGCCTTGGCTCAAGAAGCACCTACACAAATGATGGCCCAAACTTCGCGAGTCTTGGTTTATCGCCAGAACTGAGCTTCTTCTATTTTCACAATCATATAACCCTCTCGTGGGTCCGACACAGTCAGCCGACGATTACAGGTATGGCAAGGGTGTGGTGAGTGTCTTGTCCATATTACTACAAAGGTGCCTAACTTAGACTTGTGACACGAAAAAACCTAGCTCCCCGAGCCTCCAAGTTGCAAGACAAAGAATAAAACTTGGTGACTCAACCCATTGTCCTAACTGAACATACATAACCGCGATCATTGCCAGACGTGGGACGGCCGATGTACTCTCTGTTACCTACAGCGCAGCTCAATGCTTTGTAGATGTCCATCAGTCGTCTGTGAGGTCGACCTCGAAGCGGCCGCTGTTCAATCGGCGAGTCTTGTACCGACCCTGGAAATCCTGATCACTGAGCGGGGTAGCCTCTTGGGGCTCTCGTTTTACCATACGAGGCTTCTCATCTGTGAGATCGACTTCGAAACGGCCGTTGTTCAGTCGCCGGCTCTTGTATCTTTCCTGAAAAGCCTGGTCGCTCAGTGGAATGGCCTCTTCGAGCTCTCGCTTGACTACACCAGGCTTTTCGTCTTTCAGGGAAGAAGCGCCCGCGCTGTCCGCTGTTTGGTTCTAGAAACTGGTTAGAACTGTGTAAAAAGCATTTTATGCCAATCACGAGAACCAAGACTCCGACGAAAGGCAGGGCTCGCTCTCTTTGGTGGAACGACGGGCTGGATGGTCCCCATCCGAAGGCTCGGGCCAAAGAAGCGCAAGGGCCCCTCTTTTCAATATCTTCCTGTATGCTGAAAAGGCTTTGCTGTTCCGGCGCAGGACTGTGCGTGTATTTCGACAACGCATTTTCGCTGGGAGAAGAGGGACCCTTTCTTTTGGCCACAGCCTTCGTACCCTCCGAATCGAAGAACTCTATGATCACCGCAGAACTCGAATCATGGTGACTTACTCTTCTCAACTCGAGTAGTTCCTTTGCCAGACGCCTGGCCTCGGCGTCGCTCATTTCTCGCATCTCTCGCTCGATGGGTTCCCGAGATACAATACCTCCCTTGATGAGACCGTCTGATCGACACAGTATTAGCTAAGACCCAATTGCGTTACCACATTTTTTCTGCTCACCCATAGATCTATATCGAAAGTCAAAGACGGCAAAAGGGCGTTCAGATTTGTCTTCGAAGACATCCTCATACTGCGCCGTCGGCCTCTGCCTCGCTGGCTTGGTTTCATAGCTGCAATGGTTGGTAGGATGGTTAGCGATATGCATGTCAAGAGTGGCCCCAGATCCAGTCTCACCTGGTTGCTGAATCGACAGTCCTTCCCTTCAAGCATTTTTCGGCTACATTCTTCACCGGTGAGATCTTGTGATCACCGAACCGGGTAGGGACCAATCTGCTTTTCTTCATGTAGTAGAGCGAAACTCTGAGAAGACCCAATGTCTTCATACGTGAGAGTTGCTGCTTCGCCTCGGCCGGCGAGACATTAGCTTCTTCTGCCGAATCGTTAGCGAAAACCGATACAGTGGCACACTGAACATTGCACGCGATATGGTCCTACCCACCTATGTTGAGCGATGCAAAGCAAAAGAAGTTGTCCTGGTACCCGATGCTGGCGTCATAGCTCACCCAGGCATCAACGTTTCTTTCCCAGGGTGTATATTGTATCTTTGACGGGTCCGTTTCATCGTGACCCTTGCTGAGCCTCAGATCGTCGGCTTGAACGGCAGCTGCGATGTGATGGCCGTGGTTTCGGAGGTTCGTCTGCCGCTTGATGCGAAAATTGAACGCTTCGCCCGGTTGGGCCTCGATATATTTGACGACGTACGGGGTCCCGTTCGCCGGACCCCCAGCGTCCCTTTCCGGGACATGGAAGGCAATTTCTAGAGGCGGGGCAGCATCCTCCTCATCCGCAGGGTCATATTCTCTTGCTGTCGCCCCCTTGACCTCGATTGTGACCTCAAGGCCGCGGATGTGCTTGATAACGGCCATTGCATGCGACGCGAGGGTGGGGTTTCGCGATGGGCTGTAGTGGGGACACAGCGGTTGACGGAAGAGACGAGTTGTCAGGGAACGCTAAAAGCACCGAAATTCTGGCCAAGTCCGGTACAGTGCGCTGATAATCCACATGAATTCTGCGCACTGTCCATAGTGTTTCCTTTTATTTCCTCATCCGAAATGAAAAGTCAAATTGATACAGGGGGTACAGCGAGCTAATCCAACAAAGGATGAAGTTGACTTTCTGATTGCCTGGGGCACTCCGGGTCTCAGCTCGATCTCTTTCAGCCGCACCTGAAATCCCGAACGAGCTGTTCAGTCTGGCTCCATCCACGGTCTTCGGTCCGTCTCCCATTCGAGACCTAGGTCTAACTGCATTCCTGCAGTACCGTTACCTAGGTACGTCTCACATGGTTCTCTTGACGGGCTTTATTCCATCTCTTAACCGATGATCTGCAATGTAATCCGTAGATTCATTCCTCACGTGGAATAGAACTGCCCCCGGCTTCCCTCCGGATGCATATCCACACCGTACAGCGACATGGCATTGACGAAGTTAGGATCCCAGTTCTGCAGGCAATAGTGCGCGATCATCTCGAGCCCTGCCCCGAATTGATTGTTGTCAGAGAATACCCCCGAATCACAAGACGCTGCAAAGTTGTAGCGGACGGAAGGAACTCACCAGCACCTGCTGCGCCCGCGGTCCACAATTCGCCCTTCCCATCAGACCCCTCGTAGGGCTTGTCTTCCACCACCCAGCGTTGGTCGAGCCACTCAATGCTGGGGTTGATTATCTTTGCCGTGGGCAAGAAGCCCCGGTTGGTCGTGCACTTTTTGCCATCCAGCACGCCGGTGCTGGCAAGCCACATGCTGCCGACGCACGTCGTCATCCACACTCGGGTCTTGCTCCTATTCGTGGGTTTCAGCAAAACAGCCGAGTCAAGATTGATCGCCTCTTGGGAAGCGCAGATGGGAGAGTGCAGTGTGCTAATCGGCCACAGGAGCACACTGCAACGCGTGACCGATCGGCATGGCCAGGACACGAATAAACAACACAAGAGCGCAAAACGTACCATGCTTCCCTCATGAACTTGTCAGCCTGTGGGGGGCGGTGGCTCAGCACCGGACCCCCGACGAGAACAATGTCGAGATCCCGAGGACAGTCGTCGTACGTCATGTTCGGCACATACGAGAGCTTGGGCGTCATGATGGTGGGCTCGAGGGTCGGAGCGAGAAAGAAGAACTCGATGTCAAGCGCATGGCTCTCGAAAGAGGCGAGGAAGGGGGCTAGCTCCGACGGCATCGAGTCTTTGACAAAGTTCATGTACTCCCGAGATAAGTTTCCTATGAGGTCGATACCGACGATGTCCAGGAGCTGAACATTGTCCATCATGACACCAATACGGAGGCTCTTCTTGGGGGCAGCGGCAGCAGCCATGTTACTTGAGGCGGTTTCGGGTTGCTGCAGCGGATTTGGTGTCGAAGGACTGGGTATAGCCGGCTGAGTTGGTCAGTTGTTGGATAATACGAATGGTGTGAGATGCTGTACTTTGAGCCTTCTCTCAATGATAGCGGCGCGCCATTGATTTTATACCCAGCTATGAGCAGATTTGTCGAAACGTCGTTGGGCGCCCAGAACAGACCAACAGTCCACCTCCGGGCTCTCAGACCTATCAGCTTGCACATCATCCCGTTGGACTCGACGTCCCGAATGGATTTCGGAGAACGGACAGAAGCTTGGACCCAGCCCAAGGCTTTTCTGGCACAGACGAGAGGAAACGGCGCGCGTTGGCCGCAAGGGACCCGCTCCAAGGGCCATATTGACATCTGATTGGCTTCATCCCCGATCCTTCTTCCGAGCACGTTCGGAGGTTACCTTGGAGGTCCGTGCGACCATCTACTCGGTGGTGTGAATGAAGGTTTGGAGATGATCCTTGAGTCTCTAGGCAACCCGAGATGATGAGTTAAATTATCTTTTACTCAAGCCACCGACATTGTGCTGCTTGGCTCGATGCCGCTAGCCCGCATCGCCAACCAGCGTTCGAGCTTATTCAGATCACAGTACGGCTCAGAATCGTTTTGCCGCTGATGCCAATGCATTCGGTCTGCGGCACTAACTATATGTAAGTCATTTCTACCCATGACGTTTGAGTCCGCTCCATGCTAGGAGGCAAGGTTTCTGGTAAATATGAATTATACACCTCCCCCTTGCTAGAAATATTTGGCCCTGTCATCCAGCAAGATCTTTTATCTCACGGACTAGAACCACGACTCTTTCATCCTTTCAGTGTCGGTAGCGAACTTGATACCAGGAGCCGAAACAAGGCCGACGCCAGGAAGAAAGATGCAGCTTATCGAGACAGCCCTCCTTTTCGCAGGGGTCATCACCCTGTTCGCTCGCCCCTCTGTGCAATTCCCAGCCGTTGCAAAGTCCCCAATCAAGGAATACATGGACCACAAGCACTGGAATACCGATGCAAATGCTCCAATCTACCAAGAGCGGCTGGGCGCGGAGACCACTAGGACGACGTCTTTCACTTCGAGCCACCCTTCGATCTCAGACAACATCATCCTCAAGAAGCTCAGCCAAGAAGGATAGGTAGGCATGGAAGAGCGACAGCACTGCCTCACAAACAAACCGCTTCTCGAACTACTACTATTCTCGAACTACTACTGAGAATACTGCCGAGAGATCTGCGGGTATGGAGAAAGGTACCGAGACATGGATCTGGAATGCGCGTTCGGCTGCAACCAAGACCGTGTAAGTAGATTCACGAAGGTTGGTTGTCACGCGATCTGCTTCGAGCGGAACTTTTGCTGTCTTTCTGGAAATTCTCGCACTCGAAGGTTCAAGATACCGAAAAACTGCTAGCCCTCGAGAAGTGGGAATGTCCCTTGAACCGTACTCCTAATGACGAAACGCGTTCCTACTATTACGGCAGGCCACCCTGATCTAAAGCCTTATTATCATGTAATTAAGGCCTATAAATCTAGGTACGGCCTCTCACCATGCAGTTACTGCCTCTCAAAGAGTAAGTAAGGCCCTTCATCAGACGAGTTAAGACCTCTCGCAATTCGAATATGGCCTCTCGTGATATGAAAAAAGAACAGATTCAGTGTTTTAATCTAGATAAGGTGTTCAATTTCACTGCAGAAATACGGTATGAATAGACGATAGCTTCCGTGTAAATAAACGTTCTCCTACTGAGCCGGAACAGTTCGCATGGTGAGAATGTTCGAGGGTTGAGCCTCACCTCGGTGAGGGTAAGGGTTAGGTAGCAGCCCGGAGGGGTCCGTCCGCGTTGTTGCCTGGCTGGCCCGTGCATTTTGACGCGCCTTCCCAGCCAACGTGGATCAACAGTTGAACACTCATCAGATAATCTTCTCTTGCATCTGCCAAAACACGTGCAACCTGCAGCGCAGAAGTGACGGTTGGGCATCCTTCTATTTCCGCGACCTTGTGCGAATGGAAGTTTCTTTCCCGGGCCTGTTCTATGTTGCCGCCGAGTTGACCGTCCGTTAGCGCGTTTTGCCGGCGATCAACGGCTTGCCCCGCGACCGAACCTCGCCCACAGTGCCAGTCGTGCATCCGGCTCTTCTTGGCCACACATTGTCCGCCTCGCCTGAGGGCTGTGCACGGTGGGAGGTAGTACCATCGGCGACCGGTGGGCGACCACAGTCCCGCCGCCGGACCACTTAGCCCCAACAGGCAGCTTCCCTCTTTCACCGCATGGCGTTGTGTTCCTGAAGACACCCGACCGAGCTAAGGTGAGACAGTCCTCAATAGGGCTCCCACCATTCCCTGCACCTGGCACGACAGCAGCTTACTTTCCATTTAGGGAAGTCTGCAGGCCGCTCTGTTGAGCTTTGCGTCCTCATCTGGAAGTCGGTGCCTCTCCACACGACCATTTCAGGGAGCACTCAAGTGGGTTTGGCCGAGCAAGCTTCTGCCAACAAGTCTCTGCGGCACCCCCGTTCCACCGCGTCAGTTCGTCACGTTTGAGACGCTTGGGTATCTCTACCTTCTCCTTACGCGGATACTTCGTGGTTAGGTTTCGATCTCCGTGTGCACCCACCATACCCTGTTCCCCGGCCAGGCGTGACATCACGCTCTGCAATGGCAGGTCATCCACAATGGCGCCTGATGCCAGGTGCTGTCCCCGGAATGCCGGCCCTCATGGTTTCTACAGAATTTACTGCCGAGTCATACAAGATTCAGCTTACCGATCTCGCCAACGTATGGGTCGAAAGCCTGGACAGAAAGCCCATCATAAAACGAGGGCTTGTCGAGGATACGAGTATTGACCCAACCGACGGCCCTGACCAGCTGCGAAGGATGATAGAGCTTATTCGGGCTGCATTCGACATCAATGACACCAAGCATCCAAACACGACCATCAGCATCGGAAGCGAGAAAGATGATTCGCTTCTTGTCAACGTCACCTATGTACTTCCCAAACCGCTGAAGCCGTTCAAGTGGCCGATACATTTGACGAAGTGTTCGCACGCTGCTGTTGCAACGCAAATTGTGATGCCGCTGATACTGGGCTACGAAGCTCGAGCTCGGGAAATTGACCAGCTTGTTGCCGCCCTTCGAGAAAAAGACGGTGTGATCACTCGCTTGGTCGACAAGCTTGAAGCAACAGGATTGGGTCTGGAGCATGTCTTCAGTGCACTCTCAGGGAAACGGAGGTTTGATAGAGCGATAGCTGAGAGTAAGGTGAAAGGTCTGGCCCCGTTCTCGGAGGCCGAATTCCGTCAGGGAGCTAGGGAGCCACGAGCTACCGACGCCACAACAGATATCCCTTCCCTCCTCGATGGCGTTTTTGGTGGGGCAGGACTGAGCTACAAGTCAGATGAGGATTTGGAAGCATCGTCACTCCTAAACGACTGGTGGACCAAACTCGGGAAGGGCCAGACTGTGGTGCTTGTCGAGCGTCCCAGGGAGACCGAGACCGGAACTCCCTTAACAACTCAAACCGCTAGGGCGTCATCCAGCGATGACGACAACGATTTCCAGGTCCAGGCTACGCCTCCCGGTCTATCATCCGCGCGCAAACGTGGCACCAATGCCCGCTCTGATGTGGTTGACGATGACAGCACGTCGGACGGAGAAGACGATATTGGCGTTCCAGAAGGCCTACCGCATACGACACGTGGACAACCTGCTAGACTTCCTGGCGCCAGGCTGGGTGCATTGGGTGGGCACAGGCAACCGCAGAGGCAGCCCTCACCTTCCTCATCCCGGATGACACCGCCACGTCAGACGTCGGTGAACAAGAAACGGACCATGAGCAATGCAGCCTCCGAAACAGCCTCAGACGACGATGGAGACAAACTAGAAGATCCCCCATCACCGCGCTCACCTCCAAAACCTTCCCATAGGCGAGGCGGGTTGGGACGTATCGGGGGCAAGCGCAGAGAGGTCATTGACCCAGTCCGCTCTCCCTCTCCAATGGTGGCCGGGAAGGTTGACACGCCACCGAAGAAACACAGACTTGGCGTAATAGGCAAACAGGCTGATGTAGCGTCCTCGCCACCGGCGATCCCGGGTGGAAGCTCTAGAGGCAGAAGCAAGAGCCCAAGTGGTGCTACAAAAAGAGAGTCTCCGCGAGAGACGTCACAGGAGCGAGCTGATCGCAAGCGAGCTGAGCTGCAGAGGGAGCTGGAGAAGAAAGCGGCCGCTGGCCCTGCAAAGAAGAAGCGCAGGTTTTGAGTTCGTCACCTGATGCCAAACTTCCATTGGATCTGGATACGTGTAGATAACATCTTTCACAGAGCAGGCGAAGGTGCAAACGACAGTCGCAACCGTTGCCAAGCTTCACAAACACGTTTATGAGCGCTCCATGAATGCTTGGGCCAAAGTCAGGCCATCTCACGTTGCAAAGGGGCCTGCCTGCATTCAGGAAGGCCTTGCGGATCCTGGAAAGGTCTTGCTGCATTCTGGATAGAAAGGCCTTGCTGCATTATGAAAGGACTTTCACGGTGCAGTCGAGGCCTTTCCTGTTCCGGCATAGGACCGTGTGAGGACAAGAACCCAGTTTTGCACGGCAAGGGCCCTTTCTTTTGGCCCGAGTATTCCTCCATATCCTTTCCCCATATCTTTCCTACTTGTACCCCTTGTAGTTATCAGTGCACTCGACGTCAAGGTTCCTGGGATCTTGGTTCAGGCAAAATGCCTGGCGCGTACCGCTCGGGCTGACAACATCGATGTCGGAGGCATAGATCCTCCCGCATACTTCAGCACTGCTGCATGCGAATGAGGCGATGAGCGGCTGGTGTTTCCGGCTTGTCTTGCCCTTAAACCGTCTGAAGGCCACGTTATCGATTGTTAACTTGCTGGGATGCTGTTGGCAGAGTGTCAAGCTGCGCTGTCCATAACACTGGGTGATCTGGAGGGCATAATCGACGTTGTCGACGGTCATGTCTTCATACGTTATGTTGCGAACCCGCCCCGACCCACCCCCTCCTTGGAGATCGGCGGACATTTCTGACGGTGCGTCGGGCCAGACCTTGATACGAGCCCCGTCTGAGGCATTGTGCATGCTGATGTTGCTCACCATGACAGACTCCACGATGTCGAACTCCCCTACATACTGGCCGAGGCTGCCAACACTGATTCCATGCGACCCATTGCAGAAGAGAGATTGCACCAAGATGTTGGTGCTATTCGGTTTGAAGGAGACGCAGTCTGTTACACCCAAGCAGTCAGTTTGACTGGTCGTGCTCTTGAGGTTATGTGTGGGATCATCGCGAAGGACACGTTCTCTTTACCAAACGGACTCAACATGTCCTGCCTCCGATCCCCGGGAATCGCCTTTGTGGGGAAATGGTGTCACTCACCATCACTGTTGTTGATGACCGAGTTCATGATGGTCACGTCGCGGCTGCGGTATGTGTCCCATCCATCGGTATTTTTAGCCGCATTTTGACTGACGCTCGCACCAGCAATGTCGATGTTGTTAAACACCACGTTGGAGGCATTCGCGACAAAGTGATAGTATTGTGGGCTATACCGCAGCTTCAAGTCGGAAAGAACGCTGTCCCTCAGTCCGTCGATGCCAACCAGCACAGGCCGCAGAGTGTAGATGTTTCTGCCGTACTCATCATACCATACCTGGCCGTTACCGTCGAGCGTACCACCTGCCTTGCGTCAGCCATCAAGTACAATGCATATTCAGGTGTTTCGGACCACCCTCCCGTCACGGCTTCTTCGGTTTCACAGCAGACGTCGTGGGCGAAGCTCGGCCCAAAAGTAGGCCTGTGGGCAAGGGGCGATGGATATCTTCTGGCACCCGGCGGACTCTTTCGACCACACAATTCACGCCGGACAATGCCACAACCTTGACCCCTCTTTGGGAGAATCTCGTCCTCCACGGGATGCTCGGTGTCGGAGACAGCCCGAATTTTAAGGCCCGAATTGACCCTTTTTACGGCCGGGAGGGGGCACGAACGATGTGTTACGCGCATGGGAGAGAAGAAAGGGGGTCGCCAAAAGATACCGTACCTCCGTAGATCCACACGTCCTCCCCTCCAAGCTTGAAGAAGGACGTCACATTCTGGAAGACGAAACGGAAGGAGTTTTCCTGCCAGTACTCTGTGTCATTGCTGAACAGGATACGGCCTTGGATGTCTTTCCGGGAGGGTAGTCAGTCGGCCAGTCAGTCTTCGAAAGGGGCACTAAACTGCCAGGTGGCTACACCATGGCTAATGAGTACGGGGATGTCTGGTCATACCGATGTCAACATGCTTCAAGAAGGCCAAGTCCATCGCGGTACCAACGATATACGTCACGTCTCGGAGAAAGAGCACATGGCCCCCATCGTTGCACTGGTGGAAGGCGAATAAGATGTTCAGTGAATCGTCTGTGATCCCATCCCCATGTGTGTTGACGACGCACACCTTGGAGCTTGAGCGCCGTGGGGGGTTTGGGAATGGAAGTCGTGGGTTGTAGGGCATGGGGAGGAGTGTTGGCCGTGGTGACAATGGGTACTCCAGCGCCACGGCTGGCGACAACATCGCCCACAGAAACGTCGAGGGCTTCATTGTTGCTGCCCGCTGGCGTCCCTCGCGGATGTAGCAGCTGATTATGGGTGCCAACCGACACTGATGATGTTAGACACATCAGCCGGGGACTTATGAGGTTCTCACGGGGTTCTTGTTTAACCGGCGGGAACTTAGCATTACCGGAAAACTACTGCCGGTTCTGCCGGACCGCGCTTGTCTGGAAACACAAGCCCGCCAACTTAACCGTCTTTTGCAGTTATCGCCCTTTACGAAGAGAATGTCTCTTTGCACTATGATCCCTCACATAACACGAACTGCAACCAAGGCCTCGGGTTTGATGGCATAGGCTTTATCGTATTCTTACGAGGCCTTCCTGCATTCTCAAGAGGCCTATTCTAATGCAACCAAAGGCCTTCCACGATGCAGTCAAGGCCTCTCATGATGCAGGTAGGGCCTGTTGAATAACTACTTAGGCCTTGCTGGCCTGGCCACAGGGCTGCATACCTAGTGTGTGGGGTCATAGTGCAAAGAGGCATTCTCTTTACGAAACCCCATTTCGAGCGCTGACAGTAGGCATCCGGACTTGGCCTTCTATTGTCAGGTGTGAAGAGATATCACCGAATCGACGATGGTCACAGCTGGCTTGAGTACGTTTACTCTTTCTGGGGCTGCTGGTCCTCAAACACACCATGTTCTACGCGAAACGTACTGGCCGTTTCCGAAACTGTGAACTCAAGGGCCACTCCAGGGCTTGCATGCTAGCAGCATCTTGAGGGCTTTCTCAATACAGCACCGCACATGTTGTTGGGGAGAGGTCCAAGTCTCGTGGGCCAGGCTCCGGGTTTGTTGATTGGCGCGGCAGGAGAGTGTGACGAGTCAAAGTTCCTGGCACTGACGATCCCCACCCTAGACAAACAAAGCCTCCGAGACTACTGTATCCCGAGAATCTGAGCGATGACGCGAATACCACCTTTGCTTCCCCGGGTGGATGGTCTCTGGAACACGCTGGCAGGTATGCAAGATCATTATTTTGACCTGTCACCTGTCAAATCACCAATCTCTGGGCGTCTACCAATGAAGCTATCGCGATGCCCGCGAATCTGACAGCGGGTCATGCCAGCAATGCCGCATCCGGTTGTGATGCCGCGGGAGTGCAAGGTCTCGAGTTTCCAGCCCTCCGTCCATTTGCAGAGACGGGGCGGGATGTAGCACTCCCTATGCCCGCCTGTGGAGGAATCCCGCTGTCAAATGATATGGGAGTTGAACATATCACCTCATGCATCAACTCGAATGGTCAAGGCTGGCGACATGCGATGGAAGAATTGGGAAGCAGCTCCGCGAGCACATGAAGTCCGCAGCTGCGCCGGCGTCAAACAATGTCCAGTCGAGCCTGTGTGACTCCCGTGAGGAGCCCCATCGTCCCCGAACAAGGCGGGCATGGGGGTAGGATGTCTGCATGATACTACTGCAGCCGCTTCCGAATCTGCACACTGAGAGGGCCATCGAGCCCCTATCGGATGGATTCGGCATCCGCTTCACGGCTTCCTAGTTGCGGCTGCTAAAGTGCGGGACGCCAGATACGGACATTATCTGGCGACCCGTGGGCTTGGTCGACGGGTGTGCCAATGCAAGTTCGAATGCAACAAGGATCAGAGCTCTCGAGGGTTGAAACTTCCTTGCAAGCAAGCTCCTGTCGGTATCCCTAAAGATTGACATTCGACTTCTTCCCTCTGTCTTCACTGCTGGATTCGGCGAGGACCGCGCAACAAAACCTGTTGATGCGGTCTTGGCCTCCACCATGTCCCTGCACGGGGTTCTGTCTCGGGCCGATCGCTCAGCGCCGCCTGTCGGCTCTCGTTTTGGGCGAAGCCGGGCCCCTTGCCGACTTGCCTGGCATAGGGGCGACGCGCAAACGCCAGGGAGCTTTTCTCGCGACCAAAGCTTTGGAGAAGACAGCGACAGCGCTCATAAGCAGACGACAACGCGGGCGGGTGTGCAATTATGTCTGCTCATGCGACAGGTGTAGGAGGTTCGCAGGCGCGCCACCGACTGTTGCTGCTCACGACAGCGCTTTGTGCCACAGTCCCAAGTACCTGGTTTAGTGGCCGATTTTATCGAGATCGAGCGGGAAGCGCGGAGGGATCAACGGCCCCCAGCTACCAGAAATCCGGTCGGATCAATGAGAGAGCGCTGTGGTTGACCGCTGGGCCAGGATGATGGCTCCTGTGGGCGGATGGGAAATCCGCAGGGCAATAGGATTGGTGGCCACTACCTGTCTGGATGCCCGGTTATCGCGGCAGCAGCGAGCGTTGGTGGGGGTGGACTTTTCCACATCACCGAGCCTGCATGACAGCTCAACAAAGTTTCCCCACGTTTTGACACCTGTCACTACTGACAGAATCTCAATCTGCCCTCGGTTTGCTCGGGCCCCGCGTGGCCTGCCGTCACTTGCAACTTGCAGTGCATCCCGAGTCCGCGACAGGGAACGCGCTTTGAGAACCTGGAACGTGCATCTTTTCGACCTATGGGCTCCGTGAGGGTGTGCTTCCGCCGCTTTTCTCCCTTGAAGTTTGAAGGTGGACGCAGCATGCCGGCGCTCGCTGTCGTCTGTGAGCGAGCAAGCGGGGGGTGGTTACAGGGTCAATGAGAGCGAAACTGGCGGGGGAGTGGCGCAAGACACACGAGGGGCCACCAGTGAGCAACGCCGAGCTCCGACGTGCACACCATGATCACCTGTCAAAGCACCCTCCGCAGGTGTTACATTACAGTGCGCCATCTGCAACTGATTGTGGGACATCGCACAGCCAAAGAGGCGGGCGTTGCGTCACCCTGCCTGGAGCGAATCACTTCGGGTGCTTGACCCTAAGCACTTATGGCACAATTCGGAGGACACGGGGAAGGGGGAGAGAAGCCGCTACATCGCGGCCGATGACACCGCAGCGAGGGAGCGACGCCCACCCCTCACGAACTAGTTTTCCTGATCCCGTCGTCCGTCATATCTCGCATGCATGCCGTTTCTATCGCCCACATCGACAATCGACATCTAGCGGCTGCCAGCCAGCTCGCTTCATGTACTGTAACCACGTGGGCCGCTCCATTCTGGTACTCGAGCACCTCAGGGCGAGGATTCCCCCAGGACGGGCATGCGAGGGGCACTGCGACTTTAAGGACGTCAACACAGGCAACAGCCTTCCGCAGGACTCTGTAAGGTGCGAGCGGTTGTCCCCTCACCCTGCATAGCGCAGGCAGCACACACAGAGGGAGTTCCCCCCAATCCCAAGGCCATCCATCACCAGTCTCGGCGTGCGCGTAGAACCGTTTTAGGAAGATGGAGGGTTGGTGACAGAAGCCTGCCAACCTCATCCGACGCCACTATGATATTATTTCTTGCGCGACGCCGACCTTCCACCCGCCCCGTGGCGCTGCCTTTTGTGAGCAGAAGCAATACCCACCATTCTCGAAGTTACGTTCCATTCCTGCTGTTGGGGGCATCGCGGCCAGGTCGCTGCGCCGATGAGCTCGGCGAACATGTCCGTGTCCTGAGAGAGCCAACACTTCTGTGTGGTGCGGAATGTGCCAGGCCGAATTAGTTGGGAGCGGGGTCTGTGTGGGTTCGGCAGAAGAGCCCTGTCGAGTGGTACGGCCAAGGGGAAGTCTTTGTGAAGATGCTGCGCTGCTTGGTGAAGCTCGTGGGTTGGGCGATGGTTATTGATCCGTATCATGAGGCCGGCTCCATGTCTTTCTTGCGGAATGGGTCCGTCCCTGTAGGGCCACCAAGGAGAACCATTAATTGCACCGGGTTTGCGCCCTGAGCCCGTACCTAGCCAGATGCGGCTAGGGCTCGTCAGTGGCAGCACGGCGTAACTGTGGATGCGCAGAAGCTGGGCCGGCCACCACGAAAGAATTTCTAAAGAACCACGCATGCCAGTATCAACCTTGCATTTACTGGCCACGACATGGAGACCACTCCACAGCATAGCTTCGTCCCTCAAGAGCCGAACTGGCCCGGAACAAAAACATCAAAAAGGACAGGCCTGAGCCCGGCTAGCGCAATTGGTAGCGCGTGAGGCTTCTATCGCCATCATCTCGCACTCAGTGCGAGCAAGATATTATCTTAAGGTTGTGGGTTCGGGTCCCACGTTGGGCTTTCCTTTTTGCACAAGCCGTTGGGTGCTGAATGCTGCATCGTCGATCACCACGGAGCTGGTAGCCGGTCGCCGTCTTGAGGCGAGGGGTGGTTGCCGAGATCACGCCCATGATCGGTCCTGCGACAGGGGGCGATCGCAGGCTGTGCCGCCCGCGCTTAAAGGAGGCTCACTCCTCATTGCCTAACAGCGCTGCGCGGTTGCGATAAGCTTAGATTCAATTTGGCGAGCTTTTAGCCTAGGTACTGTTCGTTCACGCCCTGTCAGCCTGAGCTAGTGTAAGGCAGTTCGCCCGGGTGTGCGCGAGAACGCCCACTTGGCTGATCTTGCTGATCATCTCCCTCGTCACGAACGGCACATCTTTTGGATAATTTTTCCCCCTCTTCCCGACAAAGACTGGGTTATCCTGATTTTGCGCCCCGCACAATTTACGAGTGCTTGACAAAGCCTTTCGCTCATTCGCCTAAGAAAGCATGTAAACTCTAGAGAAAGCCGAGAATCACTGGGGGTCGCAGTCACAACCAACACCCACCACCCCTGCCCACCTTGAGATTGGCTGCAGTGTCTTAGGGCGGGCGAACCAACGTGTCGGTACCCAATCAGGGCAGGCAACTAGGACAGGGATACAATATTGACCCCACCCGGAGGAAACACGCTATCCCTGCGGCCAGGCTGCCCGTCGTCCCCAACAAGCGACACAGGACGACAAAGGGACCGTTGCAGTGGTTGGATGAACGAATACGCCAAGGGCAGAGGGGGCTGCGTTGGGGGCTTGGGGCGTGAGCTGCGCCCTCCCCCCTTCCCCTCGAACCGACGATGGGACGATTGCGGGTGAAGAACGGTCGCCCCGCCTGCAACCGCCGCGATTGAAGTTTCCGACCGCCCCAACCAACACCAAAGAAAAAAGAAGGTCGACGGAGCGACCCCGGCGAGCGAACTGGTAGCGCAGCGGTCCAAGGTTGCGCTGCAGCGTTGTGACGCTGTGGGGGGAAGGGGGACCGATTAGCATTTGGAGGGACGGCGTGCATGGGAGCGCCGACGCTGCTGAGCACGGCAACATCGCTGTCGGTCGGCACCCAAGGCAGAAGGCACAGACAACATCACCCGCTGACAATCAGTACGGATCACTCGGCCTGGTTGCGCCCAATATCCAATGCCCGGTCGGTTGCTGTCGTTTTGGCATCGGCATGCCGACCGCCATATGCCGGATGGGGCGAGAACGAGCAGGCCTGTGGAACGCGGTTGAAGGAGCGCTGGCCCAATACGGCCACTGAGCACCACCAGCCAGCCCATCAAACCTTGGGCCAGCCGTGGTCTGTACCTGGCGGCCGATTCGTTTCAAGAACGAGCTACGAGCTACGAGCTACGAACTCCGACTTGCGAGCTACGAGAGCTACTTCGCGCAGTACCTTCACTGAGCTCGCTCCCGTACCGTACCGACTGCCATACCGTACGTGCTGCAGCCTGCTGAAGGCTCGATTCTTGCTGCCTGCCTTTTGCGACGCAGCAGCAGTATCGCCGGGACTAAGTTAAGATCCGGATGCGGTCCTGGCCATATCTCTCCTGCGCCGACCACATGCCGCCGACAGGGCTCTGACGCGCCTAAGACTGGGGTTTGCCGCGCATCGATTGCCGCGGGCGACGCCCAGGGGCCAATGGGCGGACTTCCATCCTTCTGCCTGCTGCCGGCTCTTTTCCGCGCCTTGGTCGAGTCACTGACAGCCGCCGATACTTCCCAGATCTATGGATCGAAACACGCCAACAGGTAGCGCGGCATGAACTTGCAAATAGCTTGACAGCTACCTTCTGCTTTAGTGCCTCTGCGCTGCCATGTTCCTCTACTTTCGCCTTCTGCTGTCCAAGGGAAGCCGCTTGTATCGGCACTGGCGGCCCCATCGGCGAACCGGTCGTTACATCGTTTATTGCAGAGGCGCGTTGGTAGTATATCCCACTCGTGTTGGCTGCACGGCGGCATTTCGTTTCGCAGCAAAGAAAACGAGGCGAGCGAACAAGAAACCAACAGACGTGCATGGGGCCGGCACCCGCTCCCCTTTTCTCCACAAGGTAAGGCTGTCTTTTGGCTGTTGGCATAGCGGGATCGCAATGGCGAGTGACAACGCCCACCGGCCGGCGGAGGGGCAGCTTGACCTACATTCCATCCTACAACGGCAAGAGCCGCTGCCTCGTCCAACGCCAGGGGGGGCCCCTCCCGCAAGTGCAAGCGCACAACCTGCGGGGCGTCAAATCGCAGGACCTGGTCGAAGATTATCCCCTTGCGGGCTCAACCGTTCGCCGCACGATGCCACAACGCCCAGAGCATCACGTCGGCCAGCCCGTTTACACTGTATCTCTTGCAAAACATGCGCATACCCCTTACACCGGTGATTGCGCGTAATGCGAAGCGTGTATGGGCGTTGAGATACATAAATTGCCCCTGGCGCACGTGATGGAATGATGTCGCAATCCGAACGACCAACGTTCCCAGTTTGTGCGCGCTCAACATCAGTTATGGATCTACCCTATGGCGGGCACGGACGAGTCGGCGGCGCAGGTGGGTCACTGATCCCCGACGCCAGACCTGTTAATGTCTGGAGAAGCTTTTCGTCCGGGTAGTTGCTGCTGCGCCTTGTTGGGCGGACAGGACGGACAGCACACAGCACACGGCACACATTGAGCACATAGCACGGCCGGCACAGACCACGGAGTGACGACGCATTTCTCTCGGCACAACGCGCGCAAGGCCACAAAGACCCATACCCGTTGCGGAACCAACAGCATTTGCAACAGCATTGCATCACCTGCTGGGCCTTGGGAGATAGGTTAGGTTAGCCTTTTAGGTGGGAGGTGGATGGTGGTTTTGTCTTACCTGTCAGAGACAGAAGACACTACAGGCAGAAAGAAACTGGCGGGGAATGGTGTTTATTTTTTGCTCAAGGAGGCGTGCTGCCGAGCGTGGATGCCACGAGGTCTCGAAGCCATACCAGCAAATGGTATTGCTCACATATCACAGTTTCTGCGGGCTCGATAGCAAGCGCTGAGATAGGCTGGCATCTTCGTCGACCGCTTCCAATCTGGCACTAGTGAATCTGGCGTGATAGAGGCTGCCTGGCCGCCTTACATAGGGATAGAGGACACATGCAGAAGGGGGGGGGAGAAGGAGGAGGGCGAAGAGGGGAGCTGTCTGCCAGCGAATGGTTGCGCCGGCCGTGGCGGGAAGCTCTCCTCGCCCACAACACAAAACTGTGCTAGCGAGCTACAGGCCAGGGTTTAAGGGGTCTAGGGTTTTATCTCTGATAGCGGTAGTTTGCAGTGTCGAGAACCAACGAATGGACGGTTGTCATGACTCTGCGACTGGACGTGGCCGACTGGAGGTCCCCGCTCGCGCACCTCCTTCTCGGCACGCCTCCCATGTCACCATCGTACGATGTTATTATGGCGCACACACATTCGGAGGGAACTTGCCAATTGTAGCGTGCGTGGCGACCTCAAAAACCGTCCAGCTGCGTTTGAGGGGGCACTAGGGGCACTTGGGGCACCACGAGCCCACGAGCCCTTGGCTAAAGGGGGAGAAAAGCCACCAAACGCTAACCCAGTGCCGACACCAGCCGAGTTGACCGACCTCGCGCTGCTGCCGATCGGCATCTCTGCTATCACTAGCCGACCTGCAACTCGCGCTGCCGACCGTCAATAAGTGGCTCAACCCACCTCCCCGCCCTCCCACACTGGCACTGGTCACTCGCACCGCACTGGATACGGACAGCAGACTTTTGGAATGGACCGTAGCTATTATCGGCTTGCTTGCTCGCCGACGCTATGCTGCTACCTAACCTAGGAAGAAAAGCTCCCTGCCCTTCAACCTCCCACCTCCCACAAAACGCTGGGCGCAGGGCACGGGGCGTAGGGTACGCGAACGTGGCACCTGTCCGAATCCAGAATGGCCAACCAGCTTGCATTATTTCTCAACCGTGTGGCTGCCAAAAACGATAAGCTTCTTTCGCCCCCATTCCGCATGCTCCGCCGCTGCCGCTGCTGCAACGAAACACCACCCCTCCCGTCCCAAAAGGTACACCGCGCCAATTTCATCCATGTTTCCCAGCCAATGATGCAACAAAAAATGGTTAACCTCCCTTTCCTCGGGGCCCCAAACCCCAACCGTGACATGGTGACAGAGGAGAGAAGAGCCGAAACGATGCATGACCCTTTCCTTTCTGTGCCGTTTCCTCAAAACATGTGGATGCAAAGAAAGAAAGTAAACCTAGTAGTTTCCCGTTTCCGCGCCTTCTTCCGTGATATCGCCGGTGCAAATGCTACCAGTCAGTGCTGTGAGCGCCGTAATCCTTCCCCACCCACGAGGTCACCGCCTTGTAATAATAAAAAAAAGTTGGGGGACTTTTTTCTTGTTGCTTCCCATTTCCCCTCCCTTGGCCATTCACCTCTTTTATCGGAGGAACTGAGCTCCGTGTTGCTGTCTCGTAAAGCGCCTGCACGATCCCCTGGGTTCAAGGCACCAGTGATGGTCCGCCGTGTAAAAGTGTGTGCCTTGCCAACGACCCCCAAGCGGCAGCAATGGACAGCCCCCGAAATACGAAACCAAAAAGACAAGACAGCAA
>Ga0247758_1000021_pt1 | contig 100100 bp, 95 predicted proteins | sample UWRJL156409C4_FD_180950 | JGI IMG/M metagenome (GOLD analysis project Ga0247758, IMG submission 180950) | Plant litter microbial communities from Arlington Agricultural Research Station in Wisconsin, United States - UWRJ-L156-409C-4 | ecosystem: Environmental > Terrestrial > Plant litter >... | reverse complement strand
CTACCCCTTTCTCTCCCCCCGCTTTCCCTTTATCATCCCCCTCTTCTCCCCTTCTCCCCTCCCCCCCCCCCCTTCCCCTTCACACAAACTAACACCCACCCCACACCAGACATTCACCGGCGGTGCCATTGGCCTCCAAGTCGCCTCGCAGCAATACCTCCTCAAAAACCTCGCCTTCACCTCCTGCACCACCGGAATCTACCTCAAATGGTCTCACGTAACCACCATCCAAGGCGCCAACTTCACCTCCTGCCGGTACGGCATCGACGCCTCGCGCGAGAACAGCGCGGGGACGATCTCCCTCGTGGACTCTTCCGTCTCCAAATGCGAAGCCGGCGTTGTGATTTTCGTGACGGGGACGGGACAGAACTCGCTTGTTCTTGACAATTTCCAGGTTAGTGAGGCGGTCGCTGTCAAGGAGTCGAATGGCGGGACGGTACTGGGGGGTTCGGTTCCGCTCGGGCAGACGTGGGTGTTGGGGAATACTGCGCCGGATGGTTATCAGGCGGGAGCGATATATCAGACTGAGAGGCCTGCGGCGCTGCTTTCAGGGGGGAAGTATTTTGTGGCGCCGTTGCCGCAGTATGAGAGTTATGATAGGAGTCAGATTGTTAGTGTCATGGGAGATCCGGAGTTCAAGGTTTATGGTGATAGTGAGTCCACACAGAGAAGCCCCATTTTCTGCACCTCCTGTCTGACAAGTGCGCCTCAGATCAACACGACGACGGCCCAGCCATCAACGCCATTCTTCGCAAGAATGCCGGCTGCAAAGTGGTCTTCTTCCCCCAGGGGATCTATCAAACGAGGGAAACCATCTACGTCCCGCCGGGCTCCCGCATCGTAGGCGAGGTCTTCAGCACCATCACTGGCCTCGGCTCCCACTTTACCGATGCTTCCCATCCTCAACCCATCGTCAGGCTCGGAAACCCTGGCGAAAAAGGCGTCGCCCAGCTGAGTGACATGCTCATCTCCGTAGGCGACGTCCTCCCTGGTGCAGTCCTCCTGGAGATCAACATGGCTGCCCCCCAGCCCGGCGACGTCGGTCTCTGGAATACCGTTCTCCGCGTCGGCGGCTCCAACGACACCCTCGTCAACACCAAATGTTCCGCTCCCGACCCAGGCGCTTGCAAAGCTGCGTTCGCGCTCCTCCACATCACCAACACCGGATCTGCCTACCTTGAAGGCGTCTGGGGCTGGGTGGCCGATCACGGCCTCGACCCGCATCTCAACCCCTCGACCAACCCGCAAAATATCGCCGTCGGCCGTGGCGCTCTGATCGAAAGCACTGCGTCTGTCTGGCTGGTGGGAACATCATTCGAGCACTGTGTGATGTATCAATACTCCCTACACAGCGCATCAAACGTCTACGTCGCGCTTCAGCAAACCGAGTCCCCTTACTGGCAAGGGGTGGGAAGTCCGTATTCCGCGCCCGCTCCATGGGATGTCAACCCGGCCTACGGAGACCCGACATTCTCCCATTGCGCTGCTGGCGACGCCCAGTGCCGCCGCGCCTGGGCGCAGTACATGCTCAGCAGCAAGAACGTGACCATCCACGGCTCGGCGCTGTGGGTGTTCTTCAACAGCATGCGCGATGGGCTGCTGGGGGACGCCAACTGCGCGGCGACGGGAGAGGTGTGCCAGCGGAATCTGGTTGGGATAGACGACGCTTCGTCGACATTTTGGTACGGCCTTGCAACGAAGGCGGTGGATAATATTGTGTGGGATAGGGGTGCGTCCGAGGAAGGGGGACGCGGTGGGAATGTTACTCTTACGACGCAAAGAGGGAACAAGGGCGCTTGGGGGGGCGTAGTGGCGGCCTATTTGAGGGATGTTGGGGAGAGGAAAAAGAAGAAAATGGAAGGAGACAATGGAGGCGGGAGCGGAGATGAGGGGAGAGAGAGTGATGCCAAGGGAAGTCCGGACGGGGATGATGGGCAGGATGAGGGTAAGGCGGATGCCGGATGTTTGCTGGCGCCGGGGTGGAGTTTGTTGATTGCGGGTTTGGTATTTTGGTTTGTGATTTGAGTTCGCAGGGCTGATGTAAGGCACCTGGCAAAGAGCTGTTGGGTATCCCGATAACAGGATGGAGCGCTGGTGGTAGGGAAAGACGATTAGGCCACGGACTGACAGACGGGGGCACAGCCACTGGCTACGATGCTAACGACTTTTGTTTGTATGGTATGGAAATAGATTTAGGTTCGGATTTAATTAGGTAGGGATGAGGTAAGAAAGAAGAAAGGCGGTAGATAGTATGACCCGAACAAGCCTGAAGATACATAACGACGAGATACCAAGAGACAGGAGAAAGTCAGAAAGAGTCATATCAAAAGGATCGACAATGTGACCTGAGGGCGACTGGGAACCGAGCTGGGAGAAACGTCAGGAGAAACTGCTAGGGCTGAACTCTCCGGGCCGCAAACTGTCTGCGTTACTCAGGGCAGACTCGGTAGCTCAGCACGGTTGCGTTGAGGCTTCGGCCGTCGCAGCCTCGAAAGCTGGCGCACGTGTTGGCTGTGCGGGACGATGGAAGCCATCGTTGTTGTGGGGTGTTCTAGCAAACCCGGGAGCAGGGGAAAATGGACGAAGTGGGGGCATGGGCTTGCGCCATCCCGTCTCGGCCCAGTGGGGGCCAAGAGACGCCATCGGCCGGCACATTGATGGTAGGCGCGTGCCCGACGCCAGCGGATTTGGCTGGAATGCGAACGGCCGAGGCACAATTCACATGCTGGCGAGGACCCAGAGTGCAACCTCCGAAGCCGACCAGGGCAAGCGTCATCGCATCCGGGGTTTCGACTCGTTCTCTAAAAAGGCCCATTCCTCCTCTCGCACTTTGGCACCCGTTTACGTTGAGTTCCTAACCTTATACCACGAACGCCTCCCATCATTTGCGCTTACTCCAACGACGTCGCGAAGTCTGACCTCATCACTACCCCGAAGCCTCTAGCCGCCTCACCGTCACCAAACGCCCACCATGTCTCTTAAGAACGGTACGAAGCTATGCCCATGCTTTCCGCCCACAATTGTGCCTGATGCTAACGTACCTGTGGACAGACAAGTTCCCCTCCTCGGCCGCCTTCGACGCCATCAATGACGCCCTCAGGGACCCCGCCGAGAAGAAGGAAGCGATCAAGCAAGGCAATGCCATCTTTGCCTTCAACCTCAAGAACGCTGCTGGCGAGACCGAAAGCTGGCACATTGACCTCAAGAACAAGGGCGAGGTTGCCAAGGGCCTCCCCGAGAAGCCTACCGGTAAGGCCCTTTTGCCTTTATGGGCAGAGCTGGAAGACTGACAAAGACGTTGCAGTGACGCTCTCGCTCTCCGATGCCGACTTCGGCAGCCTGGTCGCTGGCAAGGCCAACGCCCAGAGGCTATTCATGTCGGGAAAGCTCAAGATCAAGGGCGACGTGATGAAGGCGACCAAGATGGAGCCGATCCTCAAGAAGGCGCAGACCAAGGCGAAGTTGTAAAGCGTGTCCGATTAGGAATGGCGAGTTAATGATCATGAATGCGTTCCTTTTGGTCTTGCATGTATAATACTCAGAAAAGACGATGGGCAAATTGTATGGATTATATTGTTGAACCTCCATTCGTGTTGACAGTGGTTGGTGGACTGGATGCGTTGCCCCAGGTGCCGTTTGGAGACCAGATTCTGGAAACATGTTGCGATCGCTGCACTTGATAGACAATCAATTGCCTGAGAGCCAAGAAGTGATCGTTTTTTTTTTTCGTGTCGCAACGCTGAAGTTGTTTTCGGGTGGATGTGAGTAAGACAGTCCTGGAATGGGGCGTCGAAAGTCCAGCCGAGCGATTATATCGAGTACCTTCGTGCAAGATTCGAGTTCGGAAGTAAGGGCCACCACACTCCATGCGACGGGGCGTTCGAATAAACACTCGCGGGCCTTCGATCCGTGCAGAAAGTCGCTGTTTTCAAAGAATACCGCAGGCCTGAAGAAAAGCAGCAAACCCACACATTGTAAAATATTGAAGGTTGACAACCAGTCAGAAAACATATTGCGCACTGGCTTGGGCGAACATTCTGGCTGTACAGATATGTAACCTCCTTTCTGGTGCGCCGTCCTCCAACCCCTAGTTTGAGGCTGGAGAAGCAGAGCAAGCTGCATGAAGCGATTCAGGATCCGGATTGGAGTGCAGGCCCGAGCTTTGACTGGTTGAGTCGGGAAAAGTCGCGCTTGCCCAATCCCCCCTTCTTTCGCGTTTTTGGTGCCTGAGGCGGCGGGCACCCGCATGTGGCAGCCGATCTGCGCGGGTGGTCTGTGCGTCAAGAGCTCAACAGGGTTCCAGCTCTCGCGCTTAACAAGGGCACCTCAATTTTTTCCTGCGCTCGTGGCCAAGGAAAAAGGCTGCGAGGCATTCCCCCAACACACCTTCATCCGGTGCACATCCTTCGACCGCGACCACCTGTCTCGACAGGACCCAAGTCCCTTTCGATGCGTGTTTTTATCAACAATCCCATTGGATCCATCGACGACTTTTCATTCCTGTCTATTCTTGCCTTTGTTTAGTGGTCCGGTGGGCTTTTTTCGCCGCTAGAGTCGCGAGGGTTCCCTTCCGATTCGCGCGCACCGTTCCGCACCAAATTCACCCGTTCACGCCTGACAACCTCCGAACAACACGACGCGATAAAAGAAGCGCGAACCACTTGGATCCATGATTGCCGGTGCCGATTCATCGCCGCGTTTCCAATTGTAGCTGCGTCTTTGATAGCTTCCCCTTCATCTTCCTTCCCTCCCCCACTCGCCAAAGCTGCTCGTCATCAAGGCAACGCCGTCACATCACAATGGAGTCGCCAGCCAAGAAGCGCGGCCTCTTTGGCCTTTCCGGCTTCTTTCGTAGCAGCACCGCGCCGCCTGTCGATTCCGATGCCGCGTCCAGATCTGCGACAACGTCGAGCGCCGTCGAGTCGCCGCTGCCGTCGCGTGGCGAGTCCGGCAACGCGTCCGCTCCCGAAAGCCCCGTGAAACGTGCTTCCGACACCCAGCTCGCGTCTAGGAAAATACTCAGTCGGCCCCAGGGCCCATCGAGCAAGCTTTCCCAGAGCTTTTCAGCATCGGACTTCGATCGTTCATCGAGCGTCCCACCACTCGGGAGCTTTCCGCCCAGGAGGAAGCCTGGTGACAACCCCTACAAGACGTCGACGTACTCCTCCTCGACCATTTCCCATGTCCCAACGAGCTCTCACCGAGCAACCAACTTCTCCGGCGCTTCTACCACGCCGCGCATCAACATCTTCCGCTCATCGGCATTGTACCAGAGGCCCGGTCTGCCAACCTTTTCACCGCGTGTTCCAGCGAACACAATGACGCAGTCTTTCCCTCCGAATACACCCGGAAAGGCGCCGCGGGGATCGACTGCTGATATCAGTGGCCGTGGTTTGGCAAATGCGACATCGACTGAACTCTTCGAGATGAGGATTCCTTCGCCCCCTCGCCATCTCACCGGAGAGGCGCTGACCAGGGAGCTTAGAGATCTCTCGAAGGAGTCCCCGCGCTCAGGATCAGTATACGCGGACGAGTTTCTGTCGCATTTCTGCCCTCCCGATCTCGACGAGCACCAGAGGCGCCAGTTCTTCTGCATCCTCGACCTCAGACGACTAAAATATTCCGCCGATGAGGTGTTTACTAAGAAGGACTGGAAGATCAACGTACTGAACTTTGCCAAGGAGTTTGAGAAGAACCGCAGTTTAATCATGCTGCGGTATGGTCTCTACGAGTTTAAGACCGTGAGGGCGTCCGAGGTAGTGAAGAAAGAGTGGAGGCAGAAGCATGGTATCGCCGAGTCCGAGTCCGAGTCGGAGCCCACACCTGCCGTCAAAGCAAATGTGGGATCAAAGAGAAAGGCGGAGGATGATCTGAAGTCTACCGACACTGTCCTGACGTCGTCTTCCTCGAATGCCAATAAGCGAGTTCGGGCTCCAGAGCCGACGACGGTCAAGAGCAAGCGCAAGGCCGACGCAGAGCCTGACGAGAACCAGCCTGCCAAGCTGCTCAAGCCTGCCACGACGCCGCAAAAGACTCCGTCCGCTGCCAAGGCCATGTTCGAATCCGTCACAAACAAGCCATTCTCCTCCGCGACCCCCGCCAAGCCATCAGCAAAGAACAGCCCTTTCTCCAGCACAGCTCCTAAGCTGCCAAATGGAAACGGTGGCCGATCTGTCTTTGAAGCGAACTTGAAACCTACTGCTGCAGCCACCAACATTTTTGGCCACTTGTCAGATACCAGCAAAGGAAGCCCCAATGACGACGCCGATGCTGAGAGCGAGACCGACTCCGGCGATGCCGAAGGAGAGTCTGAGCTTCAGGAAGCGAGCCCAAGTGACGGGCCGAGCACAGCCGCCAGTGGCGACGCGCCCACACCGCAGTTCGGCGCTCCTGCGACGCTGAACGGAACAAGCAGTGCTTCTTCGGATGCGAGCGGGAATGCGAATGCGCAGGGTCGCAGTCTCTTCGACCGGGTCACACGGGGCTCGGATGGCCAGCCTGTTCGGAAGCTGCCAGCACAGGAGAGTAGATCGCCGTTTGCTGCATCTCCCGATGAGGGGAGGTCGGCGAGTCCTGCTAAGGAGGTCCCGATTGCTGCGCCAGTTAACAAAACATGGGATGCGAACACACCCATCAAGTTCGGCGGTAGTCTCTTTGGATCTACTGCGTCCCAACCGGCGTCTATCGACTTCGGGGCTTCGGCGGTAAAGAAACGTAGAGCTACTCCTGAACAGGCAGCTCAGCAGCCCACTCGGAATCTATTTGGCGAACTCCAGAAAAAGGCCGATGAGCCAGTCACCAAGCCAGATGCCACTCCCAAGGCCGCTCCGGCACAACCCTTGTTCGGCTCCACTGCTCAGCCCGCAGCATCGCCTTCCAGCACCCCTAACATCTTTGGCTCCACGGCACCGGCCAGTACAAGCACCGGTATCTTCGGCTCCGGGGCTCCGGTGTTCGGCCAGCCGAAGGCCACGGAGGATGTTAAGACCTCCCCAACTGCTTCTACGCCCGCCCCGAATCTATTTGGTACCACCCCGGCCGCTCCTGCGGATGGAGCTGCGAAGCAGAACGTCTTCCAGTCCTCCACCCTCTTCGGCAAAGTTGAGACCGCGCCGCAGGCGCAAACAGGATTAATCTTTGGCAAGACCCAGTCAACTGAGACTCCGGCTGCCAAGCCAGCAGCGGCCGGTTTGTTCGGCCAGGCAAAGCCCCTCTTTGGTGCTGCGCCATCTCAACCACCAACTTCTACCACGGAGGAACCCGCAGCGAAGAAGATTTCTTTTGGTGGTGACGCTGCTAAGCAAGCGCCTACACCTGCATTTACATTCGGAAGTTCGTCGGCTGTCGGTACCGACGCCGCAAAGCCCGCCGACCCTGAGAGCAAGTCACTTTTCGGAGCCACGAGCACAACTCCCGCTGCTCCAGAGATCAAGAGTCTCTTTGGCGCCACAAGCGCGGCTTCTGGTGTCCCTGCGACTAAGAATCTTTTCGGCGCGTCGTCGGCCGCACCCCAGGAGTCAAAGCCTCTTTTCGGTGCTGCTCCCGCTACACAGTCAGGAACGGCCCAGTCACTGTTCGGTGCTACCCCGGTTGGGCAGCTCGCAGCTGCAAAGCCTGCGGCATCGATGTTCGGCAGCGCCACTCCCGCCGCTGCTCCCCCCTCATCTGGCTCTATGTTCAACTTCGGTGGCTCTCAGACGCTGGCAGCCTCTCAGCCAGCGACGAGTCAACCTGCCGGTACTGGATCTATTTTCGGAACCGGTGGAGGCGCCTCGTTCGACTTTTCTGCTGGTGGCGGTGCGTCGTCGTCGATGTTCAACAATCCCTTTGCGGCGGGTGGCACTGCCTCTACCCCTTCGTCCTTTACATTTGGCAGCGGTGGCAATAATAATGCCCCGCAGCCGGCATCTACCTCTTTCACCTTTGGTGGAGCTCCTGCTGCTCCTGCTATCAGTTTTGGTGCGGGCTCGGATTCCAGCAGCCAAGCCCCACAGCAGGTCAACATGTTCAGCTCTGGTACTCCTTCTTTCAACTTTGGCGGATCTTCTGCACAGCCCAATGGCGCGTCGATGTTCTCTCAGCAACCCCCTTCAACTACCTCAATGTTTAGCAACAGTCTAGCTCCTGGAGGGGGGACCTCAACAGGTACAAGTAAGCAACCACCATATCAAGATTAACCCCTATTATCCGTATTAACGTCGTCCTGCAGATTCCCCCTTCACATTCGGTGGCGCGTCAAGCTTGGCCACCACACCAGCAACAGGCACCCCAGAACCTGTTATGCCCGAAGATAGTCGAGGAACCAACGCTGACGGGGATGAGGGACCACAGGAGCAAATATCGCTAACCGAAGGCGGGCCGGGGGAAGAGGACGAGGACGTCGTCCATGAGGTCCGCGCCAAAGCGGTTAAACTCGTCACCGGAGGCGATTCCGAGGACGACGACTCCGGCTCTGCCAAGGACAAGAAGAAGAGCCCGTGGGTGACGCAAGGCATCGGCCCTCTTCGAGTGTTGAAACATAAAAATACTGGCGCGGTGCGAATGCTGTTGCGGGCCGAGCCTCGAGGTCATGTTGCCCTTAATAAGCTGGTTCTCCCTAACTTTTCCTACAAGGTTGAACCAGCCGGCAGCAAATACGTAAAGCTCACGACCGCAACGGATGACGGCAAGGGTTTGGAGACATGGATGTTGCAGGTCAAAACCCCCGACGCCGCCAAACTGTTGGCCGAGAGCCTGGAAGCGTCTAAGAAGGCGAATGCAAAGTCATAGATAGAGGGGTTATGGGAGCTTCTAGGCTCTTCTGTGGGCAGATGAGTAAAGCATCCTCAGTTGGGTTCATTAGAAAAAAATGAAGGTAGGGTTATTTTGTTGGCTGTTTTTCTTGCATTAGAGGGATCTCTGGGCTTTTGCTTTCTCTCATGCATATTTTGCAAGGCATAGCATTGTTTTGCTTTTTTTATCAGGCAGCCCTATTGGGGAAGGGGCGTCTCCCCGTCATCTTGCGAGATGTCAACAAAAAGGAGAGATCATGCATTCGTATCTCGAATGGGAGTAGTTGGCAGCCCGCTTTGGAGGACTGTGGACACGGGTTTGCGTGTCGTCAGCATAGCATTCTCGAGGAAGTTGTAAAAGAGTCGGATATACCTGTACAAAGATTTTATTGTCGTCGTCGTCGTGAAGATTGGCGGATGGAGAAGGGCCTGGCCCGAGTGGCATGATGCGGAACAGTGGATGAATGAGCATTCTGTTTGGTGTCGGTTGACACCTGCTGCCTGAAGAGATTGAAACTGGATCACATGAGTGTTTTGGTGTTTGTTTGTTCATGGGATGATTATTATCGTTTAAGGCCTTGACCGCCCAAGATTGGCTACCTACCTATGTTTACAGTTTCCATAACATACAGGCCACCAGTCCAGTCCCTCCTTTAAACTTGCTCCATCCCATCTCCCCAAAAGTGATCTGCATTGCCACCTAGCCAAGCTGCTGCTCGGCTCCGTCAACGCCAAAATACACACCAAACGCCGTGTAATGACAGTATATCCATACAAAATTCTAACAATGACAATCCCACTCCGCCCAGTGATAACGCCCGTGGCCCCTCGGCCGGTTATTATTTTTGTTCTGTGTGCCTTGTATTACATATCCTACAACCCCATTTGGAAGTCCATGCTTTCGGCCCCAGTATGATGCGGCCATGATAGGTATATATGTGCTTCACCGCTCCCGCTCCTCAGCCAGTACCGCTGGCTCTGGTGGTGTGACCATGCCGCTGATGGTTGAGCTCAAGTTTGAGCTCAGACTCGACCGTGAGCTGTGGTCAATGTCATTGTCTTCATCCTCTCCGTCTTCCACTTCCGGAGCCGGAGCCGGACCTGGAACGGGTGTTGCTAGAAGTTCGACAGGGCCAGGTGTAGGTGCAGGTGCAAGAGCAAAAGCTGCTGGCCCATCATAGGGTGGTGGCGATAACCCCCGTTCATGCACTGACGACGCTGCTGTGCTCGGCACGCTAGATAGCGTGAATGGTGACAGTGGATCTGTAACGCTCCTCCCAACGCCATCGCTCACGCTACTAGCGGTGCTCTGCTCCGTCGCGAGGGTCGTGAGTGTCTGTCCTGTCATGGCCGGTGCAAGCGTGTGCATTTCCATCTCTTCAAAGGTGGTGGCGGTCCCGACTCCGAAGCCACGGTGGAGTGACGGTGCGGAGGAGGTAGGCCCGGACTTCGGGGCGGGGCCTTCACCGTTGGGGTTGAGATTGTTCAGGCTGGGAGGGGGTGAGTGTGGCTTCTTAGACTTCTCGTATGGGGGAGGAGCCTCGCCGAGCTCGTTGAGGCCTTCTTCTGGTCGAGAGAGGCCGCGGCGGGGTTCCGAACCAGCCCAGTACCAACGGCTGTTGGTGCCGTTGGAGTTGGCCCAGCGGCCGCCGGGGGCGGGGATGGCGACATTTTGGGTAGGAGGCGCGCCGCGTACCCAGGCTTCTTCGAGATCGCGCTCGTTTATCGCGCGGGACCGGGACTCTGGGGGTTGGGCGTTTGGTGGGGGTGAGGGTGCGGTTGAGTGAAGATATGAGGCGAGACGTTGCCGCCTCTTAGAGTGCAGGCATACAGCCAGAGCGCCGATAGCAATCACGATACCGACAGGTATCAGGACCCAAACCCAGGGTGAAGAGTCAGAGGAGAAGGGGCCAGGCCCGGGACCGAACGAGGGTTCAGCCATGACGGCTCCGTGGGTCCGTGGTACGGAACTGTGGGTGGTAGGCCCGCATGGACGGGCCGAACCGAACTGGTTTGTGGCGTTTTCTCAATTCGGTGAGGTGGAATGACGATATGGCTTTGGTGGTGTTCGTCACCCTATGACTGAGGTATCGTGGTTGCTCGTTCCTCCGTTGCCGATAAAAGGCGAGAATAGGAAGAGGGTGCCGGGTTCCCCGATCACACCGTTTGACGTTCACCTAAATCCGCGCAATACCATAATCTGGGATGGAAAAAAAAGCAAACAGCAGCTGAGCCGTGTAAGTCACAGAACGGCGGCGGAAGGTGGGGGCACCCCAAGGCTGACAGTGAATCCGGCGAGAATCGGGTCGTCAGCGAGTGTGGTGGGAGGGGGTGAGTTGCGCAGTCTCGCAATCATGACTTGATAATGAATGGACGAAAAGAGAAAGGAGGAAGGAGGGAAGGAGGGAGATTCAGGAATTGTTATGATGATCTCCTTTGCCTCCAAGCGCCTCTCCATCCTGCCTCCTCGTCACTAGGAGACCCCCAAAAAGAAGCTCCGCGTTCACAACCTAAAAATGCGCGACGGTAGGTTTCGGTGGTGGCTTTTTGGGCAACGAGAGGGGCATTGGCTTCACGTTTCCCGTTGGACTCGCGCCTGCAGTACCTGGAGCTAACCTAGGGCACGGTGTGTGGTGTGACATTGGGAGTCGAGAGCAATCATTGTTGAAGTAACCCAGGGAGGCCATCTCGGGAATGGGCAGTTCCTCGAGTGGTAATGGGCTTTATGCCACCACCCAATGCCTGCCCGGGCAGCCATGCCATGGTATCCGATCAAGAGTCGGACCAGGTTGTATGCGAAATCAAGCAACAGTTCATTGTTGGCGCTTGGCACGGACGACGATGCCAACGGTCGCCCATCGGCCGCCGTTTGTTCGTGCATCTCTCGGTCGCTCGGTCCTGGCGTTGCCCTGGCTCACAGGCCTTCCTCCGCACCGACCCCTGCTCGATCCCGACCGAAAACCGAGAACTCAATTCATGCGAGGAGTGGAGGGCGATCTGCAAATCTTGGGGTCCATTCTGTGTGGTTTGTTGTGAAACATTCAATCAAGAAGCTCCTGCTGCCATCTGCTTTGAAGGGTGAAATGGGAGGTCGGGGGTTGCGGAGCTTGCCGGTTCCGGGCGGCCTGAAAAGGCCGCGATGAACGATGCGGCTTGCTGAACCTGCCGGCTGATGCATGATGTGGAAACCTACCTGCCGCACGTTCTTGGCTGGAATACGAGGCCCTGGAGTGCATGATGCGTCGGCGTGAGTATGACTTCACAGCGGATGGATGCTCAAGGATCGTTTCTGTTGTGTTCCACATGAAATTGTTCTGTACAAGTTGGAAGGCCAGACGAGATCCGTACGACAGAGGCAGCTGGCAGCCAGCTGTTATGGGCTCGAAGGGAAGTCAAGCTGAGCCCGTGCTCACCACGGCAGGATTTCTTTTGGGCGTGCCATCAAGGCCAAAGAGCCTCCATTTTAGTGCCGTTTGATTCGCCGACCGCCGACCTCTGCTGATACCGAACCATTCTTCGACTCACCAATTAACTTGATTGAGCAACCCACTATACACATCTATGCGACCGGGTTTGGGAGCGTCGCCGTTCAACTAGAGCCGCTCGTATAGTCAAGCCAGCAATATACCGGCCGTTCAAGATGCCGAGGGCTATCAGAGGTACTGCTAATCGTTCTTCCTGTGGCATCGGAATAGTGGGGACTAAGATGAACTCCAGGTGTGCTCATTGAGTGCGAACCCGCTATCAAGTCCATCATCGTTCATCTCGACAGCGAGAACAACGACATCATCATTGAAGATCTGGATGAGTCGCATCTCGTTGTCAAGGAAAATATGGTTCACTTGCTGAAACAGAAGCTGGAGGATGTGAGTTTCTCATTGCGCATCAGCGGTCCGTATCCTTTGCGCTAACAGAATCGAAGCGTCTGAAGGAGACATACAGGCCCGAGGAGCCGCTGGCAGACAGCGACTGAGCGGTTTCTGAAGATCACAGCCACTTCAAAAGCGGCCAATGACGTTCTGTCTCTCCAAGTGGATAGGCTGTGCTCGTTTCTTCAGGACTACATTTATTCGACGATCGATGGGTTGCACGACACGATCTGCTGCATTTACGGGCCCCTGTAGCAAACAGGAGCCGCGCGCAGTCCTAACGGGTATCAATATCTACACAGGCAACATATACAGCTACCCAGATTACAAACCCTCACACTCCTTGACGGATTCTTCCATCGACAGGCATCAGAGCTTCTCAAACCTAGGCTTTGTCTTTTGAATCCCCGAAAGTAGGGCGCTTGCCATGTCGGGTGCCTGGAGTGCGTTCGCATTCCAGACGGCCGTGTACTTTAGGTCTATGACGCCCAGTTAGAGACATGGGATAATAAACGAGGGGTGTGGTACATACTATCCTCGACAGTGTGGTCTCGGGCGTGATTCAGCAGCTCCTTTGTGCCTTGGACGGCGACAGGACTTTTGGAAGCGATGTTCGCGGCCAGCTTCAAGCCAGCATTTAGTGCGTCTGCCTTTGACTCGTGCACCTGACTGACAAAGCCAACGGCCAACGCCTCGGCCGCACCGAAATCCCTGGCCGAGAGGCAGACCTCCTTAACCCACGAGAGGCTCGAGACGGCCTTGGGCAGCCGCGCGAGCGTACCGATATCGGCTGCCATGGCGATATCGACCTCCTTAACGGAGAACTTCGTGTTCTTGGCCGCTATCCTGATGTCTGTGGCGCACGATAGGTCGATAGCCAATCCAATGGTAATGCCATGGAGAACGCAAATCACGGCTGCTGCCTGTCAGCGGAAACTCACCAACTTCGCTTGCTCAGCCCAGTGGCAAAGATTTGCTTACGTTTCTCGCACTTTTCCACAGCTGTGATACAGTCCTGGAATTCTATAATATAACGCTTCAACTTGAAGGCCGCCCTGGCAGTGTCGACCCCCTCCTCAGCCTTGAGAGCACCATTTTGACTGGCGGCCTGGACATCGAGCCCCGCAGTAAAAGCCCGGTCCCCGGCGCCGGAGAGCACGACTACACGGACTTCGCGGTCGATGGAGAGCTGCTGGAAGAGTTGGCGCAGCTCCAACCACATGACCTCGAGGAATGCATTGAGCTTGGCCGGCCGGTTGATCTCGACGTGGGCCACAAAGGGCCCCGGCGATGTGACGGCGAAATACTTGTAGGCTGTGTAACCTGCTAGTTGAGCCATGATTTGTTTGCCGCCTGTCAATTTTCCTTCTCGTATGACTGAATTCCCAAGATCGCGAATGTGGTGACTTCCAAGGGATGGTGATGGGAGATGAGATGGGCTGCCGGAAGTGACGCAAGATATCAAAGTAAAATGAGAAAGAATGCTGTGCTACCGCATATCACCGAAGATGCTGTCTCTATCGTCCGCCGTAAATCACCGAACGGATGGATATGTATAATAAGAAGCGTGAGCCGGGTTACATCACTGAGTCAAAGGCCGGTCAGAGATGCCGAGGCTCGCGGGGCCATACCCGGATACGGGGGGTCAGTGTAGCCCGGAGGGGTGCGCCAATGAGCGACTGCGGGGAACTCGTGCCATGTGAATGAAGCTGAAGCTCAGTCTCCAAAACCGACAAATAATGCCCTTTGGAGTGTGCATCGGCAGAAAATGCTCTTCCTCATCACCACAGGGCGTCATATAGGTGTTCGAATGACTTATATGCCTCGTGACGACTCAATTAGCAGAACGGCGCTATGACACGGTTCCTGAAGGAGTAGCTGCTCGCCGGAACCTGCCTTGAAGTGGGGGTGGGTCTGGATCCGAGTCAACACAGCTGGCTAGCTCACCAGCTTAGCTTTTAGCACGCCTCGTCACCCCACCGCCAATTCTAGTGCTGAAAAGAAAGAGGAGACCCTGAGCTGCCTCCTTCCGTCTTGCTCGTCCGCGTCATGTCGGATCCGATCGCGCTCGCACCAAGCCGGCCACCTGCAGGGAGCCGGCACCGCGGCCATCTGGCAGAGTGGAGGCTGGGAGGCGCTCGATGGTCGTCCACCAGACCCGTACAAAAAATGCCTGAATGCCAAGATGGCGTCGGCCGTGGCGCTCCAGGGATGCTTGCTTTTTCCATGCGACAGGTGGCCCGCGCTCTGGATCACGGATATGCGCCGATGAGTAGCCTATCACAAGCCAGGCCTGGAGGAATGGCCGCCAAACTTCTATTTTCACAAATGACTTCGTCTTGATCTTGATAAACAGTGCCTCGCTGAGTGGTGACAATACGGGCACATCAGGATGAGATGGATCTGCCAGGCCGTGGCTTTGCGCTGCGGTGAGATGGGTGCATCCATGGATGCTGGGATGAAGAAGTGAGATCCAGTGTGCATCGCACTGACGACAGCCCCCCCCCCCCCTGGGCTCTCGGTTTTCCACTGCTCTGCCGCTGTGGGCTAACTTCCCTACTTACCGACGTGCACCAAGCCTGCTCAGCCAGGGTCTGCAAATCGTTCCCGACACCTCCTAAGGTTACTTTCCACAGTTCGCTTTTCTGGCGAAGATTACCGCACGACAGCCGTTGGATTTTGACTCTTCATTTGCTAAGGTCAGGCGATGCCTTCCTACCCTCTCCATAACAAGTTCAACAATACACCCGTCGCGCCCGAGACTGCCCACTACTGCCGACGTCCAGACGTGCCTTCTACCTCCTTTCAGGTCGCATTTTCTCCGTCCGCGCCGTGTGCTCCGACCTACCTGGGGGAAGCCGCCTGACCAGATCCAATAACGGGACTCCACGCACCTCCGCGCCTGTTAATTACATCCCCAATCAGCGCCCGAACCGACCTCCCACGCCGCCGAACGCTTCAAGGCTTCCCAGCCCCTGCCACCCTCACAACACCTGCCACGAACCTGTAAGGTGCCCCAGCCTGCATGCTACCTCGGGCGACACCAAAGCACAGAGGCCCAACGACGTACCTGGGAATAGATCTAACGTATCTGCAGCTGTTCAGCCAGACATGCGGAGGAACGGCTTGAGGCGCCGCTAAGACCACATCGCTCTATTCTTTTTTTTGAACAAACGCCCGCGCTTCCAGGTTCTGGGATAGTTACCTCAACCACGGGTCGGCCCAGAGGTTCCTTCCAGGCCTCGACCTTGTTTCCTGATTCCTCGGGCTAATGCCTGGTTGTTCCCACTCGACAAACAGCGACCCCCAGCATCTTTGCGTCAACGTCGGGTCCGAGTCCTGACTTTTTCCCTTTTCCACCGGCGATCGCCCCCCCTCCCGTCGTGATCCGTCCATCCCCCTGCACGGAAAGCAAAAAAACCGCGACCGGCCAGCCGGGTAGGCTGCGATTGAACAACCCATCCTTCTTTCAAAGACTTCGCTCCAGACACCGACGCGCAGCGATTTTGCTGCCTTCCAAGTGAGGAGCGATGGCGGCAACTAATGCAAAGCCCGACGTGGGCGACATTCTGGTCGTGATTCGTGAGTCTCCGTCGTGTGTTTTCTGGCCCTGCTATCCGTTTCCGTATCGCGATTGTTTGTCGTGTCCACTCAGCGGGATGCATGGCGTCCTGCCCCTGGTAACAATCGCCATGGCGAGAATACTGACCTGTTTGCTTGCGCGTTAGATGACTTCCAAGCCCGCAGCTCCGACGAGCTGAGCCTGGCAAAAGGCGACCGCGTGGAGCTGATCGAACGCGACGATGAGTTTGGAGACGGCTGGTTCTTGGGCAAGCATTTGGTCAATGGCAACAGCGGCCTCTTCCCGGAAGGTTTGTTTGCATCATCATTGGGCCGAGTCGCCACGGACTGACACCACGTAGTCTACACGCGGCCAGCGCCTAGACCGATCACGACGACCACGCCAAAGAAGCCTCAGGGCCTGGCTCCTCTGGCTGAGGTAGCCAACGAGCAAACGCAGTCGGCTACAACGTCACCTATAGAGAGTAAACCAATCAATATTCCCGAACCGCAGCCGACTCCCGTCACTCTCCCGTTAAGTTCCTTCAAGTCGACGACAGTAACCAGCGGCGGCCCGCCACCGTCTACATATTCGTCCAGCCTCCCCTCCATCTCCGGGCCCGGCGGCTTCGGCGGGCGGCTTAATTCCAGTACAGATAGCCACGTCCTTCACGAGACATTGAATGTCATCGACGAACACATGACGGAGATGGGCTCGCCCCACAGTAACGGAGGCAATCGAAATACCACAGACTCTGGCAGCGAGTACAGTTCTCATATTGGTCACCGAATTTCGTATATCCAGGGCGAAGAAACAGACGAGGAGGAAGAGAGTAACCATTCTCGTACGGAGGTCGAGTCGTGGTCCGCAGATCAGGTTGCTGAGTATCTGTTTACGGCCGGAGTCGAGAAGCACCACTGCGAGGTTTTCCGGGACCAGGAAATTACGGGCGAGGTGCTTTTGGGAATGGACCAAACGTCGCTCTTTATCAAGGCTTTTGATTTAGGCTCTGTGGGAAGGAGGTTGAAAACGTGGCAAAAGATCAAGTCCCTGCAAGACGATGTCAACGGGACTGGGGAGCGGAGGACGACGCAAAGTTACGGGAGCGAAGCTGGGTCGGACTTCAAGGCACGTAGCAGGACGAACACTATGACCAGCAGTCGGCAATTCACCCCAACAGAAAGCCGGACACTCTCTCTCCAAACAAAACGCCTGTCACAAACGCCGAAGCTCGAGCCAGCCATGCCCGTTTCGCCAATATCACCTCTTATTGACAGCCCGACCCGTACGTTCCACGAGAAGCGGCCGTCTGCTGCATCGATCCGAGATTTGCACCACTCCCGCCGCCACTCTTCGACCGACTTTCGTCCAAGCGCAACTTCCCTCAACTCGGGTGCTGCAACACCAAAGTTGCTCGGTGGACCGTTTGCGCAACAGCAGAAGGAGGAGCCGGAACCCGTTCATAAAAAGCAGCCATCTTTTGACAGAGGATGGACCCTTGGCGGCGCAACTGCCTTCATGCAACGTCCTCAGTCATCAGCAGGAATCCAGGACGGAATGGCCACGCAAGATCCAGCGCTCCAGGATTCCGCCGTGGATCTCGAGCGGGGCTACTTTTCCGGTACTGATGCGGACTCTCGGCGCCGCAACGTGCTGCGAAAACGCGATAGCGGCGGTGTTGGTCCTTCTTCACCAAAAACAAGCTACGCAGACGAGCAACGAGTACGAAGTGCGACAGCCCTTTCCCGACATTCGAGGTTTGGTAGCGTCGACTCGGCGCGTGACCAGGCTGGCCCCATCTCGACAGCAGCTCAGAGATACTATGGCCTAGGAGGAAGGCGCACCGCTTCCAATGCTACCGTAGAGTCGATACGTCCAGTGCCGGTAGCCAAGGACAATCCCTCGCCCACCGTTACAAAGCTTGACGGCTCGCCAGACCAGGCTAGGTCATCCCCCAGAACCTCGGCTGCCTTGAAGCGGTTGAGCCAGGTGAATCATCCGGACTTCAACGTCGGCAATATGCTGAGAAGTGGCCTGGGTATGAGGGCAACCTCAGAAGCTGTCACGGGTAACGAGCGGTCCAAAATGGTTGCATCGCCAATCGACTCACCGCTCAAAGACTCCCCAATTTACTCGCCTTCCCGCACCGGCTCGAGTACTCCTTCCGTTGGACCCAGTTTTGAGCTTGACTCACCCGATGCAGCCAAGAGCCCTAGCACGGCGACCACGGCAGCCAGTCGCAGCAGCCGCAAGAAGACGAAGAAGGAGACAAGCGCGTACACGCGTGGTCTACAAAAGATCACACCAAGAGAAGCGATGATGGATGCGGATTACAGCGGCTGGATGAAGAAGAGGAGCGCCAATTTGATGACCACGTGGAAGCCTCGGCTTTTCGTGCTCAAGGGTAGACGGCTAGCGTATTACTATTCGGAGGATGACGACCAAGAACGGGGTCTCATCGATATCTCATTCCACCGTGTCCTCCCAGCCGATAACGAACGCCTGACTGGTCTTCACGCCACACTTACCGGAGCCGGAAGCTCGCCGGCAGTCCCTGCAGGAAGCCATGTGCCCACTCTCGCGGCAACCGAAGCCGAGCGCGACCCTATCAAGGAATCCGACTCGATCTTCATTTTCAAGCTTGTGCCCCCGCGTGCAGGCCTCTCCCGCGCAGTGAACTTCACGAAGCCGACTGTACATTATTTCGCGGTGCCGAATATCAAGCAGGGAAGACTGTGGATGGCTGCGCTCATGAAAGCGACTATTGATCGCGATGACACACAAGTCATCACAACTACCTACCAGCAGAAAACGATATCCCTGGCGAAGGCACGACAGATGCGCCACAGACCGCCGGCACTGATGAATCTGGACGAGACAGTTGACGATAACGCGGGTAACGAGAACAGGGGTGCTCCAAAGAAGGATGCAGGTGGCCTGGGTATCGTCTACGGCGAAGCCGACAGCGGGGTGTCCGGGTTGGAGAAGTTCGGACTTGCGGGGCTTCCGAAGGTGGAAAGTGCCCGGTCCAGAGGCTTCAGCTTTGCGCGCGAGAAGGACATCTCACTGCCCCAGAGTGCCTAGGCGGAACTCAACAGACACCCAAGATGACAGTCATTCGCCTTTTTCCTTACGTCAAACTCTCACCCTAAAATACCCACCGAGATTCAATGCGCAACGCACATTCCCTTTGTTCAGCCCCCCACCAGTCATACATAATGTGTCATGTATCTCCGAGAGAAAGATTTGGCATCGAACCGGCGTCGTGTTGCAATTTTACCGATTCGATGAGGCAGTCATAGCGACGGAAACGGACATTGTGGGGAGAAGCAGGACGCGAGATTTGTTACTTGATCATGATCGGACAATCAACTATCTGTTGCCCTGATCCGGTCATATTTTTCCCTTTCTTTATATACTTGTGACGATGTGTGTGCGAAACAAAACGTTGAGGAGGTTTCTCTGGTAGCTGCGATAGGAGAGGACGGAGTAATTTGGACTGGAGCAGAGCAGAATTGGGTGGGCATATGGTGATGGAGATGGTTCAATGTGTATGAAGCGGAAGGACCTGACCTAATATCTGCTAAATGTGCTACTACCTACGATTATTACGAGTTTTGAGCTCCGTTTTTGAGCTGGAAATGCCAATATTGTATAATCCAAGATTCCGTGTCTGTGTGACGTTGAGATGTGTGCATTGCACGGAAGTTTCCACGTCGCGCCGCGGCGGCCCCAGAAAAAAGTCGCGTCTGTGCCCAAGAGCAACAGCTCCCACCTGTTTTTGGAGCTGCGCAGTGCATCAAAGAGCCGTAAATTCTCAACCCTTCCAACGAGAGAGAGCATTGCCAAAAGTTGCGACGGCCAATTTTTCTCAATTGGCGCGCCTCTCGAGGAACCTGCAACAAATCGCCGCCGACGAGCATGCAGTCGGGCTGAACAACGGCACCTCCGCGTTCTCTGAAGACTGCACGCACCACCACAAATTGACCGAGAAATCGAAGATCCATTCGCCCACCCCCGGCAACGGCGCCATAACAATGTCGAACCGCTTTCAGGTCCCCGCTGGTAGCTCCTCGCCGCCTTCTACGCCCGATAGGAGCTCGCGCGGAAGCGGCCGCAAGAACCCGTTTACCTTCGACGACCCCTCTACGACGCCTGCTGGCCCGCCCCCTTCGTCGGCTGGAAGCTTCACACCCGCAGGCGCGCCGACCGCGTCGTTTATGGGGAGCTCGATCATGCGCGGCATGACGACTGGGAACTCGAAGCAGCAGCCTCAGTTCAACTCTGCGAGCGGGGGCACGGCGTCCGGGACGAAGAACTTGTTCACGGCGGGGAGTCAGAAGCGAAATGCTGTGCCGTTGGGGAGATCGATTCGCGCCGGCAAGGCGGTTGGCCAGCCGTCGAGGCTGAGCCGGTCCGTTGTTATGGGAGAGGAAGAAGAGGAGAGTGAAGAGGAGGCAGAAATTGCGAGGCCTGTGGGTGGTGGTCGCCCCGGGACGTTCGCGATGGACTATGATGATAGTTATGATGACGAGGATGACGAGGAGGAGGAGCGATTTGCGGACAGGGATAATTCCAGGGAGCAGCGACAGGTCCATGAGGACTACGACGCGGATATGTGGCTCGATATGCCGGCGACGACACCACGCGGCGGTCGTGGCGAGATTGGCGACGAGTCAGACTTGATGATGCTCAACACGCCTGCTGCGACGGAGCGCGTCCGGCGCGAGGCGGAGGATATTTTCAGGGCTTCGTCAATGCAGGCTGGCGCGGCGAGAAGGCGCGAACACCGGGCTGCTGCGCTGGCGAAGGATATCTACACGCAGATGGGCACGGCTGAGATCACCGAAGCCCCACAGGTGATTTTGGGGACGGAGGCCATGATCAACCGGCTTTATGACGACGGTGTGGGAGAGTCCGATGACGAGGAGAAGCTTGAGGATACGCTGGCTACGGTCGCCGGCAGGGTTGCTAAGCTGTGGCAGGGCTATGTCGACAAGCTACCTGCTCAAGATGAGGAACACGGTGCTGAGATTGGCCCGGGTCCTCATGCGTCGCCATTCGAGAAGGCGAACTACCTAGCACATCTGGCACTACAGGTTCATCACAGCCGGTACGACGATGGTGGGCAGGAAAAGCCAGAACCGCTACCCGCGACTCTTTTTGGGTGGCTCAGCGAATATCACAACCTCTATGCTGGGCAAATCGAGGACGTTCTACGACACCGTCCTAGCCCGGCCTGCCACAGCCTGTTCTGGGAGTCCATCTTCATCTCACTCCTCCGTGGAAACGTTGAAGACGCCATAAATCTACTTGCGGAGGCAGGATGGGGCCATGTTAAGCGGAGCCAGCGCGGTGAATACGCATATTCCGGCCAGGCGCTGGAGAACGTTCAACGCGCTGCCGAAGACACTATCGCAATGCTTGAGACCTGCCCGGGCAGGGAAGACAACTGGGAAATCTGGAGCAGTGACTGGACGCTTTTCCGCGTGCGAGCACAGGGGTCGCTCGAACACCTACGACGCTTCGCCGAGGGCAAGGGCAGCGCAATGGGCGAGTCAACATTTGCGGCCTCATCTAGAAGCCGATCGTCAATGGCGGGTCTAGCCCGGCGCGCAGAAAGCCAGGTGCCCTGGGAAATATACGAGAACCTGAATATCGTGTTCGACATCGTGCTTGGGTCACAGGACGCCATTATCGGAGCCGCTCAAGATTGGTGCGAGGCGACGATCGGACTGTTCGGGTGGTGGGACGAGAGGCGATCGGACAAGGGAGGTATGGCGGCGTCTATGTCTCGGTCACAGGCTCTGGTGCTGGCGTCGGGCGGTGCTTCGGACGTCGAAAGCTACCTCGACAGGCTGGCAAGGGCATTCCATGTCACGCTAGACTCAGACTTCCACTACAACTCAACAAGCCCCCTCGAGGTCGGTATGGCGTGCGTCTTTGAAGATAATATCAAGGCGGTCATCGGCTTGCTCCGGGGTTGGTCGCTACCGATCGCTTCCGCAGTGGCAGAGATTGCCTCCCTAGGAAGGTGGCTGCCGCCACATCGGCCGTCAGGCGCGTTCGGGTTTGACGATCTCGATATGGACGATCTTGAAGTTCTCGGCATGGATCCCGGCGCACCGGACGAGGTTGACGGAATCAAAGACAGCACGCTGGTACAGTATGCGCAGGCGCTGGCCGATTATGAAGAGCTTGCGTCGGTACGAGACAAGACTGGTGTGGCCAAGGATGGCTGGGAGCTGGCTATCAACGTTCTGGGTCGGATGGACTCGCCAGAACGGTCTGAGGAGATGGTAGGCCTGCTGGTGCGACATTTGCTGGAGGGCTTGCATGTAGACTCGAGCGCAACTGTCGACAGGATCTGGGCGTTGCTGAATGGCTTGGGGATGATTCCTTTTGCGGAAGAAACAGCAGAGGTGAGTTTCCCAGTTGTATGTGGGAGAGATCGAGACTAACAACGGGGGATAGTCATACGGTGAGATCCTCAAGCGCGACTCCCATCGGTACGGAGAGGCGATGTGGTACTACGCACTGGCGCACCGGCCAAACAAGGTCCGCGACGTCATGAATCTACTCATCTCGTACTCGCTTGTCCAGTCGACGGCCTACCCTCCCACTACAGAGCTCGACGACTACCTCCGACGCCTTCTCGCTGACCGTAACAAGACTCTCGAGGAGTGTGCTAAACAGGACCTCGAGGCAGCCGAGCTTCTGGGCAAGATGCTCAGTGGCTACGCATCGCTCAGACAGTTCTATGACATCCGTGACAACGAAGACGGGAGCACAGCTGCGCGCCAACAGGCAGCTGCCGCCCTTGTGAGCGTCATCGCCAGCTCGGATGACAACATCCGCGGCGGTCTGTTTGACCAAACGCGTGATGGCATCGTCAGCGAGGACTTCCTGCTGGCCCTGCTCGGGGAGGCAACGGCATTTGTCACCAACCCGGATAACACCAACATCCACCACGGCCAAGCTGCCGAGCCGGCCATCACACTCGATCACATCGATACTATGCTCAAGGCCCTCGAGGACTTGCACGAGGTTGGCGACCGGGTGAAGAGTGCCTGCGAGGAGTTCCTGCAGGTCGTGCTAGCTGCTGCACCGGGCGGCCTAAAGGGGTCTACACCCGCCGATCTTCTCAAAAAAAGCACAGGCAATATCTCGGGGAGTTATATCCTCGCCGGAAGCTCGATGATGGTCAGCCAGCTGCAGAAATCGCTTGGCCCTGGCGCAGGGCCCACGAAGAACGTCAAGAGGGGATGGGACTGGCGGAAGGAAATGCCCGCTGATACAAAGGGCGAGAATGTCATGAGGAGATTGAGGTTGGGATTGGCAAAGGATTTGGCTGCACTGTGGTTGGCTGAAGCAGACGGGAGTGTTTGGTAGACCTGGGGGGATGTTTGTCTTGTATGGGCTTTGTCGTGGGTCAGCGAGCCGAGGACATATTGGAGGGAAGGTCGGTGGCTACAAGAATCACCTCAGCCATCTCGAGGTCTGTTTTGCATGGTGTAACTGTAATAGGAATGAATGGAATATAAAAGCCTGGCATGGGGTGTGTTGGTTTGCAAAAAAAATCAAGATCTCCCATTTCTTCGAGGTCTGTCTAGGTATGTAGATAAAATATTTGCTCACACCAACCACCCCGCCTCAGCCTTGAGTGCTTCACTCCACTTCTGCCCGTCAGGACGATGAACTCCCTTGAAGGAGACGACGTCCCCAGGGCCGAAATTCCCGTACAGATGGGGACAGCCGTTCGTGCCGGGTACTTCGTCCCATTTGACGGAGGATGAGTCGAAGTTGGAGAGGCGCAGCTTGATCAGGTAGAAGGAGGACGAGGAGGCGAAGAAGAGATCCGCGGTGGTGGGGATCTAGTGGGAGTTAGTAACTAGTGTTTTCAGAGACGTGTTTGGCAGTTAGCTGTCAGCGGGTATCAAGGGGATGCCATGGACGGTGCAGATGCCAAGGGAGGCGGGGGCGAAGATGAAGGCGAAGGCGAAGGCGAAGGTGAGTCAACCTAACCCAAATACAAGGCAGAACTAGGACTACTACTACAAGTACTCACCTGCTGCGCAGTGCTCAGATGCACGAACCCATCTTGCCGGTCGAGGTCCGAGAGCGGATATGCCTCGGGAATGGGATCGGGCGGTGCCGTCGGCGTGATCTTGTAGACAAACTCAGGGAGCGGGGAGGGCGGGGCCATCTTCGCCATTAGCTCCTTGGTTATCTGCCTAGGTAGGTGAATACTGCGCTATGTAGGTAGGTTCGTTATGTTATCAGTGTCAGGCACAAAAGGCTCTAAGCTCAAGCTATCGGCCCTAAGCTCCAGACAGATGATGACCTCATCCGGACCGGTACGCAACGGGGGGGCAGCCAGTCCCCGGACACGGACGGGAGCGGCCAAGCTCCGAGACCCGGAGGGGGGGCCACTACACCCCACATTGTTTGGAAAGCCCCTTGACAGGCGCCCGAGCCCGAGACCGAGCCAGCTGTCAACAAACTTATCCCCATGTGACGCCTGACCCGCATTAGGTGCTGGTTTCGCGCGAATGCAAGATATGCCTCCTCTCTTCCCAATCGAGTCATCTTCAGATGCAAGTGTGGCCACATGGCCCGGCCTAATGGTGGGTTACGGAACGTTTTTGACAGCGGGCCGCTAGGATCTACGATATGTGGGCGGCGAGGCAACTTAGCTGTTTTAACTTCATGATGGACAGTAAGCCACTCTAGGTAAGCATGCCGAAGCAAAGCGCACTTGTCATTGAGGCCGAGCCAGCCAGGTCCAGCCCTGACTGATGACACTGAATATTGTCACTTTCGATCCCCGTGATATTTTCGTCAAGAGAATGACGTGCGATGGCGCCCAGCGGCTGATATGAGTGCTCTGTATCGGATAATATACCCGCCAGCTCAAACAGCGCCTTGAAGCACTCACAAATCCTCCCTTATCGAGGGACATTTATTTCCCGGGTTATCCAAAAGGTAGCACTCGGGTCTAACACCGGCGCTAAACCAAGCGACAGAACTACATCGGTCTTCAGACAAATCATGGGAATAACAGAGCAAGCGCGTGCGTCATCCCCCTAGGCCAGAAAGGGTGGAGGCTCTGCACCGATCAGCCAGGCAGCACCGCCGTTTCCTGCCGCTGTCTGCAGCTATCGAGAGAGAGCCAGATCCTCGTATCGTAAAGTTGCAGGGAAGTTCAACAAGAAGTGGCAACTCTAGTTAGGTGAATCCATAGATAACAGCGCTCCAGGTAACTGAGCCCGCTATGTACCCACCGCTGTCGAGCGGAGGACAGAGTGTTCACGGTCTAGCAGAGGACGGCGAGACCCGGACGTTGGTGCTCTCGGCGATAACAAAAACTGCCGAGCCGTAAAACAGTGCGATAGCACGGATGGATGGCTGGCGGAAGCCCAGGGAAAGATCAGCCTCCCCCTGACAGGAGCAAAGGGGGGCAGGGACGGGATGCCGTGAAATCACCGAGCAGCCAGCAGCCTTCAGGATAAACTGGCCGGTGCGGGAAAGATACAGGTGCGGTTAGCAACACGGCGCACACCACCTCTCACCCATTGCCGGCATTCTCTCGGAACCCCACCTCTGGGGGGCAATTGAGGAGTGGGAGAAGCGGGGTTGATTGCTTTGCTTCAAAGCAATGACCTGCGCGAGAGCCCACGACGTTGGACTTGCATCATCGGTAACCAAACTCAGAGAAGACAAAATAAAACCACTGGTGGCAAGAACTTCCAATCGACTTTTGACATATTCATTGACTCGGGACTTCCTAACCAACCGAAGAGATGGCGTCGACAGTAGGAAAGGTGAGCAAGCAGCACAACCCCGTCCCGCTGGAACCGAGACATGGCTGACTCGAGCATCGCCACTCGCAAGAACATCACTTGCAAGGCCGCGATTGCCTGGGCTGCCGGCCAGGAGCTGAGCTATGAGGACATCGAGGTGCTGCCGCCACGGGCCCACGAGGTCCGCATCCAAATCCACTACACCGGTGTCTGCCACACAGATGCCTACACGCTGTCGGGGAAGGACCCTGAGGGCGCCTTCCCCGTCGTCCTGGGACACGAGGGTGCTGGCATCGTCGAGTCCGTCGGCGAAGGTGTCACCAACGTGAAGGTCGGCGACCATGTCGTCGCGCTCTACACCCCAGAGTGCGGAGAGTGCAAGTTCTGCAAGTCCGGCAAGACCAACCTGTGCGGCAAGATCCGCGCCACCCAGGGCAAGGGTGTCATGCCCGACGGTACCTCGCGCTTCCGGGCGCGCGGCCAGGACCTTCTGCACTTTATGGGTACCTCTACTTTCAGCCAGTACACCGTCGTCGCCGATATCTCGGTCGTCGCCGTGCAGCCCGATGCGCCCATGGACCGTACCTGCTTGCTAGGCTGCGGTATCACCACGGGCTACGGCGCCGCGCGGATAACGGCCAACGTCGAGGAGGGCAGCAACATTGCCATCTTCGGCGCCGGCTGCGTCGGTCTCAGCGTTATCCAGGGCGCTGTTGCGCAAAAGGCTGGCAAGATCATTGTCGTCGACGTCAACCCGACCAAGGAGGAGTGGGCCAAGAAGTTCGGCGCAACCGACTTTGTCAACCCGACCAAGCTACCCCAGGGCCAAACCGTTGTCGACAAGCTGATCGAGCTAACCGATGGTGGTTGCGACTACACATTTGACTGCACCGGCAACGTCAGCGTCATGCGCGCTGCCCTCGAGGCGTGCCACAAGGGCTGGGGCCAGAGCATCATTATCGGTGTCGCGGCCGCTGGTCAGGAGATCGCGACTAGACGTGAGCCTTTTCTCCCCAATTAGTGTCCAATATGAGGCTAATCTGTGATCCCGTACAGCATTCCAACTTGTGACTGGTCGTGTCTGGAAGGGCTGCGCCTTTGGTGGTGTCAAGGGCCGCTCGCAGCTGCCAGACCTTGTTGGTGATTACCTCAAGGGCAAGCTCAAGGTTGACGAGTTCATTACGCACCGCAAGACCCTTGCGGAGATCAACGATGCTTTCGAGGTCATGAAGTCGGGCGACTGCATCCGCGCAGTGGTAAACATGTTGGAGTAGTGTTGGCAGGCCCAAATAGGAGGGGGTCCTGAAAAGGGGTCTGAATGCCTGTTTGCTGGATGGGCTGTTGTAAATCTTGTTAGCGAATAGGGATATGGAAGGCGACCGGATACAGATAGTAGGCCATGGTGCAACAAGCCAAGCATGAGCAAGCAGTTCACAATCCGTGACTTGTGTGCCACTAGACCTAAAGTGCGTCCAATTGGTGTGGAACCACAACGGTCCTAAAGCCGACATCTCGCCTTCCGCGACACAAGGGTGTCTTGGCCTACCTGCCACGACATACGGCAGGAAGCAGGTGAGCGACACCACGATGTCCTCCGAGGAAGAAGCCCCCACCTTCGTGAGGCGATGGTGGAGAAAGTATGATGACGAGATCTTGCCAGTCATAAGGGATGAACCTGGACACTGTCACGGCAAAGCTCCGATTTAGATTCCCCGAGCCCTAAGCTTTCGTGCTGAGGAGGCGATGTTGTGTTTGACTCGGGGTCTGTACTTCGCACCGAGTTTGCGAAGCTCCTGGTAATATGATTGATATCGCCGAGGTAAAAGCACATGGCCAAACGGAGGCGACTGGAGGTTTGAGGGTAGAGATGGGTCGATGTTCTCGAAAAATGCTGGTGGCCGTTCTCGACTTACACCACTGGCGTGCTAGTGCATCTGCCATATGAGAAGCGGTGTCCCAGCTCGGATGTGGTCGCATGGACGGTTGCCCCATTTGTCCCCCCCCTTTTCCACCCCTCCATCGGGCGCGGGTTAGGAGATCTGGATCGCCACGGCCCGACCACGTATTCAAGGGCCAGATGGCTAGATCTGTCCCTCAAACGCGCTCGCGTGCATCATTGCGTGGTGATTTGCAGCTCGGCTGGTGCAGTGTATGCCCAAAAACCCCGCACCACACGCCGAAGTGAGTCTCGTGTTCCCAGTCCATTCGTGGAGCTCCTTTTGGCTAGCAATTGGCCCTGAGACTTAACGATGGGGAATCTAGAGCAAGCGATGATGGATGCACACCCCGGCGACCAGACCTGGCTGGCATGGCTGGCATGGCCGGCCTGGCGGTGAGGCGGCCGACAGGTGGTCAAGTGGATGCAGTGTGATGCCCGGATTTGGGCTGCTGCTGGAACACCAGCGAGGTTAGGTACAGACCCGTAGCGCAATGCACAGTTGCAGCAGCAGGACAAGTTGAATATGGGGGAAATGACAACGGGATCATTGACATGCCGAGCACCTCCATCCTCTATCTTTAAGGGCCCGGCAGGCCTAGAGGCAGGCCTAGGGTGCGGGGCGGCAGCGGTCAGTGAATGACCTGATGGGACGGACAGGGCCTGGCGCGTCTGGATGGAACCACTTACACCAGAATGACGTTAGGAAGCGAAAGGTAGTCCAGTCAATGGCGCAATGCGGGGGCCTTCACCTGGCACGCCGCCAGCAATCCGCTACATTAGCGACGAGATAAAGGTGGTGTTGAAAGCGGTCGTTAGGGGGCCCAGTGGTAAACTATCGTTTTCGCTGACTTTGACGCAAGCCGGGATGGAATCTCCAACACGCTCCAACGGATAATGGGCATCGCCGCAAGTGGCCAGCCACTCGGGCTGTCGGATCGGGGCTTCATATCTGCGGTGTCGAGAGAAGCCTGCGGGAAGCACTGGCGGAAGGAACACCTTGGCTTACATATATGCAAGGCAATACGAGTGGAACCCTGAGGCTGGGACACATAGTAAAAACCATGGATTGGGGAACTGGGGGGTATGGAGCGCTGGCTTGGAGGTTTCAACACTGAGGCGCAAGCTTCGACAAGGAGGGACGTCCCTGCAGGTACCTATCAAGGTACCTGGAAGCGCTGTTTGATAGGGAGGAGGGGTGGAAATAGCCGCCAGCGGCAATGCTGGAACAGCAAGATTGGGATTGCCGGATGGGATGCAGGCGTGCAAGCCTCTATCAAGAACCTGATGCAGTGCAAGAATGCAACTTTGATAATCCAATACCCAGCCCGCAGGATCCGTTTCCAGGAGGCGTCCGATTACACATTTTGCTGCGCTGCACACACAAACGACGGGTCCGGACGCCATTCCTTGTTGAACGCTACCGACACGGCGGTGTACAAAGTACTCTGCCAGTGGCCCCGTCCTCGTTGCGGGTTGCTCATTTCGCCCCACGGCTTGCCTCACCCGCCCGCTGCCTGGTTCGGGTCTTGGGTCGAACGGTTTCCAGCTATTTCCACCCTAGCCGGCCTGAGCGGCCTGAAAGTGAGCTGGCCACCCGGACAAGTCGAGTCCAACCCCGGCATGTCCTTGGGATGGACGCCACGTGAATTGTGTTGCTGTCATCGGGCAGGCCTGAGCCTTGACCTGGTTATAACCTCGCACCTGGCCTCCTGCACTTAATCCTCCTCTCTTCCCTTCCTTTTCATTCCCATCAAACCACCGACTTTGACCACGCACCACCCGTCACCGCTGACACGTCTCCACGCTCGCCCTGCCCGTTTTCGTCACCACCTCGGCCAGCATTTCCGGCGAATCGAGCACCTGACATTTACACCACTCCACCCGCACAATCGCCGACGAATCCAACTTCGATACCAATCAGCCATCATGCCTCCCAGGAAGATTAAGTGCAGCTACAGCGACTGCAAGTCGGCCGCGCAACGGATATCAGGAGACTGCGCTTTCTGCAATGGCCACTACTGCAACAACCACCGCCTATTAGAGGATCACAAGTGCCAGAATCTGGAAGACGTAAGTAGCAACCCCGTTGTCGGCGCCAGCGCCGGGAGCCTTGCACTTTGCAATCCAGAAGCACGAGATGAGCCGCAGTGGTGGCTTGCCGGCCTGTCAGACGTTTTATCCGAAGATGACTCTTTGGCTGACATCTGTTTTCGCTCTTCCCCAAAAAATAGTGCAAGAAGGAGGCGTTCGAACAGAATGCGATCCAGCTCAACAAGGAGCGCACCCAAGTCATCCGAGGCGTCTAATACCAATCGCCAACGCAAACGGTCGGCGCCTAGCAGCCGGATTGCTCGCCGCGGCCCGGCTATAAGCCACGATGGTCGCCCCGACGGATTCCGATCATCCCTGCACCAAGACGACCCACGATGCGACAAGAAAGCTGTGATTCCGAGTGCCCGACCGTTGACTGGCGCAGCTCTGCGAAGAGCACGGAAGCGCCAGTGGCGCAGACGATCGACCAAACTCGCGGTTACCAACTGACTGGGCATCGGCTCCACTCAACACATCACATCATCATTATCGCCATCATCTCCGTACCCACATCTCTTCACGATCAACAAGCAAGCGACTGCCACTAGTGCGATGTCGCATTATTAATGTACCACACTCACGGAACTGTACGTGCTTCGGGGCACTGGATAGAGAGGAAGAGCCTCCTCATGTAATGTTATTTTTGGAAGGGAGGCACGGCGTCTAGGGGTTGGGGATTTATTAATTGTTTTTACGGCTTGGATTGGGAGGCTCTCACAATCAGGGATGGGTTTATTGCGAGGATCTCAACTTTGGGCCTCGGTCATCACCGTGATAACACGGATGACAGGGAGGCATAGCTAGCTTTTCTTCTCGATTACGAATACCACCCACACCTCCTATTTGGGGGGGGGGGTCATTGGACCATCATCACCCGCCCTCCCGCTCACATCTCCCTCGTACCCGTGCGCAAACTGGAAAAGCTATCGCGCAAATTTCTCCCAATTAGTGACGTGCATACAGGCGCAACTGACTAACAAACGCTCCGATATCGTATCTTGCATGATCCAAGGCTAGCGACCAAAATACATGCTACGGGGCATCACGAGGTCGGGTAACAATTAGGCTAGTATAGTACAGTACAACACAACACGCCGTTGGCGTTCCAATACCCCATATATGCCGTTTGAGCTTCCTAATAAGTGGAAGTGGCGCTCCTATTCCCCCCTTTTTCCCCAGCCGGCGTGAAATAACCTTATCCGCTCCGACTGGCGTTCCGCCCCGCTCTCACCGGCCTCGTCGCCTTCACCTTGGAAGTGTCGACTTCTTCGTTAACAACCTCCTCCTTGATAACTTTAGTATCCTCTTCGTGCACAACTTCCTCCTCTTCCTTTTTTATTACCACATCTCCCTTCTCGTCTAGTCCAACTTCCACCTCCATTTTCGTGACAACTTCTCGCCTCTTTCGTCCTTCAAGCACCTTCTTCTTCTCAGCGGCCTTGCATAGGCCTCGAAGCCCCAGCTCGCAGTCGCCGCACTTGCGGCCGATAGGCAGACATATTGCTTGACCTAGACCAACCAGCAGCCAGTTGATCTCCTTCCATTTGTCATGCGGCAACCATGACTGTAGCGCGAGGCGTGTCTCCTCAGGGTTTTTGGACGGCGGGTTCTGCCACCCCCAGAGGTTGGTGATGCGATGTACGTGCACGTCGACACCGATGCCCTCGACGCGGTTCCAGCCGTTCTCGGCGGACATGCAGAGGTGTGCCATCTTGGGTCCCACTCCTGGGAGGGACATCAACCCCTCGATCGTATCCGGTATATCGCCGTCGAACTTGTCGCGCAGAATGACAGCCGCTTGCTTGAGATACCTGAACCTGTGTTAGCCCTCTCACTTCACCCCATCCCCGGACACAACGTACTTAGTCTTATTATTATGAAACCCAACTTTCCAAATCAACTCATTCAACAACCCCTCATCCACCGCCAGCATATTCTCCAACGTCAGCCCCTTCTCCTTCCCCTCTTCACACGCAGGCAGCTCGGTCTGCAGCCTCTTCATCGCCTCGGCATTAACCGTGTCCTTGGTCTGGCTGCTCAACATGAGCGCCACCAGTGTATGAAACCGCCTGTCGCGCACCGTCGCATTCGGCTCAGCCAGCCGCTCGCATCCCATCGTATCAACTGCTGCGTTGGCGGCCGCTCCGCCAGGGAGGCGCATTGCTTTGGCAACATTGTAAATTTCTTCCCAGTCTGAGGGAGGCGTGACAGTGACGGCGCCTGTTGCGTCGGTAGTTTTGCGTGCGGGTTTGCGCGGCGCGCGGCGGGGTTTGGTAGTTATGATTTTCGTCTCCTCAGTCTCAGAGAAGTCAGACGAGGCGGCCTCGGCTTTTATTTTCGATGGGGGCGAGGAGGGGGAGGTCTTGGTTGTGGTAGTTGCGCGCTTCCGCTTGTTAATGATCCGCGTCACGGCGCCGTTGGGCGGCGGCGAGGGGGAGGTGGAGGGCTTGATGGCATCTTCAATATCGGAGAGCTCAGGTTTGACATCGGCGCTAGGATTGGCATTGTACGAGAAGCGCGCGAGGCTGGATCGCGTAGAGCGGCGAGGGAGAGTTGCAGTTTCGGCGGTGTCGAAGAGCTTCGCAGTATCTCTTGCGACGCGTGAGGTGCGCATCGTGAAGCGCTGCAGGGCAAGGAGCATACACCGCTTAGGGAGATGATTGTGGAAACGGAATGTCCTATGTAGGAATCCGGGGTTGCTCGCGTTGTGGGTTCGCCCCTTTTTGCTGACTTTGTGCTGAGAGGCAGGGCCCACAAGTTCCCCTGCGATCAAGAAGCTTGGACCACTCGGTGGCGCACTTGAACCATGTCCCCGGGTCGGCAAGTGCTCCCGGGCTAGGCCTAATTTAGGATGCTTGGCATTGCCGGGTTGGTGTGGAACTGGGGCGGGTGCTGACACTCAGCTGCGGAAGGAGTCAGGATTTGCGTTGGGATTCGGAGATAACGAACGAAACCCTGGCTGTCGCTTACATGATGCGAAGAGGTGCTCTTCATAAAACAAAAACAAAACATTAAGTGAACAAGTAACCCTTTGCACATGGTAGCAGTCAACATCAGTCAGGTACTTATGCAAGCGAGACGAGGAAGTCACTAGTTTCTCAGTCTGTTAAACGATGGGACCCATCATGAATCGTACCGTTGGGCCATGTACGAACCTACCGTTGCAACGATGATCTCAACCCCTTAGTTTTTGTTGTGGTTGACAAATGAAGCTCCACTATGTTTTACTAGTTACAAATGTCACAGGAAACGGTACACAAGGATGGCCATACAAGACACTGTAATCGGATTGTCAAGATACTAACTATAACAAATGATGTCCTTGATTAGGCAGTTCTCGCTCTACAATAGTATATATCCAAAGCAAATACACATGGGTATTACTCGCCAAACTCCATGCCATCCCACCCGCCCAACCCTCTATCCTCTACAATAAGGCAAGTCATTAGTAGCGCTCAAAGTGGACTCTCAAAGCAGAAACTCCTCCTTCGCCCAGTGGCTGAGCACCACCTTGCCCTCCGAAAATCTCTCACTTTCCGTTCGATCGACAATCGCTGCATGCGAATGCGTCACCTTATGAATCCAGACCGGATATTTCCTGAACCCCAGCTTATCGAGCGTCTGGATGGCCGCAAACTGGTACGGCGCCAGCGCCAACGTTGGCTTCCACGGCTGTGACTGCTTCCTCTCCAGTGCGAGGATCTCCTCTCCTGAGTCGGAGCCGTCCACGCCCTCATCATCCGACAGCTCCAAGTACTCTTGTCTCTGCGCGCTGTTCAGATTCTCGTAGGCATCCTCGACCGCCTCCCGGAGCTCGTTGATCCACAGGTTTACCCTGTAGTTCTTGACGTTGATCCCGGCCAGGCCGCTCTCGTGCTGTTTTACCCTCTTCGAGCTGCGCATTGTTTGGACGACCGCGTTGATAAGAAATGCTACAACTCCGATGGGGATGAATACGGTGAGGGCCAGCACAAGGGGTAAGCGTTGTATCCATTTCTGTGCGCTGCCCTTGAGTGTCTTCTTCACCTCCTCCTTTGCCGGCGCGGGAGATACGGGGTTGAGAGGGTCGAGAATGACATCTTCGTAGCCCTCCACAAAGTTGACCTTCACCTTGTCCAAATCCGTGTATGGGTCTGTCTTATCCAACCCAGTGGTGTAGTAAACGGCCGTCCGATCGTTCGTGATGTTTGCGTAAAGCGTCCGGCGCTGGAATCTAGCGAGTCCACTGACGAAAATTGACTTTGGGTCTGCCAGTACCGCAACCAGCGGCTTCCCTGTGTCGCGGAATTTGTCGACGCCGAAGAGTTGCCTCCCCGACATGGCCAGTGTGCGCGCACCAAGGCCGTTGAAGAGGACACTCCACCATCCCTTCAATGGGCTCCGAACACCGAGGAAGGGGCTCGCGAACGCGGTGAAGTTCTACGACGCAAACCGTGTTAGTAACTCCGTGAGCGATAATAGTTGCGAAAAGACGCCATTCATACCATGCATTCCAGGTCATCCAGGATCCCCCTTGCGTGTAAAAGGCCAATCGCGTATCTCGCGACGAGGCCTCCCAGGGAATACCCAACAATGCTGATCTTCTTGATGTTCCCGCCGCGACTCTTAATTAACTCCAGCTCCTCCTCAATCTCGAGACAAACGCGCTCGCCGCCGCACTCGATGCCGTCATATGTGAACGACCCGCTGTTGCGCTTTGCCAGGAGGATATACACCTTCTCGGGAGGGTGCTGGGCTCGTAGGGATTTGGCTGCTGAGACCATGTGGTTGGGATTCCCCCATAGCTGCGGTGTCATGATTAGCACTCTCGGACTTGCATGACGTGCGACCACAAGTGTGCGGAACTTACCCCGTGGACTAGGACGCAAAGATGGTCCGCCTCGAGGGAGCCGCCTGTGTATTCTGTCATTGTGGATAGGTAGTTGCGGTATGATCTGATGATGTTGATGATAGTGGTAATGTAAAGTGGATTGACGCCAATGCAAAGTAGCGGCGAAAGTCGTTGACGTGCCTGATATTTAGTATGCAAAGTTCAAACCTCGCGACGGACTCTCGAGGCACCCGAAGGCCGCGTCGGAACACCCCGCGTGCCTGACGAGAATCCCTTGGGCTGTGCTGCGGCTGCACCCGGCGCTGTTATGGGCTTGAATGCGACGCGATAGGGGGCTGATTCACTGTGACGCCAGCGCACTTAGCATTTAAGCGGAGTTAAGGCCCGACCATAGGTGCGGTCCCGCGGGCCCATTTTATCCAATGCGAGTGCGATGACGGCTGCTCGGAGGGATGGTTTGCCCGGAGAACACACCGCAACAAATCACTGGCACCAGGAATCAGGCATCTCGGCGAGTGCGTCATTGGCTCTCGGGATGTTGACGACATTGAGCTCGGAAATTCCACCGTGAGTGTCTGTGTCGCGGTTTTGGGTGCCGTTTTTGGCTAGTGTGGACCCGCCATTTTCAATAAGCTCGAGCACCCAGATACCCCTCCAATAGTTTCCCCACGCATCCCGCTTCATGGATCCCAGCTTCAGCAACACTTCGCCATGGCATCAATTGCATCGAGGCCGCCGCTGGCGGTATCTCCATCGGCTGCATCTACGTCGGTATCGGCTTCATCGGCAGTTCTGTCGACGTCTACTATACTTACTTCGGTAAACTTGACAAAAGATAACGATTCCCAGACCGACGATTCCCAGATCATACAATTCACTAAAGTGCAAGATCTCTTTAACAGAATTGATTACATTAGTGGGGATTCCCTTACCGTTATAAGTATAGTATTACCCTTTTATTTCTATATAGTATATTAATTATTTAGACGTCTCTCTTAGTCATTTCACTAAAATCTAACGTGAGTGAGAGAAGCGAGAAAACTAAAGCTGCAGGTACCGCTTTCGCGATTATGATAGCAATTCTCAGATCCTTATTATTATAATTATAACTAACTTTTATAAGTAACTTTATAAATGGCTATATAACGAGTTTCTTAGGTAAGTTTACGATATAGGTTTAAAAAACAGTTAGAAAGACATTAGCAATACTACATTTCCAAGATAATAAGGATAAAGCGGTAAAGAGGGTGATTCAGCTAGTGGCCCAGAACCTTAACAAGCTGCTAAAGGTGCCTGGTTAACACTTATTATTAAAGTAGGGTTTTCTCAGACGCTGGGGCGATTGCGTATGGTTATATAGCAGTGGTTTTCTATGTTAAACTATAAAGTTAAGATTGTTCTTCTTATTAAGTTTAACAGTATTATAATCCTTTTGGAGAAGTGGGAGGAAGAGATGCCAGTCCGCCTTAAAGCTACTATAACGCGACGCTTACTTCAACACTAAGAGCCGGTACTTAGATAAAGCATTACCATTACCCGAGATATTACAACTAACCTGGAAACGTATAATGTCACTAGAGGTGCATTGGTACTGTCATTCCGGCTTCTTTTCCTAAGAGATCCAGGCCTTAGGGAGGGAGACTTAGTTTACAGCGTTCAAGACCTGGAGGAGTATGCGGCAAAGGTCTGGGCTCAAACGTAGATTAGCAGTTATAGATTAGCAGCCAATCAAATTCGGCATAGCCGACCAATCAAAAACGGCAGCCCCGACCGCGACACAGGAATTCCACCAAGTCGCAGACACGGAAGGGTCACGATCTGTACAGACGCACACGGGAAACACATCGGGAGAAAGTCCAGCGATCGGGTTTTGGCTTGGAAGTATGATCTACATGCTTTCCATATCATTTGCGATCTCAGTAGAGTAACATTGGAGTAGTATCTCAGGATAGGATTGACGGCACGACAGATCGGCATCACCGTTGTGGACAATCCAGTCCGAATACCTTCACTTTCATCACACTTACCCAAACAATGTTGAGATTAGAAGTCTAAATCGCTTGAGAAACAAAGGCTTCGATGACCTATCTACACCCTAAGGGCTCTGCTTTCACCCAAGGGCCGAGAAGCAAGTTGACCATTCATCTGATCAGTAACGTTGATAGGGGTGATTGTGTAACTTACAAACAATCCGAAGCCTTCTATTCTCTCGCATGTCAACTCCTCAGAGCGCTTCTATTACTACATTCCATACAACTCCCTAGTCCATAACCTCTGATCGCCCGGCGTCTTTGGCTTCTTGGTGTCAATCTTCTTCTGAGCACATCAAACGCGAAACGGGCGGCCCTCTAGGCCGTCGCTCTTCCACCTGGGAGTTCGATATCGTCGTCAGTCTTACGCCATCGTGGCTGCTCAATTACCCGTACCCTTTAGTACGGTGTCGATGGCCTCCAGGGCCGCAGCGACCACTCCTGATGCTGAGGCTGAGGCTGATGAGACCAGCCCCCCTGAGCTTGAGGCCAGCCTCCCTGGGCTTGAGGCCAGTTCCCCGGAGCCTGCCAGCTTCCCTGACTGCTCCCTTGTGTGCTTGTATCTCCCGTTACCCGAAATTCCAACCTCTTCATCATCCTGCTGCTTCCACTTCTCTCCCTCTTCGTCACGCGAGGTACTGGTATCGTCGGGCGGTACTCTGGATCCGAGAAGTACTCGGTTTCGTCCTCTTCGTACGTCGCCGGTACATACTCGACAGGGGGGGCTTCCTCAATCATTATGGTCCTTCTCCTCATCCGCGACGGGTCAACAGTGCCACTCCTCTGTATCCGGTCAACCGTCCCACTCCTTGGCGTGCCATGTCGATTGCAGAACCCTTCCGTGTCGACCGTCTCCGCACAAGGCGGCCATTCCCTCCCCTTCCCTCTCCTCCCCCACGCACACAAGTGATAGATGCAATTCGACGTCGTATCCTCCGCCCCAAACTCGCACCGTGTGCACGTATGCTTCGCACAGCAGGCACTCTTGTGTGGCGACTGCTTATCGCACCTCACGCCCTTCTCGTCCTTCCAGATGCAAACATGAGCATCGCAAAACGCTGTCGATCTCGCCCTCTGGTTTCGACAATGTCCCTCCGGCCCTCTTCCTCCAAGCCCACTAGCACACCTGTGCTGCGAGCAGTAATCCGCATCGTCCATCGCCACGGACCGACAGGCTCCGCTTCTCGTCCTCGCCTGGCACACCGATTCGGTGTGGCTCCGGCAGTACTCCGTTCCGGACAGTCTTTCCTCAGGGCACCTTGATCCGTCCTCGACGGTCGCGCGACAGGCATAACGGTCGTGGTCCTCGCAGAAGAAGGACTCCGTGTCGTCGGGGAGGAGGCCCCCGGAGTCTCTGACGCTGTATACCAGACGCTGCGGGACTTCGAAGCAGCGGGGGCCCCGGGTGCTGGAGCGGCCGAAGCGGCAGAGGTGCTTCTCACAGATGGGCGTGCGGCCGGACGGCCGGTGGGCGGCTTTGAGGCCGCATGCTGGGGCGCGCCAGGCCACCTCTCGCACCACGCAGGTGGACATTGAGGGATAAAATGGTGGATGAAGCAGAAGAGGGATGGTCTAGATCTTAAGGGGGTTGACTACTGGTCCGGATAGGTTTGGATGGAGGATTGTAGAATAACTGGAGCAGGTTGATTTGCATCAAAATATCTCCGAATATGTGAGATGAGATTGTGCAGAGTTAAAACTGCGTTCCTGGATCGGATGGGCCCTGAAAACAAGTTCTGTTTGCAGTTGGGCTGGGGTTGGGCTTTCATATGAGTGAGAGAGATGTGTGTGTGTCTGGGAATAAGCAAGGCAGACAGAGACAGGTAAGTCCTTGTGACACAGCGCCCACGGATCATGTCAGCCAACACATACCGCAGTGCGCGAGAGAGAGGAGAGAGAGCAAAAAACGGGGCTTGTGACCACGGGAATCAACAAACACCAAAGTGGAAAGGCAGCGGGCTATCAAAAAGGCGGTATTGCCTGCACGGCGGCGGCAGCTTGCTTGATTGGGCTTGGGCGGTCCTATGCGCTGCCTCGAAAGGCGCTGGAGAAACTGCATGTTGACGTGGAAAGAAGCGCGTTGCCGAACGGGGCTCTCCAGTGCGTCGAGGGGATCTCATAGGATCGGGCTAGTGATTGGAGAAGCGTGTCGCTGGTCTCCTCGCTGGGATTTGCAGCCAGTCTGCGCAGTTTCGAGGCGACGGAGGGGGCTGGATTGGCCATTGCGCAGATGAGCAATTGGGGGCTGGTTCTTTGCCCACGTCATTGGCGTAGGCTTGGTCAGATCGGCCGATTCTCACGATGGCTTCATCAACCGGATCTCGAAGGAGCACTGGCCGCAGATGAATTGCAGAGGGAAGGTGCAGGTTGCAGGTTGCTCTGTTGAGGTTTGGCTGGATGGGACTCCTTTGCATGGGAGCTGGGTCTCAGCTGATGCCAGCTGACAAGTTAACTTTGGGCAACCCCCATCACGAAGTCGCTCCTCCTACGAACACTTCGGCGTCTCAGTGTTTATGTTTCTTCAACGCGAACAATGAGCAATACATTACTCAGTCGCTTCGTAGTTCTTCTAGCTTGCCTAACTAGCTTGGTTGGTCCAGTTAGTTCTCAAAGCCGGCGCAAACGCAAGGCTCTTTCGGACTCACGGCATACATGGCAAGCCAAGATGCAGTATACAGCCTGCAAGGCTGAGGCCAGAAAACAGCACTTCACATTGTTGCCTGCTACCAGCTGGACAGCACAGCCTCGAATACATTTTAGTCTCATGCTCCGCGACATCACGAACACTCGTCGACATGGAGGTCTGACTGCAAGACGACGCCCCTGTGAACGCACAGGTCGAGAGTCTCAGTCAAATCCCAATGACCTAAATACGACACAGTGACATTGTCTCATCTTTAGATGTGATGGAGAAGCCTGAAGGCAAATATCACCAGGGCCCTATCCCTCAATCGGGACTGACCGTCCTTTTTGAGCCCTCGAAGCCAACACTTGAGTAAGCTCCGGTGCTCTTTATCCTCGCGCCATGGAGACTGAAGTATAAAGCATTGTATTCGTGCATGGGTTCACCGGCCATCCTGAGCGCACCTGGACCTCCAAGAACGGAAGTCTCCGACAACAAAACACCGCGAATCCAGAAAATGAAGAGATATCCAAGCCGGCCCCCAAAACCGGGATTTTCAAAGTTTTTTCCAAATCGTATTCCGGCAAATCGGATACCCTTTCGGACGTTTACTGGCCTCGGGACTTGGTTCCAATCACAGTGCCACACGCACGGGTTCTGACATTTGGATACGATTCGAGAGTCAGGCATCGCCTAGCATCCGAGGTTGATAACGGAACGGTGTGTGATTTCGCATGGGACCTCCTTCTTGCCCTGGAAGGAGATCGTCGAGCAGACATTTTTCGGCCATTGCTTTTTGTCGCCCACAGTCTCGGCGGAATTGTTGTCAAAGAAATGCTGCGCAGAGCCAAAACATGCCTACCTGGACAGGCTTATCTTGTGAGCATATTCGAAGCTACCTCCGCAGTTATATTCTTCGGCACACCGCATGCTGGGGCAGACCCTCGCACATTTCTCCACAAGTTTGTTGAGAAGGTGGTAAGAGTCGCTCAGTTCACTGTTGAGGAGCAGGTTGTCCAAACCCTGCTGCCAACCTCCGAACGCCTCAAAGAGCTCAGGGACCTGTTTGGACCTATGGCCCAGGAGAGGGATTGGATGATCCACTCATTCCAAGAGAAATTTGGTGTAAGAGCTCTCCACAATCGGCAGGTATGCACAGCATAATCTCATCACTTGCCCCTTCGTCTTGGTTAACAATGATTCGAAGGTAGTCGAGGATACATCATCCTGTCTGGGTCTCTCTTCCGTTGAGACCGTTCAATATATCCGACAGAATCACGTGAATATGTGCCGATTTTTTGGACTGGACGATCCTGAGTATAAAAAGGTTGCTGCTGCTCTCCAACGAATGTCGAGCCGGCCTTGGTCTGGCAATCCGACACCCATGAAACAGCCAGTCTCCTCTCCCAAATTCCAGATCATTGACAGCCAGACAAAGAAGCTGGTTGATTCGCTAGACTTTTGTCAGATGGACACACGCCAGCTGACGATCAAGACCGCCCATTCCCAAACTTGCAAATGGCTTTTTGAACAACCAGAATACCTCGATTGGCTTGCCACGGACAAGTTGGCCGAAAACCGCGGGTTTCTCTGGATAAAAGGAAAAGCCGGAGCCGGGAAGTCGACACTGATGAAATTTGCTGCCGCCAGTGCGCGGAAAGATATGGAAGTTGTTTCTTTCTTCTTCAACGCGCGCGGGGAAGATCTCGAGAAGTCCACAATAGGGATGTATCGGTCGATATTATCACAAATCCTTCACCAACTTCCAAACCTTCAATGTGTCCTCACATCCACCCTCCATCTCCGTTCTTGCATACGGAACCGCAGGCCACCTGATTGGAGTATTGAGCTACTCAAAACCATCTTCGACGAAGTTGTTCAGAATTTGAAGGAAACCTCCCTGGCTTGCTTCATCGATGCTCTGGACGAGTGCAACGAACGTGATATTCGCGACATGCTGTCTTTCTTCGAACACCTAGTTGACGTCGCTGCTTCAACGGGAGCCGAGTTCAGAATTTGCTTCGCAAGCAGGCACTACCCCCATATATCAATCTCCAAAGGTGTTAACTTAGTCCTCGAAGGCCAAGATGGACACAGACAAGACATTGGTATGCTTGCTTTTTGTTCAACTTTGTGGCCGAGAGAGAGTTTCTCCCAGACGGTCATGCCCCCTGCCTGTTCTTTGCTATATTGGGTAAGCTACCTATTTGTAACATAGCAATACCTAGCCAACTACCTAGGCGGCGAGTTGAAAATTGGAGACAGTAATCTCGCCGAAGATATACGCCTAGATATTCAAAAGAAGGCCTCTGGGGTTTTTATGTGGGTTGTTCTGGTCACTGGGATTCTGAATAGGGAATACGATCATGGCCGTATCCACAGCCTCCGAAAAAGACTTGAAGAGATTCCCGGAGACCTCCACAGGCTATTTTGCGATATTTTGACGCGCGACCAGCAGAACAAAGACGAATTATTGTTGTGTGTTCAATGGATTCTATTTGCAAGGAAGCCGATGAATCCTGAAGAACTCTACTTTGGTATCCTTTCGGGCGTTGCGCCAGAAGCTCTCAGAGAGTGGAGGGAGGATGAGACCACAGTGTCTGACATGAGAAGATTCATCCTCAACGCCTCTAAAGGTCTCGCTGAGATCACCGAATCGAGACCCCCAACAATCCAATTTATACACGAGTCGGTGAGAGACTTTCTTCTTAAGGAGAACGGACTCATGGAGATCCGGTTCGATCTTGACAAGAACATCCAAGGACAAGCTCATAACCGATTGAAGCAATGCTGTCTCAATACTATGAGAACAGGAATTGCTAATATTATGACTAGCGCGACAGGTACTAGACCTTCGCTAGTGCCGTTTTCTCCTTGGGAGCCACAAAAAGCAAGAAGCGATCTCCGCACATCGTTGAAGAAGAGGTTTCCATTCCTCACTTACGCGGTAGAGCAGGTTCTGTATCACACAGAAGCAGCAGAGAATTCATCACTTAGTCAAGCTGGCTTCCTCAAGGAGTTCCAGCTTTGCGAGTGGATAAAACTCGACAATATCCTTCAGGCACCCCAGAAGTACCAGCATACCAAGCACGCGAGTTTGCTGTATGTGCTAGCAGAACATGACGCAGCAAGTCTCATCAGGTGCCATCCGTCCAGACTAGAGTGCTTTAGACGAGAGGGCGAACGCTTCGGAGTACCGTTCCTCGCAGCGATGGCAACAAACAGTCTCCAAGCTGCTCAGGCATTCTTTGAAGCCCAGTTGGATACCACTCCATCAACCGTCCCCTTTTCGGATATCCGTATATCACTCTGCGGACGAAGTTTTCAGGATAATTGCCGCGATTGCGACATCAAATTTGACTTCAAGTTCTTTTCGCAGAAGACTGTTTTGTGGCACATGGCAAAGCATGCACCGGAGCCAGCGGTACTGGTCTATCTGGGCTCCAAACAAGGTGTTCTTGACCTAAACGATCAGAGGGCCACCCAATTTGCCCTGCTATTTTCCGCCGGTCGTGGGCACCTTGCTGTCACCAGGTTCTTTCTCGAGAATGGTGTTAGCGTTGAACTCGAAGGAGGCCCTAGCCCGTTGCTACCTGCGGCGGAGGGTGGACACGTTGATGTGGTACATCTGCTCATTCAAAATGGAGCTCACCCCGAAGTCAAGAATGACTTCGGTTATCAGCCACTATTTTTGGCTATCATGAATGGGCATGAGGACACTGCGAGAGTTCTGCTCGACAAAGGCGCCAACATCAACGCCACAGGCGGGCCTAACAACAGAACGGCTTTGCTATACGCCCTAAAATATAGACATGGGACCATCTTGCGACTTCTCGTTAGAAATGGCGCTGATGTCAATGGTTTGGGTGGGTCCCCGCAACAGACACCTTTGATATATGCCGCCAAACACGGGTTTACAGCGTCAGCAACATATCTCATTGAGAAAGGCGCGAGTATCGAGACAAGGGACGAAGATGGAAACACTGCGCTGATGGTCGCTGCTTCCAACGGGCATGGGGATGTTATCAAACTTCTCATTCAGAGCGGGGCTGATGTTGATGCAAAGGACGAATGGGGATGGACTCCCTTGGCCAAGGCCATGCTCAGAGAGGATGAGAAGACAGTTATGCTACTCATTGAACATGGCGCCGAGGTCAATGCGAGAGACAAATGGGGGCAAACTGTGTTGATGCATGCTATTCATGCGGGCTTTGAAGGTTTGGTGAGATTGCTCCTCGAAAACGGTGCAGATGTTAACCTTGTGAGTTCTTTTGGCTCCAGTGCGATGGATAGAGCCACACATTTCGGGCGGGAGAGAGATGAGATCAAGCGGATATTACTCCTCTATGGCGCAAAACCGGGCGATAATCATGATTCACTTGACGGTGGCGAAGAGACTGAAAAGCCAGAAACTCACCACAACGAGAGCATATATGACGCGCTCGTAAATAGGAAGTAATACATTCCCCACATTCCTATCACAAACCCACACATAGATGTCTGACATCCAACACCAAACGCCTAGTATCCATACCCAAATTATCTCTAGACCTTTGCCAATTCTCAAAAACCCCCACAAGCCCAAGCACCAACAGTCTATAACCTAATCTCCTTTCTCCTCCCCAACGCTGTCAACTTCCTCGAAAATAGCGCTAACAAAACAACCGTCACAACCTGCAAACAAAACGCGCTCGCATAAAGATTCACCATCCTCAACACCCCACTCCTCTTCCTCTTCTCACTCAACCTTCCCCCACCACTCCCATCCCCGCCGACCGTGTGCCGTTCACATGCCTCCAAAAACAGCTTCGGATCATCCGTAATCACACCGTCCGCCTGCTTCCGAATACTCCACTCCATCCATTCCTCGTCATTGACTGTCCAGAGGAATAGACTCCGCCCTGACTTGCGCACGGCTTTGATGAAGCGGCGTCCTACTGGTCCGACGAGGGTCTTCTGGAACATGTTAAAGTGCACGTCTGGCTGGCGGAGGAAGCGCCATGCGTAGAGGGGCGAGAAGCCAATGAGGGCTAGGGGGAAGCCCGGGAGGATTTCGCGGCAGAGGTTCAGGTAGTTTTCCTAACGTGGTGGTTAGTTTTGGAAGGGGGAGTGGAGTAAAAGGGGGAAGGCGTACGTTCCATCCGCCTAGGATTATCCTATCTTTCCAAGGGCGGGAGGTCGGCACTGAGGCGAGGGTGGAGGCTACGCGGCTGAGGAGGTCGTGGCCGTCGTCGTCGAGCTGGGTATGTTAGTCTTCCGATTAGAGACTGACTGAATGGGAGGTCTCACTTTGATGTCAAGCAGGACCCATATTGACTCCAGGCCCGGCTGTGCAAGGTACTCGAGCAGATCTGAAAGTCGAGGTAGTGTTTGCTGTGGTTCCCTTACGGTCTTCAACGTGCTGAGGTAGCTCCAGTCACAGTCGGCGATCTTCTGCTCCAAGCCAAAACACCTCTTTAATGTTGCGTCCTGAGAAAATGGTTAGCCCCCTAGCCAAGAAGACCATTCAGACGGAGCTTACGTGTGAGAGTACAACAACCCCGTCCTTGGATAGGTGAATGTCGGTCTCGATGGCATGAGCGCCGACTTCGACAGCACCCCTAAAAGCACCCATGGAGTTTTCCGGGAATGCAACCTTGAAGCCTCTGTGGGCAATTGCTTGCGGCAGCTGTTGCCCCTGAGCTGGAAGAGTTATGGCGCTGGTGAATGAGGCTGGCAAGAGTGTGAGCACTGAGGTGAATTACACCTGCCGATAGGGAGGGAGGTGGGACCAACCAGACGGGGCCACGCTGGGCTTCCCGAGGAGAGGCGTTGTCTCGACGGTCATGATGGGCTAGGGGTGAGCAATTCTGGTTTGCTCAGCAGATGTTTGAAGGTGTTGCTCCTGTGAGCGTTGGCGCGACAGAACGGTAATGCTTGTATATAAATCGTTGCGCGGCGTGCAGCCGCCTGAGAACGAGATTGACAGCGACAAAGGCCGGTCGATGAGCTTAACTCCGAGCGCGCGCGGGCAGCGGCGCAGCTAACCTCTCGGGAGCGATCGGGAGATGCGTTGCGTTGCGCTGGCTGTGTCTGGTCTTGGCACGGAAACTGGAGCGCCCACCGGGGTCTTGTGGAGTCCCGGTTGCCGACTTTCTCGGTGGTGGCGACCGGAAATCGGCGGGACTCTGAACCGATTTCCTGCCACAGGTGTCTCGACTCGTGTCTCCCCTGAGTCCGTCTTATCGCCGCCAACCCCCCCGCAAACGGTGGCTGTTGGCGTGTTCAGGCTAAATCCCTCCGTTGGAACTCCAGTGCCAGAATGTGGATACTGGCAGCAGGGATCCGTTGTCAACAGGCGCTGGCTGTTGGTAACAACGAAAGAGACGCAGGCAAGCAATGGATGGAAAACTGGCGCCGTTAATTGGGCGTTAGCTTACAATGTCAATTGTTGTCGTGAAGACAGTAAGGGGATTTGATGATGCGGGTAGGAGTAATCCGAAAGTCGCAATCCATGAAACCAGTACCTGAAGCGAGTTTTCCCGATCTTCAGGCTGTGGTTGTGGTACGCACTCGCATCCGAGATCTGCGGTCCACGATCCGCCATGTTGCGCCCGTGTAACACCATTGAACATTCCTTCACACAACCCATAAGCTGTCAGAGCAACAACTGGGGAAGCGAAACGGCGACCCGCCCCATTTTGAGGGGAAGTGGTACGGGTCAAGCCAGCAAGCCATTCCCTTGCTTTGCTTTCCAGGATATCCTCTCAAGCTCGACGTTTGAGCCCCCACACAAAGAGCAGTGCCGGCAATGCAGCGTCTCCTCTTCTCCGCCTTCCCCTCACCCCGCCACGGTATCCCGATGTGGAGAGACTCGGGTTGCCTTGTCTACCCTTGCAACGACGCAACAGACGACCGTGGTTGATTTGGGCTATCATCAGGTAGTCGCCCGCGATAACGATTGAGGGACGGCAAAGCCAGGCAACCCTATTTTGATGAGAATGCTGACGACGACGCTCACATAATTAGAAGGGAGGGATGCGGAATATAATTGGGCCTGACGGCAGCCATCAGCTGTCGAGGCAGCAGCGGCGGGAAGTTGAGTTGTCTCACTCCTGTAGCCACCATAGGTCTGTCGATGGCAGTGATCTGGGTCTGACTGTGGAGGCAACAACGGGCTTCTGCGACATTATCAACGACTTGCGGATAAATTCGATGTGATGCTTGGGTACCGAGGGTCTCCGCGGCTGCTGTCAAGATCGATGCGCTCCAGTCCCCACCATTTCCCCAGAGTACAGGTTGGTTGCATGACGACAATAACTCAATCACCGTGATAAACTATGAACGACTTGTGCTGACAAGGCGAAACTGTCATATTTAACACACTGCGCGATGTCGTTACAGGTATTTATCGAATGGCCGGGCTGTGAAGGCATGGAGGTAAGTTGTGATACCACTCGGCCGGCGGCCGGCGGCTACCTTGGGAGATGAGAGTTCGATCCGACCCGAGTTTCCCGTCAACGACCGAGATGACGGTCCGGCGACCCAGTAAGCATATGCCACCCGTGGGTAGCGGTTGCCTTGTGTGTGCTGGTGTCCAATGATACGATGCCAAAACCGGATGATCCTAAGAATAATTCCCACAGAAGCAACCACCAGTGCGCCGTGGCTAGCCAGTGTCATCCAAAAATTCTGGAGAAGGAAAACGGCACAACGATCCTCCCGCCACCAATCGTGCCATCCGCGCGCCATCCGCGCCTGCAGTCATATGCATAGTGCATCATAGGGCTGAGATAGAGAGTAGTTAGTCTCCGCGGCGAATAGTAACCACGGATAGTGCCGTACACAGAGTGACGTTCCACGAACACCTCGCTCTGTTTCGCTCCCGCGGTTCCTTCAGAGGGCTGGACGCACTGTTCTCGCTGATACCATCTCGACCACTGCAGACGCCACACGCGTCCTCGAGCTTCATGTGTTGGCCGCATCCATTATTTCCCGCTGCGAGAGACACATTAGACCGAACATGGTTGGTGAGAATTGCAGAGATGGAAGTGATGCCCACCATCCAAGTTCTGGGATCCGGGACCTCGCACACCTTTCCCGCATGTCACGCCGCGTGGATCCCGCCATGTCTGCAAATATCATCGATCTCACTGGCGCAGCAGACACACGGGCAGTCATGATTGCCTTGTTGAGGGAAACCTGGGCCCATCGTGCCAGCATGTAATCTGCGCGCTGAGCCCATCTTGAGGCTCAACTCTCCGGTCGAATCTCTTGTGTATATCTTCCGTTGTTGGTCTCCCGCTTGGGCGAAGAGGCCTCAAACGAACCAGCCTTCTACCCCTTTCCATCTGAAGAAGAACATCAAAGCAGCCTAGTATCCAGGCCATACTCACTGAACGCCATGGAAAAACGCACGAAATACAACAGCTTCCAAAGCGCCAGCCCCAAGAGAACAAGGTAATGACTGCCCCATTTAGCCCCCAGCCCTAGCCATCCCTTCAAGTAGGGCAGAGTCATAACGCGCCTGCAGTTCTTCCACCTCTCGCACATCGACTTTCACCCATGACAACGTCTTCATGCGAATACCGCCTACAAGCACTGGCGAAACTTCAAGAATCCCTTTCTACCAAGCTCGCATGTCAACAATACTCGGCTCCCTAGAACCCAAACTCAAGTCCAACAATGATCACAAGGAATGAGGGTCATCTCGGACATGATGGGAATTTCGGATAGAGGTAGCCACTGAATAAAGCTGGCTGCAAGGTAATTTTTCTCGCAGGTCCAGAGAAGGACCAAAGGTTGACAGGGGAGCAGCACAAGGGAAATTTCAGGAACGGTCGAGGCCGGCCTCTGGATAACTGTGCAGAAAAATCGTTTTTGCCTAGTATTGTTTCAGAGATTTATACTGTGGCGATAGTTCCATAACACAATGGCCTGGGTCTGTGTGTTTATTTTTCAACACTCTTCATTAACAAAACACTTCCAAGTTGAACTCTTCGATCAAAATGCATTCATCCCTTCGCTTCAGACCTTCTCTCAATAATTACAGCGCCCTGCAATCCCTCACTGCCTCTAGGCATCATTTCATATTTAGGCGTCAGCTATGAAGGTTTGTCTGATCCCTCGACCACACGGGGCATGGTGGCGATATCTTTTGACTGGAGCCTTCAGAAGTTTATTGTTCCTATCATTTATGAACGAAATCCTTTCGCCGATCAAATGGCCATAAAACCCCAATCCTCAAGATCCTACTGCGTTCATAATCCAGCTGCCTACCTACCTTGGTTAAGTCATATGCCGCTTCAGTCGTTCTGCAGGATCATATCCAACGCCATCATCTCGCCCACAACCCATACATAGTAGCTACCTAACATACATGGTGGTGAGGATAAACTTTGCCCAGCAGTCTAGTCTCCTCTCACTCACTCGCTCACTCGCTCACTCGCTCAAACCGCTCATCCAAATCTTACTCAGCCTTGGAAGCTCCCTGACCTAAGCTACGTTTTGCAAAAAGGGGCTAAACACAAACCACTTTTCGACCACCTACAATCCCTTTTCAAGTCCATTCTTATCACCACCCGAATTAACGTCGTCTATAAGAAAATTCGCACCGTGTAAAAATGTAATATGCCACGGTCAACTGCAAGGATGCAGGGAAATCCCCACAATGTTGGACCTCGCTGTACGATGGAGCCACGGACAGTTCATGCTTTCTGGAGGGAATTCCCTGTTTTATTCGACCAGTCAGCAGCATGGATGGTGATGGAATATCGAACGATCCCGAGATAGCGTTGTGGACCCCTCTTCTCCGCCTCCGTGGGTATTCTCTAATGTGGAGACCAGAGTTGTCTCTATTCACAACAAACCCCTGAGGTACGTCGGGCAGGAAGCGGAGTGAACCAAGCTGCCGAGAAGAAATGAATGTGGGAGAAAGTCAACGTGAAACCGATGTTTGCTTTTGATATTCCTTACATACCAGCTAGAATGAATACCCAATCCTGTCCCGTTGCAGATATCTCTGCCCCAGAACCTATATCTTGGTGAACTCCGAGCCCAAGAAATGCAAAGCATAAAGCCCGCTCGCCACCAAAACCTTATTGTAACCAAATAAGCCAGCCTGCGCTTGCCGTATAACCCCAAGTGGCGCTGATATCTCAGAAAGGCAATCGCCAGCCATATCGCTCATAAACTCATAAGAACGCCTCAAACCCATCTAGTACATAGCCATCTGTAGTACACCCTGTATTCGTCATCCCCCCTCTGAAATCTAGGCTGCTCACGCTGAGCCCGATCTCGCTTTGCCCAAGATCTTCCCCGGAGCTCAGGCTTTCCTCACTCAAACTTAGCACGCTATGGGTTGTCGCCGACCCCGGGGCAAAGTTGCCCAGGTTAAAACCTGTCAGATCCCACGGCTCAGGTGACCACGTCGCTGCACCCCCTGACCCAGCTGCTGAAGACATGTGTGTGTCCGAGAGAAGCATCCCCGGTCCTCCTCCATAGATTGCGTCGTATAGGTTCATCTGTCCACCTTCGATTGACCCCAAGAGCGAGTCCCACTCGGCATTCGATACTGTCGCTGCCTTTTGCTGTAATTGGGAATATAGTTGTGTCTGGTGGGCCTGGCGCTGTGTTTGCTGCGACCGATGTTGGGCACGGGACTGTGCAGGTGACGGGGGTTGTGACTGCGGTGTTGAATTCAGTGACAAGTAATCCAGGTTTTGTTGCCCGGCTGCAGAGGAAGCAGAAGAAGTCCGTGCGAGCATAGCTGCCTGTGCGGCCTGTACTTGGCCTACGGACACCCGGTGGTCGCGTTGTGCCATTGGCGATTCACGTCTGGAGATGCCGTCGAATGACTGCCTTGATCGGACGCGGTATTGATCAGACCCATGTTGCTGTTGAGCTACGGGCATAGTCATCCGTCGCAGCTTCTCTTGTTGCAGAAGCAGATCCGTCTCGCTCGCGCTAGCGCCAGCGTGTAAGCCAAGGGACATCTGTTTCCTGTTGTGGGGGGCGAGGGATGCTGGGGGCGATGTTCGGTAGGTTGTTGGTGCAGCCATACAGGCGTCGGGACTCTGTCCTGGAGGTGTTGGTAGCGACTGCGGCGTTGGCTCGTCAACAATAACCAGAAGTCCGGCTACTCGCTTGAAGTCAAGCGAGCCAGGAGTCTTAGCCTTCTCCACGATCTTGATGACAACATTTGCAAGCTTTTCGTTGTCCTTCAAAACTTTGCTGTCGTGCTTCAAATCCAGAGTCTGGTAGAGCAGGGCCATGCCACAGAGAATGAGGGTATCCGATCTGTTAAGACAGAACGAGAAGGACATGCTCCTCTCCTCCAGAAGCTGCACAATCTGGATGATGTGCTTACTGGACTCGCCTACAGAAATCATGGCAGGGGCGGCCTTATCACCCAGACTAGACGACACCGCAGGCCGGTAAATAAGTATCTTCATATAGTAGTACGCGAGCGCCTTGAGCTGAGTTAGCGTCTCCGTTGGCACATCCATTGGGAATCTGGCAAAGAATACTCACGAGAAGCGGCGATCTACTGCCGGTTATGTCAGTCGACGGCTTGTCTTGCTTGAAGGTGAGCTTCAGGTGCTGCGGAAGTTGATCATGCCACTGATCAAGTTCGGCCCCGAGAGCCGACATTTGCTGGAGCGAGAGGTCATGGGACGTTGCGGAGGGATAGATCTTTTCCAAGACCTTACCCAGAATCCGAGATCCGCGGAAGAGAGCGAGGGCGCTTGATAACCTTGTATGCTCCCCCGGAAGACTGGGCTGGAAGCCCTTCTCCGTGACATACTCGTCGTCAATGTCTGCCGGAAACTCAGCATGGACGTCTTCGTCCTTCAGAAGCTTTGGAAGGCCCAGCATGGCAGCCGAGAAGCTACAAGAGTTAGCAGATGACACCAAGAGAACACACGAAACTAGGTACTCACCAGTCAAGCATGTACAGAGTCCAAAAGACCTTTTTTCGGGTCTCAATCGTGAGGACGCCAAAAGAAAAGCGCTTTTGGCTCTGATGAAGTCCGAGACGGTGGGACAGCCCAACGGCAATGCCCTTGTAATGCTGCAATCGTTTGTAGTCGGCCCTGATGGTGCAGTACATCATGGCAAGCAGCAAGCACTGGAGGGTGATCATGGTGTTATCCATGAGGATGGTGTCCAGCGATCGTTGCCATTGCACCTCGCAAGCCGTAATCTGCTCAAGGTCCGGATGCTCACTTGACAGGGCAGCGATGCAGAAGACCAAGTACAGCTGCGCTAGCTTGTGGTTGTTCTTGATCTTTTCGGGATCAGCAACAAATTCCTCGTATACACGGAGAAAAGTCGGCTTGTGGAGGACCGGAAATAATGGAGCCCATTCCTGGAAGTAGACATTGACACATCTGTCCGAGAACACCCTAGGTGGCAACTTCATGTTTGGTGTTGGCGACTTCTGCGTAAGGGGGTAGCACCCCTGTATGTGCAGGAAGGCTTCCGGGTTGAACTCAGAGCACGATTTACCATTTTCTTGAATCTTGCGCTTGAAGGATTCTGCGGCAAAGTCAGCAATTGCGAACCGCCAAAAATAGCCGCGAAGGGGGAACACAAACCAATGAATGACCGGCCGCTGGAGGCTCCCATGAAATATGAGTCGGAGTTCTCCACCCCGAGCAGAAGCGGCGAGGCCTGGACGCGGAACGTGTCTTCCTTTGGTGCTGGCGACCCGGCGCTCTTTCGAGGGTCCGCCGCGGGCGAATTGTTGGCAGACTCGGCAGAAGGCCGACGATTGTTGTGCATCTTGGAGAGCATATCGATCTTCTCGTCCTTTTCGTCCAGCAAGTCCTTCAACTCCCGCACTTCGGCCTCCAATGCGCGGACGCGCTCCTCGAGCGACTCGGTATAGCCACGGGGAAATGCTCGCCTGCTGAGCTTGTCGCTGGTGCGGCACTCGAAACCGACATTGGCGCACTGGGAGCAGCAAGGACGGATGCCATCGCAGCGGATCTTCTTGCTGCGGCAGCGGTCGCAAGCCTGGGCGATGCGGCTCTGCGAGCTCGTGCCCACCTTGATCACCTTCATGGGTAATATTCCAGGCATCTTGGCGGTTGGATGGATCACAGGAATCCCATTCAAATCGCGGCACGCGACGGATCGTTCCGATTAAAGGGGGGACCAAGCGTGGTCGTGTGTTTAAACTCTGTGGTTGCGGCTGCTGCAGGGTTTAACGGGTGGCTGAATCCGCGGCGGGAGCTTCACCAGCGCTCAAACGTGGAATTTGGGAGTCTATCATGGAAGCAGGTCGAGACGAGCACAAACTGAACAGCTGGAGCAATTGACGACGGCGATTCTTCCAAGGGTAATGAAGAGGGAGGGCGGCAAAACAGAGCGTTTACGAAGGGCGGGGCGCTGTGTTATAAGGAATATAAGCTCGGCAAGGTGGGTGCGAGACGGTTGAGGGAAAAAGAGGAACAAGTGTGTCCTGGGTTCGGGTCTTTCGCGGCCACACATCCACGCTAACGGCAGGCACCACACCCCAGGCACCCAGAACGGATTTTGCGGAGAAAAACTGGAAACGGTCGGCCAGAGACTGGAGCCGATCTGCACGAGGTTCCAGGGAGCCCGGTGCATCCAGTCAGTGATTGGGTGGGTGTTGGGATTCGGCGGTCCCCTCGAGGCGACGCCCACGAGAATCTGGGGTGAGCAAGGGTGTCAGTTAACTCTTGCGATTCGACGGTTGGAAAACGGCAGTGCCTGGTCCCCTTGCTCCCACGTTGCTCCGCTCTGTTTCCAACCCAGCTCCCCGACTTCAACCCACCACCTCTCCCCTCCATCCCCAGACCTTGCTGGCGAATCGCATCAAGATGCCAATTCAAGGACTCTAGCGTCGGTGAACGGCACCGCTTCGCGAGGCGTCGATACACGGGAAAAATGGCATCATGGCCGCACACCGAGCCCATCAGCTCATGTCCGCCTCCCTCCCACATCCACCCCGCATCCCGATCTGAATCCCGGGGTCTTCCGTGCGCTGACCGCGCTAGCCTCGGTCTGGGGAAGAGGTGCTGCGTAGCAAAGCTGGGCCCACGCCATCGTGGGAGAAAGCCAAGCATCATACGTTCGTTGGTGGCGACGAGCCAAGCCCTCGTACTCGGCGTGGTTGGATGCCCACAGTCCTGTATGGTAAGCAATGCACTTGAGTGGCGTCCAAGACCCTTGGTTCTAAATGACCCCTAGGATGACATCAACTAGCGGCATAACGAAGGGAAAAGAATAATCGAAAAATTGAATGCGGGCTTCACTTTGTTTGTGTTGTTGGGATGCCATTGAAAACGGTGAGGAAATCTGCCGAAATGGGAGGATTCGATCTCGAACATCTTTCCCTGAAAGTGGAAGCGGTGTTGGGTTCACAGCCGACCGACCAGCTGCAATACCGCAAGGTTGTACCACCCCCGTGATGACAAGGAGGTGTCAAGCAGTCACGGCGCGGCGCTGCAGACCTATACTCAAGCCTTATAACAATTACTGCTCGTTATCATCGTCGGTTCAATGATCGCAACTGCTTGACCGATGACTGGACGACCTGTGTAACCGGCAGGCAACGGGCGCCCAGCTAACTTGGTACGCTAGTCAAGCAGGCAAAAAGTTGGCGATTGCGCCGTCTTCATTTTGTTGGTTTCGTGCGTGCGCAATATAGGCGTGGCTTGTCTGTTAAATGGCTTAGGATATGAGCAATCCATGCTCCGGATACGACATCACATCCAACCCCGAAAGCCCCCTGGGGATCGTACCCTGGAGTTTTCAGACACAGTCATGCCTTGCCTTGCGAAGCCTCGAGCCTGTATTTGTATTCATCTTCATCGACAAGCTGCTGACATATGAGTTTGTTATCATGTTGAAACCAAGACTGTTCAAGGATAGGCGATCAAGTTGCAACCAGACGAACGTGATCCAGGTTAAACGGCATCTTGGCGAACATGTGAGTGCTGCCCACGAACCACATCCAGCGATTATTCTGCTTCTACCCTAATTCCACCTGCTCCAAGCCACCCCACTGTGGAACAGCGACATACGTGCCCATCGGACAGAGATTTCCCATCTTCAACATCAAGAAACTGAACGAACCACCCTCAACCGCTCGCCGGCTCCACGCGCAACCCCAACGGCCTCGTCTCTCTTCCCCGCCTCTCTTCCCCGCACTTTGGGGGCGGGCGTAGCCTGTGGTGTTTGAGATCGACTCCCACTTTCCGGCAAAAATGGCCCCATGCTCTTTGAGATGATCCATGGAGCGGCGGCTGCAAAGGCCTCGTGGCATCCATTTTGGTGTGGCACGGAACGTCGGAGTGCCAAACTCGGGCATCCTTGGGGGAAAGCTCTATCAATATTCTAGAAGACGTGCCTAAGGTATCGAAACGTCAATGTGCATTAAAGTCTGAGCGCCGGCCAGAGTGGATCGTCACTCCTGTTCCTTAATTAGCGTCCAGCAGGATAAAAAACGGAACGTCAGTGACAGTAACATGAGCCTTCAATGTCATACAGGCATCGTGATCCGTAAGTGATCTCCTAAAATGCTTCTTACTCGTGGCCTCTGAGGCTCTTGAGACACGGAACGCGCGTTAGATACTCCGTAGTTGTCCGTAGCTAAGCTTTTCTAACTATCATTCGTTCGCACCAATAGGTAAATAGAGACACGGTGATATTGACCCGACATCTACCGTAAAGTAGCCGTAGAATCCTCAATCGTTAGGGCTGATCTTGTCATCTCTCAGCCCCCAAGTCTCATCGTCCGCTTCATGCAAGAGGGTCAAAGACTTCGAAGAGTAGAACTTGGAGTGAGTAGTTGCTGACTGATTGATTCATGTCGGCTTTCGCGCTGAATCGGAATCACTTCTCATGGGTCGTGACGACAATCTCATGCATGGCTGAAAAATCAGCTGAAGTCGTCGGCCTCACTGGACGGCTCCTCGCCGACTAGGTCCGATTCGGCAGCCTCCGTCGATCCGAGATAAGCCACCACGTTTTCGTCGTTCAGAAGCGAGGTTTTCTGCATGACACATCGTTAGCTGCCAGAGTACCAAACCCAATCGATCCATCTGCTGCCATCACACCATACGGTGCAGTCTAGCCAATGCTTATCATTGGTACACACCTCTTTCTCCAAAACTTCGACGCCACTCTCTAGGATACCAATTTCTATTCGACGTAGCAACTTTGCGGCTCCAAGACATTCTGCTCGCACTTCGCCGAGGTTGTCATTAGAGTCGTACGATCGTGCCAAATCGAGCTGCGTCTGCAGGCGCTCCTGTATGACAGTAACAGCACGCAGCCTGAAGATGACGCCGAGCGGGTGGTTCTTCACGAGAGTCTCGAAGTCTGCCGTCTGATCCGTTGCATCTTCGCCCTGCCAGAACACTCGTAATTGTCTGCCACCGTTGGTATCTTGCAGTACGCGGAAGTCCAGCCCGTCTTCCTCGTTCACGCACATCAGATGAACGAACGGGCTCTTCCAAATGACGGAGCCGCCATCCCGTGCCACGTGAAGTTTAGGCGCCTCACCAAAGCCGACAAGCTTCGCCTTGGCTAGCGGGTCGTCTTCAAAGGGCTCCAGAGGAAGCACAAGGCTCTCAATAGTCGACTCCGGGTCAATGAAACCATAGCTGAACAGCATCTCAGCCGCCGACTTAGCCTCGCCGTAGCTGATCGTCACCTCTTGGCCTTCTGAGAGAGTAACCCCAGGTCTGAGCAAGAGAGTGACTTCACGCCGGGAATTTTCGTCATAATAAGCCGTGGCATCCCGAGCATGATTGATCATATCGATGCAAGGCACCATTGACTCCCCAGATCTCGGGAGCTCCAGGCAGCGAGAGCGGTAGAGAGCGTCGAGACGTATCCAGTCACGAAGAGACACCGCCTCGCCCTGCCAGAGGAGCTCATCCCAACATGGAATCTCAGAGGATGTGCTCTGCACGTAATCGAACTCGCCAACCGTGGCTAGCATTTTGGCGTTCACGGCCGTCTCGAGGGACGTGCCTCGAAGAAGAAGCCTTTCATCCTCAGTCCACATGCTGGGCACTAGAACCACCCTTGGCAGGAACTGGAGATACTCCATCCATGGATTCGACAAGCCGGCTGAAGATTGGCCTGTCCTAGAAGCCAATGCCGTCTGGACGAGGAGGAAAAGCAGGATATCTGCCCTTGACGACTGCGACACACAGTCAGCACCCTCTAAGAAAGCGAAGCGAGCCAGGGCGCGAGGGTCAAAGTTGGAGGCCGTTTACTCGATGTCCGACAGCATCCAGAAGATGCCTGAAGTTCCTATCCTCCTTTGCGTACTCCTCGACTGCCTCTTCATTGAGAACCAGGCTATGCGGCACCGTGAGGAAGGAGGACTCGTCAAGGGAGTGTCCGACAGTGGTCAGGGCCTTTCGGCAAACCACGCCGTAACCTTTTCCCTCGGAATGTTTGACCTCAAAGTCGCCGAATTTGACATCGTTGAGGCGAGCCCATAGTGGGAGGTCTGCGATTGGGAGCTCTCGTGGAGCCATGGCAAGATTGTGTGCTTTGTAGCTGTCAGGTGAGATGCGTGTTGGTTTATGACGAACTTGTGGTGGACATCGGATGACAACACAAATACAGTATATAACCCTAACCCTATGTGAGCGTCAAGCCGCGATACACCACACCTAAACCTGTGATCAATACATTTGAAAGGGATTTATGATATTTAGACAGGAAGATTGCAAGATCATACAAGACTTCCGGCCGGAAATCAACACTTCGCTCCTCAACACGAAACACATTCATCGCCACGAGTTAGTTGTCCCTCCTCCCTATCGTTCCTTATCAAGGCGGGGCACCCTTGTTCGAAGGGCGCAAACTTGCGACAGCAACAAATTAACCCCTCCTATTTCGCGTCTTATTCAAGACATACCTTACAACAACCGCTTCGCAGATAGAATCTGCCTTGTACGAAATGCCTCGAGATCCTTTAATTGGTTTGGTCGGCAAGCCGAGCGCCGGAAAATCCAGCACCCTCAATTCGCTGACCGATGCTACCTCCAAAGTTGGTGGGTAACCCGTTGCTTCCCTCCCTTTTCAGCCAGCAACAGAAGAACAAGATGGAGGAATCGGCCTGGAATATCGGAACCCGTTGCTGATACGGCTCTCCCGCGCACAGGAAACTTCCCGTACGCTCCGGCCCCTCCTCCGGCCCCCTAGCCCGCCGATAGCTGAAGCTAACCCCCCCGCGCATAGCTTCACCACCATCGACCCCCAGCGCGCCATCGGTTATTTACAAATAGACTGCGCTTGCGCTCGCTTTGGGCTTTCAGATAGGTGTAAGCCGAACTACGGGTCGTGCGTCGAGGGGCGACGCAGTGTTCCGATCGAGCTTCTGGATGTTGCCGGCTTGGTGCCCGGCGCGCATGAGGGAAAGGGGTTAGGAAACAAGTTCCTCGACGACTTGCGCCACGCCGATGCCCTGATACACGTTGTCGACGTCTCTGGTACAACTGATGCCGAGGGAAAAAACACGCGCGGCTACGACCCCTCGGTCGATATCGCTTGGCTACGGTCCGAAATCGTGGCATGGATCCGCGGCAACTTGATGAGCAAGTGGGGGTCAATCAAGCGAAGGCATATCGCCGTCAAGGCAACGGCGGTTGAGACGTTACAAAACCAGTTCAGCGGTTACGGGAGTACATCAGTGGTCGTAGCGAGGACGTTAGACAAACTGGCACTCAAAGAACCGTTGGAGGAGTGGAGCGGTATGCGCCTCCCCCTTTTCCGCCTTCTATTGATATCATACTGATTGACCACAGACGAGACTGTTGACCGTGTGGTTAACGCCTTCACCGACGAGAAGTTCCCTACTGTCATCGCGCTCAACAAGATTGACCACCCAGATGCCGACAAGAACATCGCCAAGATTGCTAAAATGCAGGACCCTAATAGCATCGTGCTATGCTCTGCTGTCTCGGAAATCTTCCTACGGAAGCTTGCTAAGCAAGGTTATGTGCGGTACACCGAGGGCAGCGAGTTCGTCGACACGCGAGAAGACTTAGTAGCGGACGGTGACCCCGACGGCGGGGGGCTAAGGGAGCTCGATGAGAAAGCCAAGAACAGGATAGAGAACCTCAAAGACATGGTACTCTACCGGTTCGGGTCGACGGGTGTGAACCAAGTGCTCACCAAAGCGGCCGACATCCTCGGTCTCACGCCAGTCTTCCCTGTCCGAAACACCACAACATTCGCCTCAGGCGCGAACGACTCCAAGGCCGTCTTCCGAGACTGCGTCCTGGTCAAGAAGGGGACAACGGTGGCCGATGTGGGAAAGAAGATCATGGGTGATGCACCAATCGCGTATATCGAGGGCGTGGGCAACACTCGGGTAGCAGAAGATCAAATTATCGCGGTTGGGAAAAACGACGTGAGTTTTATGCTCTTTACCTCCCCTACCTCCGTTTATTCTTTCTAACTGCGGATAGATATTATCGTTCAAGGTAGGGCGTGCATGATCGCCGAGCCTCTGGTGAGGCTGCGTCCAGAACTCTGGGGAAACCAGACCGATATTCCTGACCCGAACTACAAAGGTACAAATCTTTATCCTGTGGGCTCCGAACTGTGTTCCACCGCCGCCAGGTTTTGAGAAGGCCTTGCGAAAGTACAGGGCATGGCTACCCAGAATAGACCAAGTCAGGTTGGGGGTCATTCCCCGAAGGTAAACAGCCGCGTTCTGAGACATCGTGATACGTTACCGAGGGTAACGAGGCTCGGGTCAAGAAAATGAGCTGTGTATCCGGTGTTGGCTCAAACATAGAAGGGGCGCATAGTGAAGACCAAGGTATCGCTTCGCAGTTCTGACGCGTTGGAATTCGGGAAGTCGTTTGGTTTGCGAATTCGCCATTACTGCGTAAAGTGATGCCTCACTAGTGAGGCTAGCGAGGCTGCCCTCGAATATGTAGCTCGCCTCGACCCCCTGCGTCGTATGATTCAACCGTCCAGTAGGTTCCACAACATGTGTACTCCGCGGCAGCATCAGGATCCACATTTTCACAGTCTTGATCAGTTGCATAGTATATTCTCAGGTTTGCTCGAGACATCGGGTATCATCGTATTATGCTCGTCTATGAGTATGTGGAAGCTTTTGCTCCCACATGGGACAACATAAACCAGCCAGTTGGGAAAGCGTTAAAAAAGATAAAATCAAAAAGGCTCGTCGAGACATGTCCATGACCCTACTACCCCCAAAAATAAAACATTACATCCCCTATCCTGTCACAGGCCGTCAAGTTCGTAGCTGCGTGGTTCAATCCATCGTGCCCGTCAGAGAGGAAGGAAGCCTCGGGAGGCCTCGTCGTCATCGGCGTAGGGTCACTGGGGATCTCCGCTCGTCGTTCGTGCTCACTCCAGGCGTGGAAATGCAGAGCGCTAACGAATCTAGTACTTCAGGATGATGTACAGGGCGTGGATGATTCCGGGAATATACTGCGTGTTTGGTCAGCGTCAATTGCTCCAGGAAGTGTTGATCGATATGTTTGCTTACGCCGAGGATTGTGAGGAGGATGTTGATGCAAAGGTCTCCACCACAGCCCTTCTCGAGGAATACTCCGAGAGGAGGGAGGAGTACGGCGAAGACGATCTTGCAGATGTCGCTACATTGAAGGGTCAGTCCAGGTTCACAATGGAAAATGCGTTGGGAATGCGCGCTTACCTAGCGGTGAAAGCCATTGTGATGGTGTTGGCTGGTGATTTGATGGGAATTTAAGAATTGTTTGGAATGTGGTTTCGATATCGAAGTCGTGGACAAGTGTGATGTAAGTGGTTCTCGCAAAGACAAAGGGCGGGGAGTGGACAGCGGGGCTTGCAGTCTATTAAATATGTCGGTTCGGGAACGGCAACGGAGAGGCGCTTGCTAAGAAGGATATTGCCTGACGGGTACTTGCTGGTACACAGTGCCGAGCTGCAGAAGGCCTGCAGATTCCTCCAGTTCTTGGTGCTAAACAACGAGACCTTGCGGTCGGTCCTCGGCGACCTGGTGGCCAGCAAGGCGATTGGGGTTGGGGTCCTGGACGTGCGTCATAATCCGTACACATCATCGAATCCGGCAGGCTTGACTAGTTCCGTCGCTTCCCTGCCGATCCAGGGTTGCGGCGGATGAGCCAATGAAACGACAGAAATGATCCTTGCTAGCGCACTGGTGGTGTGCCGCTTTTGCAGAGCTCAGGCGACCTGAGTCGACTGTTGCGTGGCGCGCACCTCGTAAACCCAAACGGGTGACGCTCAGGATCCATGTGTGCCATGCTGTGTAGTGGTGTAGAAGTATTTTTTTTAAGGCTGAGATAGGGTGACTACAACGGTCGATGATCTATCGAACCTCACAGAGATGCGGGATCTCGCTCGGTGGTTCTGCACGAACCCATGTCGCCAGATCCCACGATGGAGCGCCTGCCGGAACTAGCGGAGAGCAACATCAGGAGAATGAAAAAGAGGCTGGGCTGACAGCGCAGACGGGCGCGGTCTAATCTATGCCCGCTCTGAAGTCCCATGGTCTATGGGTGCTTCGGTCTCAACGGCTGGCACATGGATGGTTCTTTGCGTCCAGGCGCATGCAGGCAGGATGGGCTGTTCTGCACTGCAGCTCCGCTTCTCAACCTCTGCAGAGGCAATCGAAAAAAATGGCTGGTGGAACTCTTGAAGGGCTGGCCATCGTTTTCCTCTTCAAGACCACATGATACAGCAAACTAGCAAGCCAGGTACACAAGGCGCGACACTGCCCATTATGCTTGCGCGGCTCCATCTTGTCGCGTTCATAGCTCCAGTCTCGAACTTCGAATGTGACGTACGCAGTATACTGCCCCACCATCGGCAACTGCTGCGCTAATGACATCACGGGGGGAGGGGCAAGCCACAAGTGGAGGCGTTGCGGGTGTGGCGCAGGTCTGTCTTCCGACCTCTTCTCGGCTTGTGATGCTCGGCGCAAAATTGATCGGCACTCTGAAAAATCCTGGAACTTCACTCCGGACAGGCCGAGAATAGACTCTAGCGGCGAAATTGCAACTTGGCAGACACAGGCGAAATACGCAGCTCGGGTATCGGCAATGATTGAAGGTAGGTATTCAACAACTTAGTAAAAGAAGTACGAATGCTCGACATCATGCTCCAGGGTTAGGAAGCACTCCCCAGATGCTAAAAATGCAGTAAAAATGCACTGATGACGTGTCGCCACCCTGTTAACCAATCCATTCTTGGCAAACTCTGAGGATAATGTCCGTATAATCATTTTTGTCTTGATAGACTTCCATTTGTTCTAGCTTCAGCTAGCTATATGCTGATGGTCAAAAAACGACTCTTGTGGTGGTATTTGCGACGGGACAGAGACGAACAGCAAGCCAGTACCCGGACCGTAGCCTCACGGATGTCTCCCCAAATGGCGATGTTATTCCGATCGTGAAAGTTTGCGGTTGAAACAGCACCCAAAATGCATTGCCGCATTACCAGTGGTCCAACGACATGTTCAACGGCCGCTGGAGCGAAGGCCATTGTCTCGCCGAGGAGGCCCTAAAAGAGAATCCACGAACGGAGAACGTCGCAGAAGTGATCCATTATTTATTTTGACCTGTAGAAACTGACGATCCCTTCCACATTCGAAGTTTAAAGTTTCCCGCAGCCTCGGGCTGCGAGCGCGAGGAGGAAAAATGGGGGTAAACGCGGCGTGTCAACCGCCGATGCTCTCCCGGCTCCGGACCCGTTCGAAGTTGGGGTGACCCACAGCCCCACACCGACCCCGGGTCCCACTCTTCCAATTAACCGAGCCCTACTTGGAAAATCCAGGGCACACATTTTGGGAATTTCTCCCCTCACCGCGGCCAACCACGAACTTTTTTTTCGACCGGACAACTCTCAACAGGCGCAGGATTTTACCTCTTTGCGTTCTATCACCCCTACATCCGCTTTCCCATTCCCTCAATTATCTCACCGAGACAAATATCCGCAATGGCTCCTATCGCAGTACGTTCAAACCTGGCATTGCTTTGCTGTTGGCCCAGTGCCCCCTCAACCGCCAAACCGCTCGGTTTGGCCTGAGATCACGGGGCATCATGGCGTGAAGCAGTAGGCTAAAGTCATTTTTGAAATACAGAAGAAGTCCTCCAAGGCCAAGGGCCCCAAGGTGACTAAGAAGGTGAGCACTGCTCTTCCCATCATGCGCAAGCTGTGGAGGGTCGCAAAATTCTGACCGATGTGCCCCTCGCCAATAGTTCGTCATCAACGCTTCGCAGCCCGCCAGCGACAAGATCTTCGACGTCTCCGCCTTCGAGAAGTTCCTCAACGAGAAGATCAAGGTTGAGGGCCGCGTTGGCAACCTTGGCGAGACCATCAAGATCTCCCAGACCGGTGACGGCAAGATCGAGATCGTTGCCCACAACGAGCTCTCCGGCCGCTACCTCAAGTATCTGTATGGGCCCACGAATTTCGCGACGAGACACTGGATCATGTACTAACATGACCCCGCGTATAGCACGAAGAAGTTCCTCAAGAAGATGCAGCTCCGTGACTGGCTCCGTGTCGTCTCTACCTCTAAGGGTGTGTACGAGCTCAAGTTCTTCAACGTCGTCAACGACGAGGCTGAGGAGGATGACGAGTAAGCGGATGGCTATCGGGATTTGGTGGGAGTCGACAGGCTCATCTGGCATGGGATACCACAAAAATGGGATTTAGACGGATGTGCATAGCGGAACACTGTTGGGGGTCAACCAATATACTGGGCCATCCTTCGTTATGGCAAGGCGTTCCGGCCGAAAAGCTTTGCCCGTTCCACCACTGCTCCGTATTCCTGACGTCCTCCGATATGTTCCTGAATAGGTGGTTGTACAAAGTGATTTGATCTACTCCGGCAATCCGCGCATGACAGCCTCGAAGACCAACAGCGCCATGGCATTCGCGGGAAACGCCCGCAAAAAGCAGGGCAGAAATCCGCGCCAGTATCCCCTGGGACCTCCTTCCTTATAGACGGCCACTGCCGCATCCCTCCACCGAGGGAACCGCTTCACTCCATCGTTCAATCCTCCGCCCAGCGGATCTGTCATGATCCGCTGCTTGACCACGTCGCTCGGATAGCTCGTCAGCCAAAACACCTGCGCGCTCAGCCCGCCCGCCCAGAAATTGATCGCCGGCGCGCTCATGCTCGTATGCATCTTCATCCAGCGCGAGAGCACATCATAGCTCCCCCACCAAAAGAAGAAGAACCCGCGGAACAGCAACGTTGCCCCAATTCCATGATACACCCCCTTGACTCCATGATGCTTATAAATCTTGCTCACGCAATCGATCGGCCCCTTGTACAGCCTCTCGGTCTTCTTCGCCGCATACTGTATCTGCAAGCGTGCCTTGACGTGCTCCACCGGCGCAGCCACGAAGCTGACCGTTGCGCCTGCCAGGATGCCCGCGATGCCGTGCCCATGCGAAGGCAGCGTGCGCGTGGGATCGTGAAGCGGGTGCCAGGGTGGGTTGAATAGGTTGTCGCGCAGCAGGCGGCGGTAGACGGTCAGCGAGCCGAGCATGACGCTGTCCATGAACATCCATCCCACCAGGGGGGGAGAGGCGCCCTTGTACAGCCCGAGGACGCCCTCATTGCGCAGGGTGAGGGTGAGGCATTCGAGGGGGCCGGTGAAGCGCGAGGCCGTCGTGGTTTGCAGGCGGACTTTGATTGTGTCGAAGGGGTGGCCGACTGCGGGGGTTATGTTAGCCAGTTACCTAGGAAACAAAGCTATTTTGTCGCAGAGGGGATTAGGCATGTGGTGCGATGTTGGACGGCATGCGCCGCCGTTGGACGGTGTAAAACGCACCGGAAAGCTTAGCTATGCCTGAGAAGATTCCGGCGACAAAGCCTTTGTAATTCTTGGTTTTGGCGGGCACTGGCGCCGGTGCCGGCGCGGCAGCGCCCGGTGCGCTTGCCTCGGCGGCCATTGAGCTCGCGCCACGAGAGGGGAGGCGCTGTAGCCTGAGATGGGAGCTCTTTCAGGGTTGTTACATCGGAGGAAAGAAGGGTTAGGTCGTCGCTGCCATTTTTGAGAGAAGATGATCGGATTATTCGGATTTTCGCGATACGCGATTTACGGTCTTCGATGACAAACAGCTGCTGGAGACCCCGCCGAAAATAGGTAGCTAAGATCCTGGAGCTCAGTCTTGGCGGGGTAGCACCGTGCTTATGAGAGTTTCTCACCATGGCGCACTGTGGGTTGCTTCGTGATGTGATGTCGGTTGTTGTCTGTTGCGTTGGGGCATAGAGAATACCACGTGGGAGGGAGATTCTAGCTATATCATTCAGTAGCCAGTAACTTGGCGAATATCTCTAACCAATGCAGTGACCACAAATCGTACAATACAACCCAACCCGAACCATGCTCTTTTATACACTCTTCTTCAAACCAACACGAAAACACCCTAGGGGTATCACGAAACTTTTTTATCTCCACCTTCCGCCTCCAGTCCACCATCCAACATCCACAGAAGCCCCCCATCAGCGCCTCATGCCTTTCCCACCGAGCTCCCCTTGCCCCAGAAAACCGTTCCGCACAGCACCCGCCCCAGCAGATAACCGCCGTACATGCCGCACAGAATAGTAACCGGCCATCTCTGCCACTGACGGTCCCAGTCAAGAGGGATGGGTACAGCGCCAAGCCAGGCGCCCACGAAACCGCCGATATAGCCACCATACGTCTCATCCCAAGGGGCGTGAGCGGAGAGGACTACGCCCCAGGCGGAGCCGTCAACGCCATGGACGTAGAAGAGCGGGAAGAGCGTCAGCACGGCGAGATTCGCGGCGCAGAGCATGGTGTGAGAGACGTAGGTGTAGGCCGGGGCGCCGAAGCAGACGAAGCCGAAATAGAGGAAGGGGATGATGAAGGTGGTGAGGAGGAGGGAGACTAGGACGGTCTGTGAATGGAGGTCAGTATCAATGTCTGTAAGGGGATGGTGTCTGTAGGAGAGGGACATACCACTGGCAGGTTTGGCCCGCCATCACCCGACCTCCGTTTCTCGCCCGGACGGAGCTTTCGGGCGGGCTTCGACGACTGCGCGCCCACGGCTGGGAGACAGACCAGCGCGTAGACTAACTGAAGGGCAGCAATGGCAGGAAGGGTGGTGAGCATAGCCGGGACGGGGTCGTCGACGAGCGCCGGGAACCGGAAAATGAAGACGGCGGCGAGAAGCGCGGGAAGGCCATGTCGCGCAGCTTGTGCGATGGGTGTCTGGTTGATCTGAACGGGGAGAAGGACCACCGCTGGGCTATCTTTCCCCTTCGCGGGCGATTGCGGCTGAGCCTGGGCTTCGGCGCCCTTAGTGATTGACGAGGACATGGTCACCGGATCGACGAGCGGCATGGCAGTGGACAAGCGAACGATGAAGTCGGTGCCAAGAATGAGATTCGCGGTTGGGCCAGCTTTGAATTGGGGTTCCGAGAGATGGACCAACCCTAACCCTACGTCTGAAGCTCAGGGTCAACAAGACATCGCCAGTGCCTTACATAAAGGGTTTAGACGAAGGAAAGAGGATATCTGAGCTTGAATATTGTAAGCTACAGCTCCTGTAGTGGCCAGAAGATAGAAGAAAACAAACAATTGTTTAGCAGCGTGAACGGCTGCAAATAGACCCATTTTTCTGGTTTGCGTACAGTGCGTACATACTTTCTCTCACGGTGCATCTTCTCCAGGGCTGTCATGCAAACACTGATGCTCGTTACTTCCATCATGTCCTGGCTTCAGATTCCAAGCTTCACTTCTCAGCACACTGGAACGTAATTTACTAACTCACTCTTCTCCTTGCCCGCTCTCCCGTTTCACACACTACCTCTTCGGTACCACTCACCAATTTTTCCTTTGGGGCACAGTCCACAATGGCCGCTATGATCGACCCCAGCCTTTTTGAGCAGCTGCGGGTGAAGATCGAGGAAGACACCGTGATCAGGAAGGAGTTGGACAAGATTATTGACGAGCTGGTTCAACACGTCTCTTTCACACAGGGCGTATTGTCGCGCATCCATTCAACCCCGCGAGCTAAGTGTTCGTACACCAAAATGCCACTAAAATACAACGCCGGTCGAGCGTACCCCGCTGACCATGGCACAGACTCGGCTCTCCTCACCCCCGTTGAGGATGGCATCAAGAAAGAAATCCAGAGCGTCGGCACCCTAGCAGCATTTGCCTCGCAGTACCCATACTTCAAGTGAGTTTCCATGGTGGAAAACCAGAAGATTGCCAGGACCAAAGCTAATGATCACCAAGGTACAACTACAAGTGGAATCGTGCGGTTCAAGATGCCATCTCGACCGTCTTGCTGTGTGCCTGGCTTGGAGGTATGGGCACCGAGTCGCGTCCCGGCGAGGTTGGTCGTCTGCTGAAGCTGGAGGAGGTTGGCGAAATCTTCAGCGGTATGTTTACAACCCCCTTTTCTCCCTGTGTTTACACCCCGGGTGCTGACATGAACAGTCCCGGTCAACCTCAAGGGTCGTGATGCATTCCACATTACCATTGAGGACTACCTGCTGGGTCTGATCAATATTGTTGATGAGCTCAGCCGCCTCGCTATGAACTCAGTGACGCTGGGCGACAACGACCTCGCTGTGCGTATCAGCAGCTTCATCAAGGACCTGCATGCCGGCTTCCAGGTGCTTAACCTAAAGAACGACATTCTGCGCAAGCGTGTCGACTCAATCAAGTATGCCGTCAAGAAGGTGGAGGATGTCGTGTATGACCTCTCGCTCCGGAATTTAATCCCATCTAAGATGGAGGAGTAGGGCTTTTGGGATCTGGAGGAGGCTGGCGGCTGTTGCAGCTGTGATGAGTTCAAGTCATGATGGAATTTATCTACTTCGCTGTTCGGTATGCTTCATTCTGAATCTAGAGATGATCTCATGAGATGATTTTGTCTCTCAACACCCATTTTTTGCTGCCGGCCTCTCAACATGTGACCTTAGCACGAGCCAAAACACGCCCATGACGTGCAGAGAACCCGACCATTTGGCTGGCAATTGTTGTGAAAGCAATCAGTATCAGTACTCACCAGGTAGACACCTCATTGTCATCCAGTTGCATGGGATGTACGAAGTACGCAAGTGATTGATTGTGTCCGGTATTTATAAATGTCCATGGATTGTGCGGAACGATGGCGGTATGTTGGTGGAAAGGATAGGACTACCAGAGCTAACATCTCTCTCCCAGAAACATGAATGCACACATCTCCAAGCGAGCACAATGCCTCACCAAGCCGTTCAGCGCAAGAGCATCCCCGAGCTAATCAACAGAAAAGAAACAGAGGAAACCGCCTCAAAACTCCATACCCCAGCAAAATATCTTCTTCCTCACACCTCGAGCAAAAGCCCAAGCTTGCGATGAAAAAGAATTCCTCAAAAATGTTTCGCGTCGCCTGGAGGCAGTGTAATACCAGGGACACAGTGGAAGACGATCATGGGCAAGCCCAGAGGAAAGTCCACCTCGGGACAAAAATTAGTATAATCAAGATTCTATCCCGTAGGATAGTTTCAGAGATTAAACTGAAAAGAACAGATACTACACTTGATCTAAGCCAAAAGGCAAAGAGAGCTAAAGAAAAAAAGAAGAAAAGTTCTAAAGAGTTGGCGGCCAGGCGAAGAATATGTAGGTTTTGGAGGTGGTCAGTGCGCGGGTGCGAACATCTTGTGACTGCGAACTACTCTGGTGTGTGGTGGAGTCATCCTAACAGTCATCCCAACTTCTAAGTTCGAAATTCACTGCGGTCTAGCTCTGTGGGTTAAATTTTTGGTCTTATAAGCTGCCTACTTTGCAGTTATTCCCGTTGTGACGCACAACGATGCACCGCACCTCCATCTCATCCGTGAATTCATCTGGCCCCCCACTTTTCCTGGGGTGTAAGTGTCAGCCTTGTAATGGTACCGATGAATTCACGATGTCTTATCTCACGATGGCAAATAAAGTAAACTTGGTCCATGATTCAATTATTCCAGGGATCGCCTTCGGAATCTCAATCATAAGCATATTGCTCGGTAGTCGATCAAAAACCACGATCATTACAGGCACGTCTCGGCTCGTGCTTCGGTATGTGTTGGCTGTATCACAAAAGCATCACGGGCAGAGATTTGGGGCTGCGCAAGATGTAGCAAAAACCATAACCCATTGCTCTTTTGTCTTCGTGAATCAACGCTCGCTAATTCGATCATCGCCATGTGCTCGTAAAAATCCACAACCGAGGAGTAGAGACCATATCAAACCCATAGACTATCCTCCAACAGAAATAGACCTATGTCATACAAGTTTCGTCACCAGACACCTGGTAGTCATAAAACGGAAAACAGGTTCATCAGGAAACCTCGTGACTTTTGTCACTCACTCCAACACCATCATCTAGTTCGTGAAGAACCGCTTAATAGCGGCCCTGATGCCGGGCTTCTTATCCTTATCCTCCCGCTCCCTCCTCCTCTCCTCTCTCTTGGCACGGTGACGACCCTCCCCATCGCCGCTCGCGGTCGAGCTGCTGGCCCCAACCGAAGTGACTGACTCCTTGGTCTTCGCAGCCGAGGACAGCGACTCCCTGGTTTTGACAGCTGACGAGATAGTTTCTCTGGTCTTCGAGGCTGAGGCGAGCGACTCTTTGGTTTCCTTGGCTTTGGAGCCGACATCGTCGCGCGACCTATGCAGGCGGCCGCTTCGGTCTTCGGACTTGCGAAGCCTGGTGCTACGCGAAGTGCTAGATCGCTTGAGCTCTGTGGGCGTCTTGGACGACGAGGGCGGCATAGAGACTTCCTTGGGTATAACGTCCTTGACGGAGTCTTTGGCGGCGGCTTCCTTGGCAACAAAGTTGGACTCAATAACGCTTTCGCCGTTCTTGATGTCGAAGAACTTCTTGCTGGCAGCCGGCGACGGTGGTACGTCGAGCTTCGGCTCCACACTGGTCCGGCTGTGTCGCCGTGAGCTATGCGAGCTGTGGTGTCGGTGATGCTCGGGCCTATCGCGTGAGCTGGAGCTGGACTTGGGGATTGAGCGATCCTTGCCGGGTGAAGCGGGGGCAGCCTCCTCCTTCGCCTTCTCTAGCTCGCGCAGGCGGCGGCGCTCTTCCTTTCGCTTGTCATGGGCCTCCTGTTCCTCGGGGGTGCGGCGCCTCCTGGTACGAGGGCTGCCGTTACTCTCCGGGAGAGCGGTGTCCGTCTTGGTCGGAGTGCGTGGCCTGCTGTCAGTGGCGGAACGGACTGAGGTGTGGCTGTCGGACCGACGGCTATGGGTGTGTCGCGAGCCCTCCTTGCTGCCATCCCGGCTGTCGCGGTGAGAGCGGTGACGGGAAGAGTGGTGGCTGTTGCGTCGAGGAGAGCTCGGTTTCGCGTCGTCCGTCTTGGTTGTCGAAGCGTCCCTGGATTTTCCTTTGTCGTCTACTGAGAGGTCAGCAACAGTATAAAGAAGCTCGCCTTCTTGCACTGCTCCGATGTCTCTCGACCTGGTCCTGCCTCTGTCCTCAGCCTCCGGCACAGGGGCAGAGGAGGCTTGACGAGGCAGGACCGGCGTCTCGACATCCTTCCCCTTCCCCTTCCCTTCTGTGTCAGAATGCATTTTTGTCGAACCAAAGCCTTCGGGTGGACTTTCAAGCGTCGGACTGGCGGGCGGGCTTAGGACCTCTGCTGTCGCATAGATGACAACAGCCGCTGCGACCATCTCCTCGGCTTGCTTGATGGTGTTCCTCCGCTGCCGCCGGATGCTCCGAACACGGCTCATTTGCTTAGCCAGAGGATCATCAAGGTCAGGGAGAACGACAGCAGGTGTGGGTACACGGAATTCAGTATTGAGTCCTCGTGGGATGAGTCGCGTCGGGGTGAGTGGCCTTTGTGTTTCGGGAACGTCATCAGTCTTAATTCCTCCGCGGACCGTGGAGGGGGTATCGATTTTCTCACCATACTCGGAAGAAGCTTCCTTTTTCTCTGTGCTTTTCGCAGCTTCTTCTCGAGCTGGTGACTCTCTCTCGATCACGTGGAACGATTCTGAGAGAGGGACCGTCTCGTCTACTATCTGGGAGGACTCGATTGACAGCGACCTGGCGTTCTTGGTCAGGTCGCGTGTCGGCGTAATGGGGTCGTCAGAAGCCTCAAGTCTGGCGGCATATTCTTCCAGGAGCTTCACTGTCTTGGGGGTCTCAGGCTCCTTGGTCGAGGGGAGTTGGTGAGCTGCGACCGCAACTGCGACACCGAGAGCACCCACGACACCTGCGCCGATGCCGATCTCCTTCGCGTATGAGCTGTTTTCGGAAACATCTTGCTCGGACTCTGTAGTTGTCTTGAGTGCGGTAGAAACGGGCAGGTCTCTCGATAGCCGCTCAGAGAGGGTGGCCTCTTCAACATCTGGAATGGCCTGCTTGCTGATTGGCTCAATCGGCTTTTCAACAGACAGCTCTTTGTCAAGCTCTGATTCGGTCACAAGAGACTCCGCCAGCAGTGACTTCTCAGCCGGTACAGCATCGGGTTCCACGAAGGCCGAAGACTGAACAGCCTCGATCTCAGTGGCGCTCATAGCCCCCTTGGTGTCTTGGATGGGGGCAGCATCGATGATGGCAGCCAAGTCAGAGGCTGGCTGTTGGAGCGAAGTGAGCCCCTTGGGGGCCACAGCAACAACGGCAGGGCCTTCCACTGGGACCTCCTCGGCGGCGGGAAGAGCGGTCTCGATGTTGGCCAATGCAACCGCATCTGGCGCCGCAGCGCTCAAAATTGGGTTGCGAGTTGGGCTCTGCGTCGGGCTTGCGCCAGGTTGGGCATCGAGCTCAGCATCATGCTGAGCAATTGGATGAACAGCAGCCTCTACAGATCGCTCAAGAATTGCAGGCTCTCCGGAGATGACTTCGTTGCTGATTTCCTCCGATGCGGAGTTTTCAACCGGAAGTTCGACCTTTATATCTTTGGGGGTGGTCGTGTCAGCCGCAGATGCAACGATGTCAGCACTTGGCAACGCTCTTTCAGAATCGTGGAGAGCTTCTGCCAATGCCTCGTCGGAAATAGGCGCGACACTGGAAGCTTCTTCTGTCTTGGCAGGTCGAGGCTGCTTCTCCTCGATCACGTCGACGATTTCACGAGGCTGTACGTCCACTGGTAAGTCCTCGCCGTCTCTGCTGACCTCAGGCACTGCAGGCTCTACGGATAACTCCTCTGAAGTATTCTCATCCTTCGACTCCGACTGTACCGCATGTGTTACCTCAGTCAGGGAGACCTCGGCGGTCGGCTCCAGCACGGATTGCTCCACGCTTTCGGCTGGTGCTGTGGCTGATACAGGGGTGGCCGATACTTCTTCAACCTCACGAGCCAGGGGAGCCTCCACGGCGTCCGCGGCAGGTTGCTGGGACGACACGTCGATAACATCGACCGTCGGTTCTTTGCTCGAAGCGGCTGGCTCGGTATCTGCCTCCTCAATAGACAGCACAGCTCGAGTAGCATCCACTGGCACGTCGGCGTCGGCGTCAACCTTAGACGACTCATCAAAGGCTGGTGCTTCGATGAGTTCAGTCAACACAGGCTCCTCGACGGAAACAACATCACGCGTAGTGACATCAGAAACCGCAGTGCTCTCAAGCGTGGAGATTTGGCTTTGGACAGCAGCCTTATCAACAGTGTCGGTCTTGTCGAGTGAAATGATGGATTGCTCAACACCGGTGGCTTCCTCGGTGGGTGACGCAACATCTTCAACATCTGGGGTTGAGGATGCCTCAACCAAGACATACTCCTCCGAGAGGGAGTCAGCGGTGACCTCATCGGTCTCGGTCAAGTCAACCGTCGCCAATGGCTCAACGTTGGGTTGCTGAGCGTCAGCATTCACAAGACTGAACTGAGATTCTCCGACTTCAGGTGCAGCACTGCTGGGCGGGAGAACCTCTCGCTCAACATCGCTTTCGGCCGCCGCTTTAGGCTCAACGACCAACTCGCGACTCTTGGGGGATGGTGAAGACTTGTCATCGGTCGTCGCAGGGGCTTCGGGAGATTCCTTGGCCAGCGCGTGAATGGAAAGTCCGGCAAGGGCTGCCAGACCACCGGCGGCAACGGCAATGCCAGCAATCTTGGGAGCATCGCTGGACTCCTCGACTGCCGCTACAATTTCTTGCTCAATTGCCCGTTCAGTCGGCTCAGGAGAAGAGACCTCGGCAATGCTGGCGACCTCCTCGACCCCTGGCGTCTTTTCGACCGTCTCGTCAGACACGGTCCGCAGGATCTGCTCGACAACTGCCTCTTCGCGAGGCTCCTGGATGGGTGATGACTCAACGACGGCCTCTTCGGGTGTAGGTGCAGCCTCCCGGACGACAGTTTCTTCGGGCGCCGTCACAGTCGCCTCAGGGATAGCCTTTCCGGCAAGATCCTCCTCAGGTACGACCACAGCCTCTTCTGTTGCAGCTTCAGGGGAGACCTCGGAAATGGCCTCTGCGACAGTGACCGTAGGAGCAGGAGACTCGACAACGGACTCAGAGACAACATCATTCACGCCAGATGTCTCCTCGGCGCTAGGCCCGGGCGACAAAATCTCCTCGACAGCAGACTCATCGGGGGGAGTCTGCTCGACGGCAGATTTCTCGGGAAGAGCGATCTCAGGTACAGCTACAGTCGCTTCAGTGGCAGGTTCCTCAACACTCTCCTCGGGCACAGCTGTAGGATTTTCGGCAACAGCCTCAGCAGAAGCCGCCTCGTCCACGGTCCCTTCGTCAGCAGTCTCCTCAGAAACAATGAGAGCCTGCTTAGAGGGAGCGATAATGTCTTCGGATGCAACCTCTTCGGGAATAGCTTCGGAGACATCAAGAGCAATCTTATCAGCATTTTCCTCAGACACAGCCTCGTTGTGCGGAGCTTCGACAACTGCTTCTTCGGAAACAGCTTCGGGCACAACCGCCCCGGAAGCAGGGGCGTCAACGGTGGGCTCAGAGACAACATCCGTGGAAGGCAACTGCTTAGGAGTGGACTCGGGCGCCATAACCTCCTCAATGACAACATCATCGGTGATAGGCTCCTCTGGCACGGCCGGCATCTCCTTTTGAGGAGCGACGGCGTCATCGGTAACAAGCTCCTCGGGGACAGGAACAGCCGCCTCAGGAATGTCCACGTCAGAAGCTACTTCCTCAGACAGAAGGACCGGCTCTTTGAAGATGGCATCCTCGACAGTTGGCTCCGAGGGAATGGTCTCCGGGACAGGCACCACACCAATTACTGGCGAGTCGGCCGCAACCTCCTCAGTGGCGGGCTCTTCAGCAATAGTTTCCTTGGCAACAGCTTCCTCGGGAGCAGTAACAGCTGTCTCAGTGATGGCGATTTCGGAAACAGGAACAGCTGCATCAAGCACAGAGACAACCGCCTCGAGTACATGATCATCGGCAACAGCTTCCTCGGGGGCAACAGCGACCTCCTCGACGACAGCTTCTGGGGTAGCTTCTGGTGCAGCTTCTTCTGGGATGGCGGTCTCGACCACAGGCTCTTGGATGAAAGTCTCTCCGGTTAGACCAACCGGCGCCTCGTCAACAGGCTTCTCGGAAGCAGCTTCCTCGGGGACAGCGAGAGCCTCCTCAACGGGGAGTTCGGGAGCAGCATCATCGGAAACGGGGACCTCAGAAACAAGGGGCTCAATGACACTCTCGGAGGTAACAGCCGTGACACCTGGCTGTTCTTGTGTTGTCGGTTCCTCTACTGAGGGCTCCTCGACGACGGGCTCTGGAGCCGCAACCTCCGTAGCGGATGCCTCTTCAACGATGGGCTCATCTTCGGCGGCAACAGCTTGTGCCGCAACCTCGGCGGGGATATCCCTGACAATAGCCGGTTGCGGCTCAGCGTGCAAATCAGCGACAGCCTCCGCGGCGGCCTCCGGAACAACAACATCTTCGATAGCAATGTTCTTGTTGATAGGCTCATCAGCTGGCGTAACAGACTCCACAGGGATGCTGACTTCGTTGTTTTGAGCGGGATCAATCGCGGGGGTCTGGTTGGAAACGTCGTCCTCGACAGTGGCGTTCGAGGCAGCGATAGCCTCTTCCGCGGGCTGCGTCTCGGATGGGACCTCCGCTGACTGAATTTCAACAGACTCCTCAGCGGACGACTCCTTCACAACCGGTTTCTCGTCATTCGCTACCTCAGCAGCGACATCCGATTCAGTCTCTTGAGGCGAGGCGTCTTTCACAACAGTGATAACCTCGTCGGCGGGTTGAGAGGAAGGAACATCTTCCAGAGCGGCTTGGCCCTCTTCCGCAGGAACGGATTCTTCAATAAGGACTTCCTTCGGCACTGACTCGACCTCCGCCGGAATGCCATTGAGCGCATCGGCGGCATCCGAGTCAACTTCAGCGCCGAGATCAGTCTCAGCTGGGAGAGTCACAGCTAGAGGTTCTTGAACAGCGGTAAGTTCCGGGCTCTTTGCTACAACCAAGTCCGAATCAACTGCCTGGAGCTCCGAAACGGGATTAGGTGCAGCTTCTTCTTGCAAGAGAGCTACAACATCCTCAGCAACAGTATCCGAATGGGTTTCGAGGGGAATTTCATGCGCATCGTCGAGCGGGACTACTGTAGCCGCCTGGAAGACAGGGACCTCTCGGGATTCAACGGCAGAGGCGTCGTCGGCCACAATTGCATCGTCTGACTGGGGCAGCTCAACGGTGGGCGTCTCTTTAGAGGTAGGTTCCGGGACCGAGTCAGACTCAATCATGGTGACTTCGTCAGTTATATCGACTTTGGCTGAAGCAGTTTCGTGTGATGCAACATCCGCAATCGAGTTGTTGTGCGACACTGACGCGGCTTCCGGTTCTTCTGTCCCAATTTCCGATTTGCTGATTGCCTCAAAAGGCTCGGTAGCGTTGACAGACTTGGAAATGTCCTCATCCGTGGCGAGTGCCTCTTGGGGCTTCTCAGAGTTGCTGACCTCAGCTTCGAGTGGGGATTCAACATCAGAGCTCAGCTCCTTGGGTGCGGCAGTCTCAGGTAGGTCTTCCTTAACAGTGGTCCCTGGCTCTGGGATAGAGCTCAGTTCCTCAGCTCCAGGAACCAATGTCTCTTCGTCGACCTTCGTATCCTCTTGGGGAACAGCGTGCTCTTCGGTGTCTAAGGGAGCCTTGTCGTCTGTCACCTGTTGCAGCACAACATCCTCCTCGACTGCAATCGGAGACTCGGTGACGGGTTCTGACCCAACCTGGAGAGTTTCATCGGCAACAGCTGGAGTCTGAGCTGCAAGCTCTTCGACCGTAGGCTTTGGCTCGGAAAGTGACTCGGTTGGGCCTGAGGCCACTTCCGGCACCGTCTCCGATACCGTGAGATCATCCTCGATGGATGCAACTGGGGAATAGTTAGAGGTGAGCATGATAGCGGGGTTGAGGGCCGGTTCTTACCCTGTTCTTCGGATGCAACTCCATCACTAGCCGGGGTCTCCGCGGTCTCTTCAACAAGAGCAGCCTCGGGCAACTGGGACGGCTCTGGGGCAACATCCTGGACATCCGCCTGCAACACTTCTTGCGGGGATGCTTCGGTAACTGCCACCAATGTAGGCTCTGCCTCAGGCTCATCCGCATCCACCATCTCGGTGTATTCGGTGTTGGGCTGGGTAGACTCAGCTTCTAAGGCAAATGTTAGATGCAACTTTCAAAACTTTCGTTAGGTGGAAGAATTGATGGGTGGGTCTACCTTCAGGCCCTGCTTGCACAGGTTCTTCAACTTCTTTCACGTCGGCGTCTTCCCCAGCCGGCGTGACCTCCGGTGACTGTTCGGCGAGTTCTTGAACCGGAACAATGTGTTCCAAGTCAATCTCTCCCGTCACCGCATTATCATATACTTCTTTAATTACTGGAACATCGCTGTGTTCCTGGGTATCACTTGGGGTATCATCCGTTGTTTTGGCCAAAGCCATGCCAGGCAGTTCCTGGCTTTGAAAGTCCAGATCCGAATCCGTAGGCTTTGAAATGCATTCCGCACTCTCCTCCACCTCCTTCGCGCCATCTCCGGGGGTATCAAGCAACGTGGGGTCCTCACCTGTAACCTTCTCAGCTACCTTCTCCCCACTAGGGATAGGGCCGACTGTATCCTTTGCCTCCTCGGCTTCTTCTGCAGGAAGCTGCTTGGCTTCTTCCACGACAGCAGCCGGAGTCTCCTCTTCATTCTTCTCGACGGCGGCTTCCACGGGAGCCTCGCTGGGAGGCTGCTCATCGGCCTTCTCGATGATTTCTTTAGGAGCGTCAACCTGAGCAGCTTCCTCCGGCTCCTCGGCGACAGGTTCCGCAGCAACGGGCTCGGTGGCGGACTGCGCTTCAGCTACCTCAGTTGTCTCCGCCTCGGCAATGGGAGCGTTTCTTTCGCTGACGGCAGGGGCTGAGTCCTCACTGTCCGCAGGGGCGGGCGCTGTCTCGGGCTCAGAAGCTGGTACCTCCGCGATGGCGGCAGGTTCATCCTTGATCTCGGCGGCGACGGGGGCATCCTCGGCGGGAGCAGCCTCGGCGGCAGGGGCTTCGGTCGCTGGCTCTTCGACCTCGACATCAGCCGCCTTGGCTTCGGGATCAAGTGCCTCGACGCTAGGCGCAAGGGCTACCGGGGTTTCTTCCGCTTCAATAGGAGCGGACGCGGGTTCCTCTAGCTTGGTTTCCGGAGCTTCGTCAACGGGTTCTACCGCATCGTCGATAGGAACAGTTACTTGAGCTGCCTTGTCCTTGTCCTCGGGTTCTTGAGCATCTTCTTCCACTGCCTCGGGTGCCTTTTCTTCTTCGGAATCTGGGGCCGCCGCAACTTCAACAGCTGGACTAGGGGTAGTCTCAACAGCCTTGGCCACGGGCTCCGGAGCAGCCTCAACGACTGGTTCAGGAGTAGCCTCGACGACAGGCTCGGGAATATCCTTATCGACAGGCTCCGGAGCAGCCTCAACGATTGGTTCGGGAGTAGCTTCAACAACAGGTTCAGGAGCAGCCTCGATGACAGGTTCGGGAGCAGCCGCAACTTCAGGCTCGGGGGCGGCTTCGGCCACAGGCTCGCCGGCTTCCTCGGCGACGGGCGCGGGCGCGGGTGCTTCCGTTTCGCTATCCTCAGACTTCCCGTCATGGACATCGGAGTCACGAGTGAGAGGACCATCGATAACCTCGTTCGCGTCAGAAAAGCGAACCTTTTTAGAGGGAGAGTCAGGCTTTACCTCGGATACAGGAGCGTCCTCAGCGACGACAGTCTCCTCGGCGGCGGCAGGAGCTGCCTCCGAAGCTTGAGCCTCCGGCGTGTCATCTGCCTTAGCAACTGCCTCTTCGGTGGGAGGCTCGGTCTGGCTAGCCTCGACAACCTCGTCCACATCTTCGGCGACAGGTTGTTCGGCTTCCTTAACTACCTCGATCTCGGTGTCTTTTACCGGTTTGTCCCCCGACTCCTCAGTCAGCTCTTGGATAGCATGAGATGCCTGGTCGGCTTCAGGGGCCGGTTCGGAGACATCCTCAAGCTTATCGGAGGCAGCGACCTCTGGCGCCTCTTCGACGGCAGCATCAGGCAGGCTCTTTTGAGCCTCCGCTGGTGTAGCGGACTCTGTGACAGAAGGTTCCTCGATCTCGGGAGCTGCTGCAGCTGTTGTTGCGGCCACCTCCTCGACCTTGGCTTCTTCCACTTCAGTCGCCTGGGGTGCGAGTGTCTCTTCTGCCACTACATCGGAATCCTTTGCGTCTGCTGCAGATTCAGCAGCAACAACAGCGGGTACTTCCGGTGTGTCTTGGGTGGCAGTCTCTGGTTCGGCTGTTTCGTCCGCTGCAGGTGTCTCTGCATCAACCTTGGAGTCGACAGATGGGGCGGCTACCTCAGCAGTATCGGCAGGTGTAGGCTCCTTGTCGACGTTCTTTTCCTCCGAAGCGGGTTCGACAGGGGCAAGTTGAGACCCGGTTTCAACCTCTGCGGGCGCCACTGCGACAGGCTCAGCCTCAGGTACTGCAGCCTCTTCTGTTGCAGCTTCTGTCTTCGCCTCCTCAGTGGTCTCAGCGACAGCAGTCTCAACTGGAGCTTCCTCAACTGAAGTTTCCTCAACTGGAGCAGCCTCAGCAGCAGCATCAGCGGCAGAAACCTCAGGAGAAGTGACCTCGGTGGGAGCAGCCTCGGCTTGTACTTCCTTGTCGGCAACAGTCTCGACAGGGGCAACGGCACTCTCCTTGCTGTCTTCTACAGCCTTGACTTCTGGCTCCTCTTGGATGGATGTCTCGACCGGTGCAGCGTCTTCAACGGGCGAGGGGGCGCTGTCGACGTCATCAGGCTTGCTCTCGGTAGCCGGCTCGGGAACCTTGGCTTCTTCGGTTTCGGCGTCGACGGCAGCCGTCTCTACAGACTCCTCCGTCGCAACAGTCTCCGCCAGGGCAGCAGTGGGCTCGTCGAGCACGGGCGAAGCCTCGACGGCCGGAGCAGTCTCGGCTTCGACCTCCTTGCTCTCCTCGACGGCTGGCTCGGGGACAATAGTCTCGTCAGCAGCAACCTCAGCCGCGGGAGTAGTGGGCTCCGGTTCCTTGGCCGCCTCAACTTCAGCGGCGGGCTCCTCCGGTTGTGCGGCCTCCTCTACGTCTGCCGCAGGGGAATCAACCTCTGAGGTGATGGGCTTTTCCTCCTCCTCCTCCACAGTCTCAGTAGCGGCAGGCTCAGGAGTGTCAACCTTGGCCTCGGGCTCGGAATCGAGAATTGGTGCTGCCTCCTCCACTGGCTCGGGTGCAACTGCAGCCGGTACCTCAGCTTCGACAGTAGGTTCTGGTGCAGGCGCGGTCTCTTCGACAGGCTCAGGGGCCGACTCGGTAGCAGTCTCGGGGGCAGGAGGCGTCTCTTCCACCACAGCGCTCTCAGGTTCTGGGACAGAGGCGGGCTCTGCTTCTTTAGCAGCCTCCTCAACCGCCTCTTCCTTTGTCTCGGCCGGAGCGACTGCTTCCGTCTCAGTCGCGGCGACTGTGGTCTCTGCCGCTTCTGGCTCAGCGCTTAGATCGGCGGGTGCCTCGCTGGCCTCAACAGGTGCGGTGTCTGCGCTAGGGGCTTCCGTCTGAGCGTCCACTTCCTCGACCACAACGGCTGCTGTCTCTGGTACAGGGGCGTCGACCTCTTTGTCTTTGGTCGGCTCCAGCTCAGCGGCGTCTTCAACCTTGGGTTGCTCATCCTGAGCGAGGACTTCTGCGGTGGATTCGGAAGCCGGGGCATTCTCACCATCTGCACCATTGGTGGCTGGGGAGATAGGGGATTTTGGTTCGTCTGAGCCGCTGGCTTTAGAAGGCGACTTGGCTGACTTGTCCTTCTTTCCTTTACCCTTCTTCTCCTCTTTCTTCTCCTCCTTGCCCTTGCCCTTCTTGCCCTTCTTTGACTTGGGAGCGGCCCATTCCTCAACCTCCTCCTTAGTTTCGGGCTCCGCCTCGGCTTCTGCTGATGGTTCCGCTGCGAGCTCCGGGGAAGGCTCTGGCTCAGCGGCAGCAACAGGAGGAGTGACCGCCTCAGCCTTGCCCTTCTTGCCCTTCTTTCCCTTTTTCGTCTTAGGAGCCCATTCGTCTACGACCTCTTCCTTGACCTCGGTCTCGGCGGTTTCTGGTTCGGCAGCAGGCTCCGGGGTAGGCTCCGGGGCAGGCTCCGGCTCGGCAGCAGCCTCAGCTTTGCCCTTTTTGCCCTTCTTTCCCTTCTTCGTCTTAGGAGCCCATTCGTCAACGACCTCGTCCTTGGTCTCGACCTCAGCGGCTTCTGGTTCCGGTGCGGGCTCCGGAGTGGGTTCTGGCTCGGCAGCAGCTGTCTTCCCCTTCTTCCCCTTCTTCTTGTCCTTCTTCCCCTTGGCAGGGGCTGAGGGTGATGTTGGTGATGCCACCTCCTCGATAGGCTCTATGTCGTCCTCTAGCACCGACTCGACCAGTTCCGCCTCAGGAGGGGCCTGAGGGGCATCTTGAAGTTCTTCCTGGAACTCGGCAGCCTCTCCTATATCGCCATATCAGCCAATGTGCCCATATCTGGAAGCACCACGCGCCACGATACTTACCGTTGGCCTCGGCCTCGACATCCTCCTCGTTCTCCGTGTCTGTCGGCGGCTCGAAGTATTTTACCTCGCCATAATTGGATACCTGAATAGAACTAAAGTCGGCATACTGGACCTGGGACCAAGGGGTTTTCCGCGAGGGACAGAACTCAACATCTCCTGGGTTGCTCATACTTGTGGGACTTCGTCCTGTGTCTGGTCGGAGGGGATCTCGACAGTTAGGGCCTGAGGGGCGCTCTTATTATCCTCCATGCAGCGCGGTGGTGTTCCCAGGTCTCGGTCTTCGGAAGGCTGCAGATGGCTACCCAAACAAAGGTGGGAACCTTGGGCCGTGGTTGGCAGGCGGGATCGGATATATTGCTCAGCTTATTGCTAGGCGATGTGGTGTATGCAGTGTCTGCGTGCGTGTGCCGCAAGCCCTTCGGATGTTACAGTCCTGTGGTTGGCCGCGACGGCGACAAGAGTAGTGTGCGTAGGATTATTGGGGTATAAGGTAAGCTCGCGGGTCTCGTTCTCAAGCTGATGCAGCAGAGGAGCACTAACAAAACTGAAAGAAGTCACGTTCGCCTCGCAGACGCAATGGTTTAGGAAAAATACGTGCAGTTTCCAGATTTCTGGAATTACGAGTGCAGAGAGAAGCTTCACCGCAAGAGGGGTGTCCCTGGAGAAAAGATCAAAAGCAAAGGGGCTTGGCAAGAAGAACCGACAGGACATGGGTGGTGGAGGGCTAGCAAGCATCTATCCCACTTGCCCACTGCGTGCAACCTCACCCCCGTCGACGCCAACCACCAACCCCACGCAAGCAAACGACTCTCAATGCAGCCGGCTTTTAGCCCAAGTGACTGAATCGAGGACTGGGGCACCGGCCCACGCATGCTGCAGTGGCGCCACGTCGACACGGGGTTGGACAGCACGCCAGCAATCGAACGCCGAAGCGACGGGATGACGGGGGACTGCGCGGGCTGGGCTGCCATCAGCAGCGAGCCAGGTCCCGCGATGCAACAGAAGAGTGAGTGATTATTGTGAATGGCGGCCCAACGGCCAACGAGGCGAGAGCACTAATATCATAGGGCAGATGCCGTGCTGGAGCTCGAGGCACGGCGAGCGAGATTGGACTGAATGGATGACTGCGAAGCGGCAAAGATTGGCGGCAGCAAAAGCCGCGCAGCTGTGACATACCACGTTACTGAGCGCCGATGTTCGTTGATTGACGGATTCCACTGCCTGATACACCCCTCCTCGCCCATTCGTCGAGAGCAGGCAGAAACGGGAGCTCCTTGCAGCTTTGCAGAGTCAGAAGAGCGTGCCTGTCCAGATGCTTGGCAAAGCTCGCACAGCTCTCCTGAGGTCTTCCTTGATGAGCCTCGCCGGAGTCGTGTCAATTGGGAAAGAATTGGGAAGGAATTGGGCCCCAATGGACCCTTTTTTCCAAGTCTGGCATCCCGACTGGTTCCTGGATTTGGTGCACCAGCATTGTACCACTGACAAGATCCAAGCGTGTGTGTACGCCTGGGCCACTGGTCCCGAGGACTTGCAGAGTACATGCAATCTAGAGAAAGTGGGAGCACCCGTCCCGACCACAGGCCGTGCAGATGGTGCAAGCTGGCGCGAGCGAGCGACGTGGACCACATCCGCTGGCGGCTTGTCCTCAAAATGTGGAGATCCTGCAGCAGGGGGGAGGACTACCTAGCCGCGACCACCCGAAATCGGGACGTGTGGGGCAGCAGACAGCGAAGAGGTTTTTCTCTGAAATCGCTCTAATTGTGAGCGATCGAGGATTGCTGTTACTCCAAAAATGGATTACAAGCGACCATTGGCCGTGACAGTTCATCATGAGGGAAATAATGCATTGCCGAATGGCGACGAGCAACTTTTGCCTATCGTGATGCTGTTAAGCCAGGGACTTCTAAAATTGCTTACCGCCTATCGAGTTATGCCTAGCTCCGACCCACAGCTAATGTTCCGCTCTAACAGGGTTCAGGTAGAGGTCTCTACTCCGTGCGAAAAGAGCAATAGAGAAACACATGGCACGGCTTTTGCCAAAACCGCAAAGCCTGGCGTTATTACATTGCAGCCCCTATTTGCATCGTAAACTCGAATAATCAAAATGTGCCATCATGATATAAACCACCTAAGGGTGTTGAATAATGTAGATAGACCTCTCGAGAAGTCGGTGCCGCCTACAAATACGAAATCCGACGGCCTGCTTGGACAGTATGGAGGCATTTCCGCACTAGTTCAGGGCGCTCAAAGATGAACGTTGGGATCAGCTCTACGGATCCGTACCCCGGACGCCAGGGCCACAAGTCGCGCTAGTCCGTAAGAAACTGACAGCTCGCCGAGCAAAAATTGATGGCCTCGACCGAGAGGCTGGTAGAAAATGGCAGACACGAAGTGCAACCGTTCGTTGGAAGAATTATCATAACGCCAATCGGTGTGTATCGGAGGTCGTAATGACACAGACACAAACGTCGAGGTCATCCCAAAGTATCACAGCATGCACATTCTGCCACATGGCAAGCCCGAACGGGCACAGATATCCCAAAGAGGACTAGTCTGCCGGCTGGTATCGATACCGAATCATCGCAACGATCACAACAACATTTCTCATTGCAACATTCCCACGGTGCGCAAATACAAGTGTCCGCCTCCGCTCTCACCGCATCGCCTACTGGTGCCTATTTACAGCCGCCTCGAGCATCATCGCGGTGTTTCCTGAATCAGCGCCGAGTCCACAGTCCAGACCGTAACTCCCTTGACGCCCTTGCCCAGCTCCTTGGCAAGCAACCCCAGCCTCGCGTCGGCGAGGCTGGAAAGACAAAGGCTCATGAAATGCCGAGGCTGTCTCGGCCTCTCCACTCTCAAAATGGGTAATGATTTCGCTTTGAACGGCGCCAGCGAAATTTGACCAAGCCTAATCAGACCACAAGCAACAGTGCCAATCACATTTCCGATCCACAAACAGCGGTGAGAAGACGCCACGATGGGACCGCATCGCCCAAAGCGTCACTAGTTGTTGTGATGCTGACATGGGAGCTGGTCACCAGATCCCAGCCGACGCAGGCGGTCAACGTTTGCCGTGCAGCGCGCCGCGAACTGCTCGGCGTCTTTCTGCGAACGCTTCTTGGTGTGGAGCATGTACAAGGACGATCCACGACGCCAGGACGGAGACACGCAGTGGCCAAGCAGACCGGCGATATCCGCACGAAAGATCCAGCATCTTCAAAGAAAGTATTCTGCTCCTTGTGGCGACGCGCTGGGAGATTTTCAAGTGGGTGACTTCCAAAGAGCGAGCCCTTCGTCCGCAAGGAGCGCAGCGGAGTCTGTAAACCTCAGTAGGTACGAATGCAGGTCAGGATCCTACCACTCATTCATGAGTGACAGCATCGCAAAGCCAAGCATGAGCCGAGAGGCCCTCACTTTGACCGGAGCTGTTGGACAATTCGCAAGGCTAGGGTGGAGATACGCATAACCAACAAGCCGGATAACGGTTTTGGATGATAAGCTGCATCGCATTTGCATGGTGCAGGCAGGCCATGTTGTCGAACAAGCAGTCAATATGCCATCAGGCTTCTCTAGGCCTGCAGACTTGGTCATAATCGGATATAGTCCCCTCATAACGCCAGCGCCAGCAACGTCCCAGGTAACTTAAATATGGTGTTTAGTAAGAAATCGAGCGTAGATGAAGACCATCTCTCGTCACGCAAAACACTCCTTGCCCTTGAACCGGGTATCCTCAGCCGAACCAGCATATATCTGCCCCGTTCCTATTCGGTAGAATGGAGCCGTGAACAAGGAACCTCATTACACTCAGGCCGACACTTGAATTCCCTCGGCCTCGCGATTCTTCAGAATTCCCGAAGCTCACATGTTGGGCATCATCTCGGCCTGGAGCTTCCTGAGCTCCTCCTCTTCGTCGTCTTCCTCGATCGCTGGAGCCTTCCCCTTGACTGTAAATTCCGTTAGCACAACATGTAATCGGGCAGACTCTAGACTGTCTAATAGCTTACGCTCTCCATTTGCCGCAGCGGGCAAGCGCTGGATCTGGTCGACCGGAACCGTGCCTGTTTCCAACATCTTCTGGTCCAGCTGTTCCTGTTGGAGGGCTTCCAGCTCGTCCTCTAGATCTTGCTCGTCTACCGGTTGGCCAAGGCTGATGCTGTTCATAGCGTCCACGATCTCCTCGCTGAGTGCGTTCTGTTCTTGGAGTTTCGCCCTGTAGATAGTGATGTTAGACAAATCCTTGTCGCCGTCTATGTGCATACCACCAGGATCACGTACATTGTCTCGTCGACCTTCTCCGGCGTGAGCTTTCCATGTATCTGCTTCATGGCCTCACCAGCCTTCTCCATCGCCGCAAGCGTCTCCCGGTTGATGTTCGCCGACTCGATAGCATTTATCTGCTGTTCCAGGGTGCCGATCTGTCCGAGGGTTTGCTCAAGGGAGTGCTCGTGCCCCTTCTTCCGCTTCAGCGCCGCCTTCGCCGCTATCGCACGCACCACAGTCAGTACCGATAACCTCGCAGCCGCCATGAGCCACGTCGACGGATAAACATACCGTTCTTGTTTGTGCTGACGTTCTTTCGCGCCAAGGCATCCTGCTCATCTATCTGGGTTTGGAGATGCCTCTCGCGCTTTTGCAGCATCTCCAGCTGCGACCGTAACGCAAGGATAGCATTCTTCGGGTTGTTTTTTTGCTTGGAGGCGCTACCGCCAAACCAGCCCCATACTCCAGACATAGCGATGGGTCGAGAACGGGTTCAGAATCGATATAAAAGTTTGTGGTAGGACCGAAATCCCGCCAAGGAGTTGTTGCGAGGAGGGTTCTGGAGGTTTGATTTGAGGAAGGCGCAGGTGACCAAGCTGAGCGATGACGCCTCCCCACGGTTGGCGGGGTCGCAGCCCAAGGCACGTAGTAACCTTCGCGGGGCAAAGCCGCTGAAAACTCCTCAGCAGACGAGAGTTTAGGAGGCCTTTGCAGTCAAGAAGTCGAGACAGCGAAAGCGTAGTAGCTATCGGAAAGTGTTCATCAGAAGGCGGTCTTTGAGATCGACAACGACTGCCTATCGGGCATATGATGCAAGGCGTTTCCAAGGCCACCCGCCAACGATGGCGGGTTAGCGTCGCTTTGCTGCCACAACGAATGCGAATGCCGATGATCACCCGACCTAGGCGTGCACGTGACGCAGTACATGCACTCCGTGCGGAAAGACAAGAGAAAACGAAAACAGCAGCTTGCTTTACTAACGCCCAGGCCTTGTTTGCACTGAAGAAAGCCTGAATTAATTCCACTACAATAGGGTCGTAATATGATTAGAGAGGCCTGTGGAAACAGCTAGATAGCCTCTCAAATTGAGAATAATAACGTCTTCCTTGACAGTACGATGAATCATCCGCACTGTCTTGCCTAGCTCTTTCCTTTTGCCAGGCTTTCAACGCTTACTCAGCGAAGCTGGGTCCTCCACCTTCTTGCACGGGCTGAGCTCATGTTGTTCCAGCTAGTTCCAGTGGCCGCAACTACCTATAGGTAGAGCCCCTTCATGAACACGACTACAGCCTTTCTAGATGGCGGAGGACATAAAGACTGAAAACAACTGGCGATTTCTTCAGATAATTGGCGTCGAAAATGGCCAATGGCCCTCCTCCCTCAAGCTTCTGCCTTCTCTCAACACTGCCAATGAGAGAGGTGAGAGACAAGGTGAGGTTCTTGGGATGGTGAGTCTCTCGGTTGTGTCCTTCAGCTCCTACCGTTCTTCCGCATCCACCAACAAAACCACATCCAACTTCCTGCTCTCCCCCCCTCTCATGGTCTGATACCATCGGCTCGTGGCCCCATCCATTTCCACTGTTGATTTGGCGCTTTACCCGCGAGTTCCGCAACATCATCCTGATGAAAGACTAACACATGTCGCAGCGTCACATCCTACTCGCCGGGTTCAGCTACTCTGAGGCTTGAGCACCAGTATCCACAAGACAGTCCCTCCGTTTGCGCCCTGGTCAACGTGGATCTTGTTCTCGAACGTCTCGGGCCGCAGGAAACGCGCGTCGGAGAATGGGTGAATGTCGTCGGCTACATCACTTCCATACACCCCCCAAACGACAGAAAAAGGCCTTCGGATCGTGGAGGGCCAATGGTCCATGTGCAAGCCCTCATTATCTGGTCCGCCGGATCCCTCGATGTGCAGCGATACGAGGCCTCCGTGGACGCCTCAAGGCCTAAGAATGTCAGCATTGGTGGCGACAGCGTCTCCCCGGACACCCGTTAACGTGCCTTCGGGCAGTCCTGCCCAAAGAAGTCGCATCAAGGCATTATGCGTAACCAGCTCATCAACAATTCACTCCTGGTGGAGGTGGAGGAGTTCACTTACCAGTCAACCCAACTACGGATAGATCCTTCTTCCGCACCGCCTTCCGAAGCGCCTTGTCAAGCCACAGGTCCCAATCGGCCAGCACCAGAAGAGCTTACTTCCGAACGAGTGCTACGGCATATGCTGTGGGACGCTCTGCGGCAGTGGCGCTGCTTCCGGCCGTATTGAGCCTGCGCGTCATGGAAAAGAGCACGTCGGGCAACCCAGGTGGCGACTCGCATTTTACCCATTGCACGAAAGCTGCGACCAAAACGGAGGGTGACCCACGCCGACGCAGAAGATACCGTCGGCCATCCTACTGTTGAGGCAGGTCGAGGCAGGCTGTCGCATCCTTCATGGGACTTGCTCCATTTTCAAGAGGCACTGCAGCATTAGTTGGGGACTTGTTCTGAGTGTAAGTCGAGCCTGTCGCAACGCAATCAAGGCCTTTTTGTTTGGGCATCAGCTTTGTGGAGATTTCTCTAATGCCTTTTCAGACGGATCAGAGACACCGTTTGGTTTTGGCTGGAGCCACTGGACTGAAAATGTCCGAAGAGCTGGCCGCGACCACTCGACACTGCAGCTTATCGGCCACTGCAAGACTGCCACAATTGCCTCGTTGAGATATTTGCTGCGGCGTCTAGGCAATTCCCATGACATCTCTCACTCCGCCCCTTCATCCCTCTCCGGGTCCGATGCACACGGGGCCCGCTGGACAACGCAATTGGGTTTCTTTGGCAGACCGCTCAAAATTCGGCTAGCTCCTCTTCTCCGGTTGCATAACCCGGCGTACGTATGCAGTTATCCGCCGACGATAGGAAAATGCAGCCTCTATTGGGCTCACGCACCGCCAGCTGGCACGCTGTAGCTGGTCAGTCCCAACTCACCACCGCCATGCTACCACAGGCCCAGCATTTCCTATGCGCCTCCCATCTACTAGCATCAAGCATTCTGGCCCCCTATTTGCCCTCCACCATTCCTTCCAGATCTCGACCTCGGTCACAGCTCGGGAGTGGCTGATCGCGGCATGCTGCCCTCCCCCCTGTGCATGAGACCTCATGCGATTCTTTCATGAAACTCTCTTTGTCAAACACCTGGTGCAGCACTGTCCAACGATCGCCATTCGCCTCGCCTCGTCTTGGTAGTCGTCTAGAGCTTCGCGCTCAGGCTCGACGTCTCTCGTCCTGCCCGCTCCTCCAGCGGTCGTCTTTCCTTCGCCTCGAGGAGCTGCCGCTGCTGCTGCTTCCGCCCGCCTTGGATATTACGACGGGCTGGTGGAGTGGGCGCTTCAGGGGCTTGTCCGACCTGCTTGACGCCCTTGCTGCTGCCTGCCTCTCCCACATTTCCTTTGACTTGACGCATATGTCATCGATCTGCTCCTGGACACAGGAAGTCAGTCTCGCGCCTTGGCAAGGCTGCGGCATCCGCCCGACCCCCGGCTCACATCTGTCAAGCACGATCCCGGTGTCGTGATCAAGAAACCGTCTTCTCCCTGACGCCATACCAGTCAGCCATAATCCAGATCGACTAAAGGTAGCTACACACCTCGCGGGTATATGGCCTCACTGTTGCTTCAGGTCCAAGGTAGTACTGAAGCTCTTGGGTGATGACTTTCTTGTGGATATCCAAATGGGGAATCCAATATTTGTTCATGGATGAAGAGGACGACATGTTGGTCTGAGGGATCACGGCGGATCGGGCGATGAGTCGGGGTGATGGAACCGTCGTCGAACGCGCCGCAGAAGCCGGGCAGAGCACTCTTATTTATATTCTCGTCGGAGGCTGCGTTTCGGCTGTGTCCGGCCAGTTGAAGTGTGTTGACGGTTGTGAGGAGGCCCCCGTCTCAAGTCACAAGTACCGTTTCTTTTAGCACACCGCCATATCCATACGGTCCACTAGGCTCACTGGTGCTGCACGTTGAGGAATGCCACACTGGCCTGCGAAAGTGGTGTCCAAGTGACTGGTAAAGTCGCCCTTCTCACTGGCCAGTTTCGAAAACGGACGCACGTCCGCCTCACTTTTTTCGCCTCGCCAGTGGCAGCCACCAAGTCCCTCTCAATATTATCTCTGGACCCTCCACCCACGGCTTATGAATGGAACCCCATTTCTCACCGTCGTTTTCCGTTTCCCCTTGAGCCGATGTTCCTAGCTGGATCTGATTGTGCAAGACACGGCTCATACCCCCTAACCTGGCTGCCGTTCGAGTTGTCACGCTCATTTGTCGACAGTCCAGTGACACGGTCGGTATGCAGCCCTATCAACTCATCAAGCGAACCACCTGGATCGCTGCAAGGTGGGCCCTATTACCAACGGTTCCCTGACTGTATCTCGGCAGATGAGCTCGATTGCCTGGCAAGCAGGTACCATTACTTGTTGGTACAGTCACTTTCGCGCAAGGTATCAATTTTCAAAGAAATCCCCTGCGTTCCCATTCCGAGCCATCCTCCTTTCGTGTTCATGCACGAAGCCCTGGAGTTCGCCGATCGGTTTCCGGCATCTTTTGCCACCGAGCTTAGCTGGTGATCGTGCCCAACTGAGGTGTTATCTACGCGCTGGCAGATGCGCAGGTTGAGCTGTTCGTAGACGCCCCTGGCTTGGCGCACAAAGCTTGGTAGCGCGGTGTATGAGGGGCAATGGGAATTGGGAGAATGCAACGGAACCCAAAGCTTGGGAAGGAAACGATTAGCGGTGTTTTCTGGCTCGTGCCACCTGTTCCATGGCTCCTTTTGCGCCCGCTTTTGAGGCTTGCTGTCGATCTGGGGTGCCGTCGCCAGGGGGCCGTTCAGCCTCGTGATGGGATTGGCGACTTACATGGTGTTGAACCTCACACGAAGGAATCCAAAAACGGGGAAATTGCCTATCAATCGCAGGGGGTTGGCTGCGCCCTCAATTGGCAGCAGACAAATAAATCAGGTGCAATTGTCCAGATCACTCACATGTCTAATCTCTCTCGTATCTTCGATAATTTCCAGTGATGTGACGTCGCGATCTATTATTCAGCCACCTTCTCTTCTCATGGAACGCCCCTTTTGTTTTGGGGGGGCCGGCCAGCGATTACACAGCCGGCTCGGATACCCCGGGGTGACCAACCTGTGTTTTGGGTGTGGCAGGAATCCGGGTAGGTTTCTAAGTTCAGGGGCAACCTCCAACTTCTACGCCCGACTTATATGGACGTTCACCTCCAAACCTCAATTGAATCGGGAATAAAGCGGCGCTTCCGGGACTTTGAGGTGGTATACGTAATCTTTTATGCGTTGCGGCTGATTGATTGACTGACGAGGCTCTTCGGTGTGCAGTGAGCGAGGCTGCGGCATTTTGAGGTGAGCCGATCGGGGCTGAATCCCGATTGATGCTACCGCGAGGCAACGGATGAGCCATGGGTCTCGGGATTTGGTTGGCGCGCCCGGCTTTGCGGGGGATGCAGATATTTATCGGTTTGATACCAAGTAGTTATTTCCGCCATCGTTTGATGGGTGGTTTTTTCTGGGATTTATTTCGTTGCGAGGAAATAGGGGGCAGCCAGGACGAAGGGTCAGGTCGATGGTGTGTGTGCGCCCCAGACACAACAACTGAAAAGGGGCACTATCAAAACATAGCCCCAGACAGCCCCTGGAAATTTTAAGAACGCAGGACTTACTCTACGTGGTGCCTGATGGCGTGCAGTGAGAGCTCTCAACTGTGAATGGATGCGCTGCCGCGGAGGTGCCTGAGGTACCTTTACACAGCCAGTGTCAGCGTTTTGGGCCAGAGTTGCCGTTTCGTGGGTTAGGTAGCACCGGGTATATACGGGATTTTGCCACCGTCGCTGTGGGGCGGGCCTTCGCCGGGTGTGTTGTTTGCTGGAGAACCAGCCGCGATGGGCGAGGCGAGGGATCGTCGGGAGTGGTCGGACATCAACAGCAGGGCCTAAGGCCGAGTTGGAGCGAGTCTGTCCGTGGGATCCTTGGTCGTGATGCTTGTCAGGCATCCACCGATGTTTTCTTTTGAAGGGGGCTTGTCGTGGACGCTAGAAACTGGTAGGCTCTGGGATTCAGGGTCGTGAGGCGAGCGAACCGCGCCTCGATGAAGTGACCTTGGGCTTCGAAAAGGCAGAGCCTGGCAACAAAGCAAGCCTTGGGTTGCTCATAGGGGCATGATGGTGACATCTGCGGTTGCCTCGCTCTCGAATAGATGCATGTTGCATCGTTTTGTTGCTTTTTTCTCAGAAAACTCAGGTCTCCAAGGGCGGATACCTTCCGGATGTTTCTTTTGGCGCTATGAGTACTAAGGTACCTAGTGCAAAGGGCAATTCGCCCAGATTGCATACCTCAGAGGAAATAAGACCGAGAAAGCGATATCGAAGTGACAGCACACTCTTCAGTGAGTACTTTGGACACATCTCCGGCTAGACGAGCGCAACGAGCTGATCACCGCAAGTCTGCGCCCGACGAAGATCCCCCTTGGTAACTATCGGGATGTGGGAGTCGGCTCTGCCAACCCGACATCTGCTAGGCCTAATTTACATCCTGTTCGGGAGAGGTTGGGATGTATTGGGTACTCAGAGGCGTGCCCAATCAGCATCATATCGTTGCCCTTGCGTTATCCGTCAGTGGGGAGCGTATCGTGAGCATTTGTTGGCTGAGAAGAATACTCTAAATCACCACAAAACGCCGGGTTAGACTGCTGACTTACCTACTTGTTTAAAACTGACGTACCAAGTGAATAGCAACCAACTACATGTCTGCTAGAAAACCGGGCGTGGTTGTTTGATCGTGACTTGTGGCGGTTTTATTATTCATGATGCCATCAAATTCGCAGCATCCATTGGCAGGTTCTATCAACTGTTGCTCTATGCTTACCTAGTATTGGGCCAGAGGTGATAAAGGCCAGAACTTCTAAAATTTGAGCGTTCCTTCCTGGAGCTAAGGGAAGTTTCATCCTATCTGTGAAGGCAGCACCTGCCATGTGTGCGAAACCCTTAGGTAGTTGTTGGTTCTCATTTGCTAGCGTGAGGTATCAGGCACAGAGTGAACTTACTATACAGCAAGTTGGTCATTAAATTGACCTTTGGATACCTGTTCTGAAGAATGTCTATTGCATGGTACCTCCATGTGGAAGCGGATATCTTCTTCCAGTCAAGGCAGGCCACAAGTCCATAAGTCCATAAGTCCACAAGTCTTAGTCTTATAGGCCATATTACATTAAAAAGACCCTTCAGTATCGTGTACTTAGTATAATCCAGGCATCTCACGATGCAGATAGAGCCGTAAATATTCATGTCATAGGACGCATTATATCCTCAAAAGGCCTTTCATTGGCATTAGGTATCTTACCGGCTATTCTGATACAAACAAGCCGCTTATGATGTGGCACCTACATGGCTTATCTGTACTTGCTGCTGTCGTGTTAAGGCTGTTGAAACTTGGCTGTTGAAATCGCGGTGTTTACTTGGACTTGGTCTTGTCGAGTTGGAGGTCTTGGATGTAACCTGTTGTCAGACGGCTCCTTCTGCCGCCCGCGACGTCATATCGTCTGTGGCAGCAGGCTAGCCACTCAGATGCATCGTCAACTCTGAATGGAGAAGGTGGGGCGCTGTCCCTCAGGCGGTCGAAAGGGGCTGCACCGAGCAGAGGGCAGAGGCCGGCATTCACCTTTACCAAGAGGTGATTTCGGACGACGTTGCATCGGTTCGCCTAAGAGACAATCTGAAGTTCAATATGTGCAGTGCGACCACATATGCCGCATCGGGCCACACCAAGTTGAACATCCAATTTGCCGTGAACAGGGCGCGGGGTGGAACGACGCGGCTGGTTCATCCGCCAGCAAAAATGCGCGGCATGAAAGGAGCTGCGGGAAGCGAGATATATCAGAAGAAAAATAAAATCTGTTTGTTTGGTTTCTTACACCCAGTATGAAAACCTCCTGAGCCACCGTTGGACCAACTGTCATCAAGCCTGGCGGAACGCGAGGTTGGCAGCCTCGGTGCATGTTTGAGAGTGTGGTGCTAATTTACGCGTCTGGTTGGCTGTCACATGTCTGGGACCTCTGACGACAAAAAATGCACCAAGCAGCGTTAATGTCGAGCTTCGTCTAGGGCCTACATGCATACCCTTTGTCCCTTGCGTGAACAACTTTGCGCACGCGACGAGACGTGGTGATAACACTTCCCGTTCCGCCAAATTTGGCTGTCACAGCTCTCTTTCAGCTACAGCTTCAGAGCCCACGAAACGCAGCAAATTCCATCGACGGGAGTGTTGATGCGCTGGTAATGGTTCATGTGGATACCTGCTTGCTGTCGGAAGCTAGATGACGAGCTGCAGCCACAGATCGAACACGTGCAAAAATTTGCCGGGCAGACGACGGGAAACAGGGCCTGCCAGGCAGGACGCTGTGGGATCTCAAAAACTACGCCCACCGAGGATCGACACCGACATTGACGCACGACCAAGGAAACCATCGTTCAGCCATCCCTCCACCCCGCACTGCCCACACCGGCACACTGCCCACACACTGGCCCTGTAGCGAGCAAGAACAGCCCGACATTGACGAATCGAGCCCTCTGGCAGCTGCCTGACAAGCGCACCACACGTCCTACGACCTCCAAAACCTCAGACGATTGAACGGCCCATCAACACTGCAGTATTCGAGACCGGTCTACCGAATACTTGCCTACCAGGACGACGCCGATTCTTTATTACAACCAGAAGACAGACCGCCAGCCCCGCAACGTCTCGATTTCCTCGCACGGTGGCCGCAACACGCTTCATCAACGCCCCCCGCCTTCCAACCCCGATCACATTGTAACCCCTCCCATCTCGACTCGACACCAACGGCACTGCGTGCTGCCCACTCGACGACGCAGCGGGCGAGTATACACCGCCCGCCGCAACAATGTGGCTTATCAGTGCCTTCTCGAGCTCTGTCTTCCTGCTGAGCCTCGTGCTCTCCATACCCATTGCCTTCGACGTCGGCGGCCGTGACGCAGGCTTGGGCTACTCGCTGGCCCTGTTTCTCTTCTACGCCTTCTACAGCACGAGCAGGCTTTTAACACCTGAGCAGTCGCGCGTGCGGTGGTTCTTCAAAACCCTTATCGGCTGGTCGCAATGGATCGTGCTCCCCGCCCTTCTCATCTGGGCGCTGGGTCGCTTTTCGGTCGATGCCGGTGAGGGTTGGGTGTCGCGCACCATCTCCCAAGTTACAACGCGTAATAAGCCGAGCAGCTTATGGGAGTGGTTGTTTGGTCAAGATGGCATCGTGGAGACGGTCGCTCTCGGAGGATGGGACAACGTGTTGAGCTACTCGAGCCCCGTTTTCCAGCTCCTGGAGGGATTTTGCAGCTTGTTGGTTATCCAGGCCGCTGGCCAAATTACAAGATGGCTGGTTAATCGTGGAAGGAGTGACACTTGGGTGGTAGGTTATAGCCTGCTGAAGCTTCGTCGTGCCTTGCTAACGTCTTCATAGATCATTCTCCTTGTATTTTCCAGCTCCATCATCTCCAGCGCAGTATACTTCCTCTGGCGCGTGGCGAATTTCCCGCAAATAAGCAACATAGATGCTACTCTCATCGGCGTCACGATGACCTCTGCTGTTTTCCTCTGTGCATTGGGCATCGGTAGCGGAAGGGGAAACCCGGTTGAGTCTTCGCTGCTCTTCGCCTACATCGTCCTGTGTGTCTACCAGATATTCACGGATTATCAGCCATCACCTGAGGCTGCTGCCGCCGCAGAGCAAGCCGCTGCTGCGCAACCCGAATTTCCGCCATTACCGCCGATTATCATGGCGTCGTATTCCACGCTGCTACACATACTCAGCAGCCTGCCATCCGTCTTTGGCTCGTCCTTCCAGTTCCTATACGCCGCGTTCCAGACCATTACACCTAGCGTCATCATTTCGCTCACATACCGAATCATTGTATTCTACTGCGCCACAAGGATTATCCCGGCGGTTAGGGAGCTTGGGGCAACGGCGATCATGGACGAGCCCAACTTTGAGGATAGTGAAGGGGCAAACCGCCTCTTGGGCTTCCTCAGCTGGTTTTCTCCGTCGATGCTGATTGCTGTGTACACCAGCCTGCTTCTGCAGCACTTCACTGTGTCGAACACAGGCGATGACGTGGGGTGGACACTACGGGCTGGTGACGCGGGCGGCAACATGTGGCGATGGATCAATATTGCCGCTACAATGGGTCTCTACGCTGTTGAGCTCTACCTGGGTGGTGATGGGGATGCAGGCACCCACTGGAAGACTGACTAGACGACAACGGTACCCCATGGGGACGTCGATGATACGATCACCGAGGCAAACGACGCAAGGATGCCGCTACGAGACGCGAGCCCAAAGCCCGTGGCACTCCGGGGCAGGGTGAAGACCGTCGGGAAGAGCATAGGTGAAGAATGTTGAACGAATACCGGTCCGCGTAAGGAGAAGGAGAATTTCGATACCCGGGAGAATTGGGGATGGTATAACGGCATTCCCCTTCAAATGGCGGAACAGGCATGGCACGGGCGGACGTAATATGAAGCTGCCTTGAACAATATCGTGGCGAGCCAAGTTCCAGGGTGCGTGGGGAATGGGAAACCCATGGCGGCAGTAGCCGGAAGAAACACTAGCAAAGGCCACAATTCGGTCTTAGAAGAGGGATGGATGGCTGCTTTCCCTTATTTACCATTTATTTTGTTCTACCTCCTGCCCCACCCCATCTGTGGCTGAAAGGAAATTCGGGACCCGGCTTTGTGTTATCTTCACGACAGATAGCGAGATGCCTACAGCTTTTTGGTTTTTTGATATGCGGACTGGGAACAGGAGGGCGATGCGGCGTCGTTCAGGGTTCATGATTAGGTTCATATATCTACACTACACAGCGAATGGCGTTATTGGACAGGAATCGCAAATCGTTGCAACATTTCAGCGGTCGGCCGGTTTTGGTGTTTGGCTGGTGGTTCTTTCTGGGGTCTAGGGTTCCAGGCTGGGCGGGCATTTGTTCATTCGTTTATTTGTCTAGTCAATCCTCTTGACGAGGGAGGACCCTTGATTCTGTTTCTAGTTGGTAATGGAATGGAATGCTGGCGTGGCTAGCGGAAACGATATCCTATCTACTATGCCTCCTCTTGATCTTGCTGTCTCTGGCGGAGCGAGTGAAAAGTACGAAACTCGGGATAGACACTACTGGCGAGTACTGCTCCTTCTTGGAGGGTGATAATACTGCAGATGGGACGATTCGGCGCTACGGGGGTGTATTATGGTCAGGGACCATGATATCATTGGAAGAGTTCAGCTCAAGAGAATCGAAACTCAGTTGTCAGCTCTCAGCAGATCGTGAATGCTAAATACTCCAAGACCTCTACTTTAGACGGAGTATCAAAAAAGGGCGTATAATGTCAATTTTACCACTTCTCACAGGAAGAATGCACCCTCGACAAGAACGCATCCCACCCCACCCAGTTCAAAGGCTTTCATCAAATTATCAATAATATTCAAATCGCATCGCTAATCCCGCTACCTCCCTATCAACCAAGCAAACTGCTACACCTGCCATCCACTTAAACCAGCCTGTCAACCAACCCAACCGCGAAGGACACATCCTCCTTGCTCCACTCAGCAAGCTGCTTCGCCAGCTGGGCGTCGGTGAGATCTCTCCTCCAGGGCGTGCTCGGCAGCGCCTCGCAGCCGTTGACGGGCTCGAAGTAGTCACCGTGGAGGTTCATGTCGAACCCGGTCTGGCCGGCGTTGCAAGCAATGGAGGCATAACCGGAGCAGACGGTGAAATCGGCGGCGGACGCGGTGGGCTCCTTCATCCAGTACTCGGGGGAGGTGTGGCGGAAGTTGAACAGGATGGGCGGGAGGCGAGGGATGGGGTCCGCCTCGTGGGTGATGCGGAACTCGGCGCCGGCCTGCTCAGTCACGAACTTGACGAAGTAGCTGTTGCCGACGCGCGGCGAGCCGTAGGTGTAGACGTCGGCCTTGTAGCCGGCCTTGCGAATGTAGCCCGTGGCGATGGTGGCGATGGCTGCGCCGAGGGAGTGGCCCGTGACGGCAATTGTGTACTTGGGATATGCGGCCGTGGCGGTCTTGAGACCCGCGAGGGTCTGGGCCTTGAGGGCGACCCAAGAGGCAAGGAAGCCCGTGTGCACAAGGCAGCCGGGGGTCAAATCGCACGGCACTTGAGGGAAGACCAAGCTGGGTTCGATGTTAGACAGAAGGTCCTTGAAAGAAGTAGTGCTGAGGCTCTTACTCGGTAATCCAGTTGCGCGCAGAGACGGAGCCCCTGTACGATACAACAATGATCTTATTCGTGTGGTCGAGAGCGATGATTCCTCGAGCGTCAATGGCAGAGGCACTACATAACGGTCAGTGATACCCAGGCAGTGTCCGTAGTAGGGGATGCATACAGCAAAGGTGCGTGGGTCGTCACATTGCTGGCCTCGACAAGTGGGCAGAAGTTTCCTCCGCAGCTGACCTTCTGGCCGACAGCATTTTCGTTGTTGCAAAACGAAGCGGCAGCGTATTGAGCAAACAACCGGAAGTTGTTGTACTGCGCAGCCGTTACGGACTCATCTGCAACTTGTGTTAGTCCATTTTTGGTGGGAGAACAGGGCTGGTTTTTACCTCTCGTCTCCACGACCGCCGCCGGCGAAGCCAGGGCAGCGGCCGTCAGGGTTGCAATACCAGTAAAGAATGTAGCCTTCATGTTGTCGGCTCAGTAGCAGTGTCTCGGGTGCGATGGGAGGCTTGTCGGTGGAGTGCCCGGTAATATCGACCCTTAAGTCGTGGGATCAACATCTTATATAGATACCCGTCGACAACCATGAGTATAGGAGAGAGCTTGGGCTCCGCGCAAGAAAGATGGAACCCCCATCCACTTTCCATCGCATCGTCAACGAGTTGCAGTCTCGATCTCGACGTCGACCCGCCCCCGCGTCCGCTCATGGGACATACTAGCAAGGGTGACTATCGTAGAGCCGCGAACTCCTGCGGCGGTAATACCCGAAAGCGGTAACGTCGACGGGCAACGTGGGTTCGCCGCGCAGTGAACCGGTACGCTAGCCTGGAGCTGTATGCAGCTGCGGAGGCGCGATGAGAAGGAATCTAGAAGCCTTTTTTCTTTAATCTCCTTGTCTTTCTTTGGAGCTTGGGCAATATCTGAGCCCGGACAAGATGGAACCCCGACGATAACCCTTTGACTCCTTGTCACTTCCTCGGCTTTGCTTGTCACCCTCGACCGCTCAGCCCCCGACTTTAACTCTGCATTCTGCGCATACCGCTCTTATAGACCTATGTCGAGTTTGGGGTGTTGGAGATGCTGGGTTTTGGTGGACTAGGCGTGCGCGCGAGTGGGATCGAGGGCGTGGGGTCGCCGAGAGCCCCTGATGCGCATTGTTCGCCAGTCGGTGTTGGCCTGTTTCGTTGATCTGCGCGTTGTGGTATCTGGGGAGGGAATGTGGCATTGCTGAGGTTTGCGCCTGCGCTCGCTTACAATTCTTTTCCCGGTAGGGCGATCTTCTTGGGGTTTCTCGACTGCTTCTCTGCTTCGCTTGGGTCTCTTCGCATGACGTTGAGGGATGCTTCTTCCCCGATCGAGGAAGGGACGAAGAATGCACAATCTCCCGTTCCTGCACGATCACATGCCAACGTCATGCACGTCAGCTACCGCTGCAGGAACACGCCCCTTTTCTAGGGCGCTCTAGGGGCCGTTTTTGATCCCGGAATCTATCTCTCGGCCAGCTTAACTTTATTGGGACTCGAATGCCGGACCTGCCGCACAAGCGAGACTGCTCGTCAACTATCCTGCATCGTCGCGATAACTGCATACGAATGGCTACAACGCCAGGCCACGTTCTTCTTTCCCCAGGAATTTCTCCATCAATCCTACCTGGCTTCCACCCACACCTCTGGTCTGCCGCAGCATCGCCCGAATCCCAGACGCACGCTGGAGAGACCACATGGCTCTCAGTGCAACACTAGACCGTGCAGGTGCGACGTCGGGTATTCCGGCGTTGGGCAGCCCAACGCAACGGCCGAGCGGCCGATGACTTGCGATGGTGCCCAAGCCGGACGGTTTCTAGCCAACGTCGCCTCCCCTCTGCTCGGTCGAGTCTTCTGATCGGTGCGGCGGCAGGGTTCCCCGCCTTTCGAAGTAACGGATTCGCGTCATGCGAAGACAGAACCAAAGACATGAGATGGAAACAAGTAACAGGTTGGAACATCCTCGCTGTACTCGACAATGAACAGAACACGGGAACTCCGGTGGGAAACATCTTGACTCTAAATGATCTCCAGTGGCGCTTCGGTACCTGACGGGATGGCGTTCGAGTACCCCAATCTCCAAGCTCGCCCGGTTCCAGCGAATCAGAAGCCAGGAACGGCCACTTACACGTTCAAGAGGAAATGGGCCCGTCTGCATTCGTCGTCACCTCCAGTGTCGCCACGATTTAGATTGCCGGCCACCGGGTCATGAAGAGACCTTGTTTTTGCCATGACCTAGGTTATCCAAGACCTGGAAAAGTAACCTCGTCGATGACCCCGCAGAGAAGCACGGCTCTGTGGCTCCTCCCATGGTGTGACGGGCCGCTGAATATACTTCCCGTTATACTCTCGCGTCCTCCCGCACCGCTCCTTTCCTTAGTCCCAAGCGCCCAGTTGATGTTTTCCACCATTCGGGTTTAGTAACGGAAGCCAATCGTCTCTGGTCAACATGGTGCTCGGCGCCGGAATCCTCTGGCTCTCGCTCTCGTTGAGCATCTTTGAGAGTACCTGTCTTGCGGGGAATGTGCTCCCCCGCGATGCCGTCCCCAAGGGCTTCGATGCCATCTCGTATTACCCCGCGCCCCACGGCGGCTGGCTCCCATCGTGGAAGGACAGTTATGCGAAGGCACAGGCCTTGGTCTCACAGATGACCCTGGCCGAGAAGACGAACATCACGGGCGGTCCTGGTATCTACATGGGTGAGTGTGCAGCATCCGAAACATACTAAGCTACCGAGCGAGGCTAACTGTTGAACAGGGTGAGTGCTAGCCAGATAACTAGGAGCTGATATCGCGCAGCTTCCGCTTCGAGCTACTCGCTAATCGTCTGAACTAGACCGTGTGTGGGGAATACAGGCAGCGCGCTTCGCCTTGGCTTCCCCCAGCTTTGTCTACAGGACTCGGCTCTCGGTGTCGCGGCCACGGACAATATCACGGCCTTCCCGGCGGGTATCACGACCGGGGCGACCTGGGATAAGGATCTGATATATGCTCGGGGCGTCGCTCTCGGCAAGGAGTTTCGCGGAAAGGGGGCCAATGTTTTCCTGGGGCCGACTGTCGGCCCGTTGGGGCGGAAGCCGC